>Ga0265296_1002921_pt1 | contig 16516 bp, 14 predicted proteins | sample MunlanPumphouse1_FD_189073 | JGI IMG/M metagenome (GOLD analysis project Ga0265296, IMG submission 189073) | Groundwater microbial communities from a municipal landfill in Southern Ontario, Canada - Pumphouse #1 | ecosystem: Environmental > Aquatic > Deep subsurface > Groundwater | place... | reverse complement strand
AAGTGAAAGGCTTCGGGCGCCAGAAGGGCCACACCGAGCTGTATCGCGGTGCCGAGTACGTTGTCGACTTCCTGCCCAAGATCAAGATCGAAACCGTCGTCACAGACGAGCGTGCCGACGCCGTGATCGAAGCGATCCAGTCGTCTGCAGGCACAGGCAAGATCGGCGACGGCAAGATCTTCGTGACCGCTGTCGAGCAGGTCATCCGCATCCGCACCGGCGAAATCGGCGCTGACGCGCTGTAAACCCCCTTCCGGAGACTCCCCCATGAAGATGCGCCTTCTCACCGGGTGGCAAGCCCGGTTCCATCTGGTGTGCCTGCTGATGCTGCTCAGCGCGCTGGCCGCCGGTATCTGGCCAGGCAGTGCACATGCCCAGGCCCAGGTCACGCCGTTGCAGAGCGAGGCCGTGGCCGTCGAGCCCTTGCAGGACCCGACTGCCGCTGCGCCGGCTGCTGCCGAAGTGGTGGCTGCGCCCGCCTATGACCATGGCGACGTCGCCTGGATGCTCACCTCCACCCTGCTGGTGCTGCTGATGGTGGTGCCGGGCCTGGCCCTGTTCTACGGCGGCCTGGTGCGCTCGAAGAACGTGCTGTCGGTGCTCAGCCAGATCCTGGTGGTGTTCTCGCTGGTGCTGCTGCTGTGGGTGGCCTATGGCTACAGCGCCGTGTTCAGCGCCGGCAATCCGTTCTTCGGCTCGTTCACCGAATTCGCCTTCCTCAAGGGCTTCACCCCGGAGTCGGTGGGTAACACGCCGATCAAGGGGCTGCCGGATTACCTGTTCGTCGCCTTCCAGTCGACCTTCGCCGGCATCACCACCGCGCTGATCGTCGGTGCCTTCGCCGAGCGCATCAAGTTCCGCGCGGTGCTGCTGTTCTCGGCGCTGTGGTTCACCCTCAGCTACATCCCGATGGCGCACATCGTCTGGGGCGGCGGTTACCTGGGTGAGATGGGCGCGATCGATTTCGCCGGTGGCACGGTGGTGCACATCAACGCCGGCGTGGCCGGTCTGGTCGCTGCATGGTTCGTCGGCAAGCGCCTGGGCTACGGGCAGACTGCACTGAAGCCGCACAACGTGCCGTTCACCTATATCGGCGCGATGCTGCTGTGGGTCGGCTGGTTCGGCTTCAATGCCGGTTCTGCCGCTGCAGCCGACACGGTTGCCTCGCTGGCCTTCCTCAACACCGTGCTGGCCACGGCTGCAGCGGTGCTGGGCTGGACGCTGGTTGAAGCGATCAGCAAGGGCAAGCCGTCGGCACTGGGCGCAGCCTCGGGTGCGGTGGCCGGCCTGGTCGGCATCACCCCGGCGTGCGGTACCGTCGGCCCGCTCGGCGCGATCGTCATCGGCCTGGTTGCCGGCGTGGTCTGCGTGTGGGGCGTGACCGGCCTCAAGCGCCTGCTGAAGGTGGATGACACCGCCGACGTGTTCGGTGTGCATGGCGTGGGCGGCATCGTCGGCGCGATCCTCACCGGTGTGTTCAGCGCGCAGTCGCTGGGCGGCACCAAGGCCGATCTGGATATCGGCCACCAGGTGTGGGTGCAGGTGGTCAGCGTCGGCCTCACCGTGGTCTGGTCGGCGGTGGTGACCGCGGCCATCCTGCTGCTGGTCAAGGTGGTGGTCGGCCTGCGCGTGACCGAGGAGGCCGAGCGTACCGGCCTGGATGTGACCTCGCACGGTGAATCGGCCTACGAGGCCTGATGCATCTACAGGGTGGGCGGCCCGCACGGGCCGCCCAGCCACGCATGGCGTGGCTCTACTGCTCTGGTAGGTGCCAAGCTTGCTTGGCACTGCTCCTGCTCTGGACTGCTCTGCTCTGGTGGGTGCCGACCGTTGGTCGGCACGGTCGGGGACCCAGCCACGCATGGCGTGGCTCTACTGCAACGTCGGGGCTTATCGCGCACAATCAGGGCATGCACCCGATCCGCACGTCCCTGATGCTCTCGGCCTGCCTGCTGCTGGCCGCCTGCGCGTCCACGCCGCAGGAAATCCGCAACCCGCTTGCCACCTGGGTGCCGTCGCCGAACCAGAACGCGCGTACGCCGGTGATCATCGTCATCCACCACACCGAGCAGAAATCGGTGCAGCAGAGCCTGCACACGCTGCGTACCGCCAACAGCGGCGGACGGGTCAGTGCGCACTATCTGATCGGCGCCGATGGCCATCGCTACCAGCTGGTGGCCGACGAGCGCCGCGCCTGGCATGCCGGTTCCGGGCGCTGGGGCACCATCACCGACCTCAACTCCGCGTCCATCGGCATCGAGCTGGACAATGACGGTCGTACGCCCTTCAGCCCCGCGCAGATCGAATCGCTGATCGTGCTGCTGCGTGATCTCACTGAACGCCTGAACATCCCACCGCGGCAGGTGATCGGCCACGCCGACCTGGCGCCAACGCGCAAGGAAGATCCAAGTCGCTTCTTCCCGTGGCAACAGTTGGCCGAAGCCGGTTTCGGCGTGTGGCCGCGCGCTGCCGATGGTGCTGCGCCGGAAGGCTTCGATGCATGGGCTGCGCTGGCGCGCTTCGGTTATCCGCTGGACAACCGCGAAGCAGCGGTGCGAGCGTTCCACCGTCGCTTCCGTGGTAGTGACACCCTGCCGAAGACACTCGACGCCGAAGACGCCCGCATCCTGTATTCGCTGCTGCTGCAGACGCCCTGAAAGCGGATCAGGTTCACCGAATCGAACGCTCACCCTGCGTTTTGCAAGCTGTCCGATTCAAACTGGATAGGTAAACCCCTAATGTCGCTCGGCCCTACCGGCGAGCAATATTCAATGACCTACACCAGAATCCAGGTGCTGCTGCACTGGTTCTCAGCCATCATCATTCTGTGGGCAACCCTCAGTGGCTTCTACGTGGCGTTGTTCGATGTCGCGGACGCTACCCGGCATGCCATCGGCTTCCTCAACGTCTCGCTGACCTTTACGCTGATTCCGTTCTTCGCCCTTCGCGTGCTGCTGGCACTGCTGCGGGCAAGTGCAGTGCAACCGACGAGTGCGGAGGGGTGGGCTGCCCGCCTTGCACACTTCGCGATCTATCTGACCACGATCGTGGTGCTGATAACCGGCGTGCTGATGATGGACAGGGACATCAACGTCTTCAACGTGCTGACCCTTCCACCGCCGCTCATCGACGTTCAGCTGACGTCGGCGTTCAACGCGGTCCACAAATACGCCTGCATGGTGCTTGCCGGCCTGCTTGTCCTGCACATCGCTGCGGTGATCAAGCACCATGCCTCGGGCAATCCGGTCCTGAAGCGGATGCGCTGGTAGCCGTCGGAATGCAAGCTCGCCGCAGCGCCCCGCATCCGTTGTTGCAGCTCCCTGAGGGGGCGGGCCGCAGGCTCAGTCCAGATTGAGTTCAGTGCGCAGTGCCGCGACATGCGCGCGGCCCACGGGCAGCTCCGTACCGTCGCTGAGTACGACCCAGTAACGACTGCCTGATGCGGCATGCAGGCTGCGGACATGCCGCAGGTTGACGACATGGGAGCGGTGGCAACGCACGAACTCCGGCGGCAGCAATGGCCCCAGGCCGGCAAGCGATTTGTCATGCAGTTCGCTACGTCCATCGCGCATGCGCAGCTCACTGTAGTCGCCGTCCGCTCGGATCCACTGCACGTCGGCCAGTTCGACCAGCGTAGTCCCCTGCGCACGCCAGATGCCGAGATAGCGGGCGCAGCCGGGCCGGTAGCGGCTTGCGTCGAGCAGCCGTTCCAGCGCCTGGGCCAGGCGCTCGCGTGAGAAAGGCTTGGGCACGAAGTCCAGTACGCCATGCTCGAACGCCTGCAATGCGCGCTCGCGGTGTGCCGACACCACCACGCACTGGTAGCGCCCGGACACCGCGCGGCGCAGCAGCTCGAAGCCATCGTCGCCGCCAAGGTTGAGGTCCAGCAGCAGGCCGTCGTAGACGCTGCGCTGCAACCGGTCGCCGGCAGCTTCCAGATCGGCCACCGCATCGAAACGCGCGCGTGCACCGGCCAACTCGCTGCACATGCGCAGCAGGCGCTGTCGCACCAGGGGTTCGTCCTCGACGATCAGGATGCGCATGTCAGCTCGATCCGGCCACACCAGTGGTCGCCGTCGATCCCCTGCACGAAGCTCCAGCCGGTGGGGCTGGCCGCCGCCAGGCTGGCCTCGATGTAACGTGTACCCGTGCCACGGCCGCGGTGCGGGGCTGAGCCTCGCGCACTGCGCAGTTCCAGTATCCAGCGCGTGTTGTCGCGCTGCACGTGCAGGCGGAAAGGGTGCAGTGCACAGGCACCAGCGCCGGCATGGGTCAGTGCATTTTCCACCTGTGCATGCAGGATGCCTGGCGGCAGCGAAAGCGCCGCATCTTCGCCATCGACCTCCAGCACCATGCGCCGGTCCAGGGCAAGGCCGACGATATCCAGATGGCTGCGGCACAACGCCAACTCATCCTGCAGGGGAACGCTCTGGCGGCTGCTGCTGTCGCGCAGGCGATCGAATTGATCGGCCAGCGACTCCACCAGCCGGCTGGCGCGCATCGGCGACTGCTCGATCAGTTCCTGCAGGCAGGTCAGCGTGTTCATCAGCCAATGTGGCTGGATGCCCCGTTGCAACAACTGCAACGAAAGCCGTGCGCGCTCTTCGCGCAGCCAGGCGTTGTGCCGGTCCAGCGCCTGCAACTGGGCAGCGTGGCGCAGCAGAAGGAACACCATCAGCACCGCCAGCAGCAGGAAATACGGGCCATCAAGGAAGGCGCCGCGTGCGACCAGCAGCGCCAGCAGGCCCACAGACAGCAGCGCCAGGATCGGCCATCGGTCTTCCTGGTCGGCAGGCGCGCGCATCAGCACCCACGCCGAGGCGAGCAGGCTCAACAGCAGCACCGCCGCTGAGCGGGTGTCGAAGCCGGGCAGCGCGATGGCCGCTGCCATGATCAGCGCCAGATAGATGAAACAGCCAGCCCTCGGTAAGGGCACCTCGAAGCGACGCGCAAGATACGCCGGCAGCAGCAGCGCTGCGGCCACATGCAGGGCCAGCAGCGCGACCAGGCGAACACCATGCCAAGGATAGGTGTAGCCCAGCAATGATCGCCACGCCTCGACCGCGGGCAGCGCCAGCCCCACCACACCCAGTGCCAGCAGCAGGCGCGCGCCGGGCGTGCGTGTCTGCCCACGCAGTACCGCCAGGAAATACAGGCATGCGGCTGCCAGCGCACCGGTGGCGAAGGCCGCAATCAGCCATGGCAGGATGATCTGCCCGTACAGCACGGGGGCTGGCGCGATCAGCACCATCGCATCCGCGCCATGCAGGGCGAAACGCTGCTGCTGGCTGGATGCAAGCACCAGCAGTTCATCGGTGGCGTTGCCCGACGGCGGCGGTAGCACGCGCACGACGTCTACGCGCCCCGGCTTCTCTTCTTCCGGCGTGCGACCAACAGCGCCATTGCTGATCCATGGCATCCCGTTCCAGTACAGCTGGCTGGCAGCGCGCAACGACAGCCTCACTGTACGTCCATGATCGGCGCCGCTTTCCGGCGCTGGCACCTGCCAGCGCAGCCAGTACGGGCCACGCCACTCCGCCAGCTGCTGCTGGTCCAGCGGCCGCCAAGCCAGGTGCTGCGGTGGGTGCGTTGGCAGGCCGCCGGATGCCCCGACAGTCGCAGGTGCCATCTGCGCTCCCTGCACAACCCTCATTTCCGGTGGCGGCGTCGACACGATCAGCCAAGCGGCCACGGCCGCAAGCAGTACAGCAAGGACAGCCAGGGTTCGTGGGATCTGCATGGCGGCCATCGTATCGGCTGCGTGGAGACATTGGACCGGCGTCTGGAGACGTTCGGCAGATGGACGCGTCCGTAGCGCTCCGCGGGAGCAGATGCTGGCGGCGCACATCCTTCCATCGGAGCCCAACATGACCCGCAGCGCCTCTACGCCTTCCGGCAGTTTCCAGGTTCGTCGCCCCGTCGTGGCCGTCGCCCTCGCCGCGCTCTGCCTGTCCCTCGCCGCCGCCATTCCCGCACAGGCCGGTCCGGCGGCGCTGGCCTTCGAGCCCTACACACTGCAGACCAAGGGCCATGGCGATATTGCTGCCGAGATCGCCACGCTGGAGGTGCCGCGACGGCACAGCGAGCCGGATGGTCCGCGCCTGCACCTGAAGGTGGTGCGCCTGCGCGCAACGGCCGGCAATGGTCGCGCCGCACCGGTGGTCTACCTGGCCGGTGGTCCCGGTGGTTCTGGTATCGATACCGCGCGCGGTCCGCGCTGGCCGGTGTTCGACCAGGTGCGGCGCGAGACGGACGTACTGCTGCTCGACCAGCGCGGTGCTGGCCAGTCCGAGCCGCCGCCGGAATGTCCGCATGAAACACGATTCGACGACGCCCAACCGCCGCAGCGCGATACGGCGCTGGCCGCAGTGCAGGCCACGGCGGCGAAGTGCGTAGCGTTCTGGCGTCAGGCCGGTGTCGATCTCGGCGCGTACACCACGGCCGAGAGTGCCGGCGACCTTGACGACCTGCGGCGCGCGCTGGACGTACCGAAGATCAGCCTGTGGGGCATGAGCTATGGCACCCATCTGGCCCTGGCCACGGTGCGCCTGCACGGTGCCGGTCTTGAGCGCGTGGTGCTGATGGGATCTGAAGGTCCCGACGATACGCTGAAGCTGCCGCTGAGCAGCGACGCGCTGCTGCAGGAGCTGGCGGTGCTTGCGCGCAAGGACGGCTTCGACGATCTCGCCGGATCAGCCACCCGCGTGCTGCAGGCGCTGCGCGAGCAGCCGCGGCAGGGCCGCAGCCACATGCATGAGGGCCGCCAGGTCAGCATCGGCCTGTACGACGCGCAGATCGTCATCGCCAACATGCTCGGGCAACGCATCACCCAGCAGTGGCTGCCGTTGGTGCTGCGCGAGGCCGAGACGGGCAACTACGACCCGCTGGCCGACCTGGTGCTGATCGGGCGCGCCCAGTTCGCGCAGTTCCCGGCCATGGGCCTGGCGATGGACGTCGCCTCCGGACAGAGCCCGCAGCGCCGGGCGCTGGCCGAAGCACAGGCACGCCAGAGCCTGTTCGGCGACGGGCTGAACTTCCCATTCCCAGCCATCGGCGACGGCCTCGGCCTGGCCGATCTGGGCGAGGGCTTCCGCGGCCCGCTGCACAGCGACGTGCCGGTGCTGTTCATCAGCGGCACGCTGGATGGGCGTACGCCCCCGGCCAATGCCGAGGCACTGCGGCCGGGCTTCAGCAACGGCCACTCGCTGCTGGTGCGCAATGCAAGCCATCACAACGAGTTGTGGACAGGCAACCCGGCCATCGCCCGCAGCATCGTCGACTTCCTCGCCGGCCGCGTTGTGCGCGATACCGTGCTCGACGTGCCGCCACCGGTGTTCGCCACCCGCAGCAGTGAGTTGCTGGGCGGCAAGCGATAGGGTCCACCGTGTGGCGCAGGATGCGATCCCGGTCCTGCGCCACGCCCGATTGCACTACATTGGGGCAATGACTGACCTCATCGCCCCCTTCAACCGCACGTGCTGGAGCCTTCTTGCGCTTGCCGTGCTTGCTGGCTGTTCCACCACCGGCACCCGTCCTGAAGCCCCTGCTGCAGCAACGCCTGCCGCCACCTACGCCAAGGTCGACTGGAATACGTTGCCGGCCGTATCCGATAGCGACCTGCAGGCAGGCTTCGCCGCCTGGCGCAGCAGCTGCACCCGGCTGAAGAACGATGCGACCTGGGCCAAGGCCTGCGCGACCGCCAGCACCGTATCCGACAAGGACGCCAGCGCGATCCGCGCATTCCTGCAGCGCGATCTCGATGTCTATTCCCTGCGCGCCGGCGGCCATCGCGCCGACGGCCTGATCACCGGCTACTACGAACCCATCTATCCGGGCAGCCTCACCCGCACCGACACCGCCACCGTGCCGGTGTACGGCACACCCGATGATCTGGTGGTGGTGCAGCTGGAGAGTGTCTATCCCGAATTGAAGGGCAAGCGCCTGCGCGGCCGCGTGGAGGGCAAGGTGCTGAAGCCCTACGACGATGCCGGCAGCATCGCCAGCAAGGGGGCCAAGGCGCCGGTGCTGGCCTGGCTGACCGATCCGATGGACCTGCAGCTGCTGCAGATCCAGGGCTCGGGCCGCGTGCGCCTGGCCGATGGCAGGCAGGTGCGGCTGGCCTATGCCGAGCAGAACGGGCATCCCTATCGCGCGATCGGCCGCTGGCTGGTGGAGCAGGGCGAGCTGAAGAAGGAAGACGTGACCATGGACGCGATCCGCGCATGGGCGAAAGCACATCCGGCACGCGTACCGGAGCTGCTGCGCAGCAATCCCAGCTACGTGTTCTTCGTGCGCAGCGCGGACAGCCCGGAAGGTCCGCGGGGTTCATTGAACGTGCCGCTGACCGCCGGCTACAGCGTGGCGGTGGACCGCACCGTGGTGCCGCTGGGCAGCCTGCTGTGGCTGTCGACCACGCGCCCGGACGGTACGCCGGTGGTACGCCCGGTGGCCGCGCAGGATACAGGTGGTGCCATTGCCGGTGAGGTACGCGCCGACCTGTACTGGGGCAGTGGCGATGCCGCCGGCAAGCTGGCCGGCGACATGAAGCAGCAGGGCAAGATCTGGATGCTGTGGCCGAAGGGCGTGGCGTTGCCGCAGTAGGTCAGCAGGGGTCAGATCCCCTTCCGCAGGAAAGGGATCTGACCCCATATGCCTGATAATGGCGCCCTTCCGATCTCTCCGGCCGCACCTGCGGCCAGGACAAATGCAATGAAATACGCAAAGAACAACGCAAAACCCAACACCAAGAAGTACTACAAGCACTGGGCCGAGTCGGGCCTGGGCAAGGGCAACGTGCTGATGGAAGCCCGTGGCGAGAAGATCGTGCGCCAGGTCGAAATCTACGGCACCAAGATGGTCTGGGCCGATGAGCATGCCCACAGCGATGATCGTTTCCTGCTGGCTGACCAGCCGGTGTCGTTCATGGATTTCGACGAAGACGACGAGATCAGCGCACGCGAGTTTGAGATTGCCTGGAAGAAGGCCCGGGAAGCCACCGGCTACCCCGTTTAAGGTCGAGGGGCCTGCAATCATCGGATGGTCGGCGAAATCGAAATGTTATAAAGTTTCATTTTCAGCCTCCCGCCGCCTTCCCGATGAAGACTCCCACGCTGGTGGCCGCGCTCGCGGCCGCCCCGTTCGCCCCTGAAGCATTCGCCCAGTCCGCCGACGCCGCGCTCACCCTGGGCAAGGTCGATGTGCACCAGCACAGCGAGGGGCAACTGAGCGCGCACCAGGTGCTGACTTCGGTGGACGTGCTGGGCGCGGACCAGATCGAAAGCCGCAACGTGTCACACAGCTGGGAACTGCTCGGGCAGATGCCCGGCATCCAGCTGACCGAAACCCGGCAGGGCGCAGAGTCGGGCAAGGTCAGCTTCCGCGCCTTCAACGGCGAGGGCTACCTCAATGCCATCAAGACGCTGATCGACGGTATCCCCAGCAACGTCAACAGTGGCAACCAGCGTTTCATCGACATGCTGTTTCCGCTGGAAATCAGCTACATCGAAGTCGTGCGCGGTACCAACGACCCGCGCTACGGCCTGCACAACATCGGTGGCAACGTGAACTTCGGCACGCGCCAGGGCGGCACCTACACCGACGCGCGCCTGGCCTACGGCAGCTACAACACCCGCGATGCGCAGCTGGCAGTGGGCCGCGAAGCCAACGGATTCGCGCAGAACTACTTCGTCGGCACCCAGGCCAGCGACGGCTACCGCGACCACGACAGCTCGAAGAAGTACTCGCTGGGCGGCAAGTGGTTCTTCGGTTCGCTGGAGGACGGGCTGCGCATCGGCTTGACCGCGCGCGCCTACCACCATGAGGCCGACGAACCCGGTTTCATGACCGCGGAAGAGCTGCAGGAAGGCCGTCGCCGCAGCGACCTGCGCAACGCCAATGACGGCGATGACCGCGACATGCGCCAGTTCGCCGCGCACCTGGACATGAAGCTCAGCGATGCGGTGACCTTCGGCACGCGGCTGTACTACAACCGCTATGAAGACGATCGGCGGGTGACCTTCAGCGATCTGCCCACCGGTAATCTGCCGCGCCAGCGCCGTGTGTGGGACGAGCGCCAGACCGGCCTGCTCGGCACGCTCACCTGGCAGGCCAGCCTGACGCTTACCGTGGAGGGCGGGCTGAACTACGAGCAGCAGGACAACGGCTACGTCCGCGAGCGCTACGCCTACGCCGAACCCACCGATTTCAGCCGTCCGCCGGCACGCGTGCAGAACAACGACCGCCACAGCTTCGACAACTGGGGCGCGTACGTGCAGGCGATCTACCAGCCCGCCGACGCATGGAAGATCGTGCCGGCCTACCGCGTGGACCGTTTCAGCGGCCACACCCGGCTGATGAACGGCGCCACCGGCCGCCTGCAGGACTACGGCAGCATCGGCCAGCCCAAGCTGAGCGTCATCCACAGCCTGGGTGAGCACACCCACATCTATGCCAACTGGGGCCGCACGTTCCAGGTGCTGACCGGTTCCACCGCACCGGCCTACCTCACCCCGGGGCAGGCACCGATGCAGCCCTCCACCAACACCGGCATGGAGCTGGGCCTGAAATTCCAGCCCTTTGCCGGCAGCCAGGCCCGCTTGGCGGTATGGCAGCAGGATGCGGAAAACGAAGTGTCCAACATGCCGGCCACCGGCACCACGGTCACGCTGGGCAAGACCCGTCGCCGCGGTGTGGATGCGCAGATCAGCGCGCAGCTGGGAGACGCGTGGACGTTGTGGGCTTCGCATGCCTACCAGGAAGCGAAGATCACCCGCGACGACCGCGCGCCCGGCGTGTCCCTGCAGGGACGCGAAGTCGCGGCCACGCCGCGCCACATCAGCAACCTCGGTCTGGACTACCAGGCCAGCGATGCCCTGCAGCTGGGCCTGCAGGCGCGTGCGCAGGGTGATTACTACCTGGAAGAGCGCAACGTCACGGGCAAGTTCGGCGGCTTCGCCGTGCTCGACCTCAGCGCCAGGTACCAGATCACCCCGGCCTGGAGCGTCGACCTGCAGCTGAAGAACGTCACCGGCCGTGAGTACGCCTACGCCTGGTACGACAGCTTCTTCTGGGACAGCGCCCGGCCGATGTTCTCGCCCGCCCCGGGCCGCGCGGTCTTCGTCGGCCTCAACATGAAGCTGTAATCCGCAACGTCGGTAGCGGTCGAGCTTGCTCGACCTGCGCGGACTCACGCCACCGCGTTGTACGGTTCGATGCGGGCCAGCACGTCGGCCAGTCTCTCCTTGGTCATCGCAGCATCGAAATCGGCCTGCAGGCCGATCCAGAACTTGTCGGATACACCGAAGTAGCGGGACAGGCGCAGCCCGGTATCCGCCGTCACGGCGCGATGGCCAGTGACGATCTCGCCGATCCGGCGCTGCGACACGCCGATCGCCTTGGCCAGGCGGTACTGGGTGATGCCCAGCGGCTCCAGGAATTCGTGCAGCAGGATCTCGCCGGGAGCGGGGTAGGGAACGGTTCGCATGAGCGCGGCTCCTTCAGTGGTAATCGATAATTTCAACTTCGGCGGGCCCCTCTCTGGTCCACACAAAGCACATCCGGAACTGATCATTGATGCGGATGCTGTACTGGCCCTGCCGGTCCCCCAGCAGCGATTCCAGCCTGTCGGCTTGATGGGGTCAGAGCCCTTTCCTTGTGGAAAGGGATCCGACCCCGGACCCCATGCCCCTGTTTTGCACTACATTGGTGCAATGTCCGACCCTGCACCCCCGCCGTCCCTCGACGCCCTCGGCACGCCGCTGGCCTGGTCCGGGCCCGATGGCCGCATCGCCGGCTGCAACCCGGCCTTCGCGCGCTGGCTGGGCGTCAGCGGCCGGCGCCTGCTCGGCCAGCCGTTGGCCGCGCTGGAAGTGCAGGGCGAGGCGCTGGCCCATTTCCTGGCCCGCGACGAGCGCGACAGCCTGCGCCTGAACCGGCTGGCGCTGGCCTTGCCCGGTGAGGGCGCGCGCTTTGCCGAAGGCTGGATGAGCCGACGCGACGATGGCGGCTGGCTGCTGGAGGCGCATCCGGTCGACGAGTTTCCCGGACTCGACCCGACCCAGGCCCTGCCCAGCGCGCTCAGTGCGGCGCTGAAGGGCCTGGCGCATGAACTGCGCAATCCGCTGGCCGGGTTGAAGGGCGCCGCGCAGCTGCTGGCGCGCCGCGCCGCGCAGCGCGATGCCAGCGAACGCGAGCTGATCGATCTGATCGGCTCGGAGATCGAGCGGCTCAATGGCCTGCTGGAGCAGCTGCTGTCGCCGGCGCCGGCCGCGCCGCATGCGGCGCTGAACATCCACGCCGCGTTGGAGCGCGTACTGCGCCTGGCCGAGAACGAGGCCGGCTGGGCGGTGCGCCTGCAGCGCGATTACGACCCCAGCATCCCCGAATTCGACGGCGACGCCGACCGCCTCACCCAGGCGGTATGGAACCTGGTGCGCAATGCCATCCAGGCCGGCGCCGGCAACATCACCCTGCGCACCCGCGTCGAACACGGGGTGCGCATCGCCGAACAACTGCACACCCTGGCATTGCGCCTGGAAATCGCCGACGACGGCCGTGGCGTGCCCGAAGAACTGGCCGAACACCTGTTCCTGCCGTTGGTCAGCGGTCGCGCCGAAGGCACTGGCCTGGGCCTGGCGCTGGCCCAGCAGGTCGCGCGCGAGCATCGCGGCACGCTGACCTACCGGTCGCGCCCGGGCCATACCGTATTCACCCTGCTGCTGCCGATCGGCAACGGCACTGCCGCCGCCGAGGAGCTCCCGCGCGATGTCTGAGTCTTCCTCGTCCGCGCCGTGCATCTGGGTCGTCGACGATGACCGCGCCGTGCGCTTCGTACTGTGCACCGCGCTGCGCGAGGCCGGCTACCAGGTGGTCGACTTCGACAGCGCCGCACCCGCATTGAAAGCGCTGGCCGAAAGCCCGCCGCCTGCGCTGCTGTTCACCGACGTACGCATGCCCGGCGACGATGGCCTGGTGCTCCTGGACAAGCTGAAGGCCGCGCTGCCGCAGTTGCCGGTGGTGGTGATGTCGGCCTACACCGATGTCGCCAGTACCGCCGGTGCGTTCCGCGGCGGTGCGCACGAGTTCCTGTCCAAACCGTTCGACCTGGACGATGCGGTGGCGTTGGCCCAGCGCGTGCTGCCTGCAGTGGCGCCGGCCATGGCCGCGCCCACGCCTGCCGCAGACGCGGCCAGCGACCAGCCGCCGCAGCTGGTGGGCGACACGCCACCGATGCGCGCGCTGTTCCGCGCCATCGGCCGCCTCGCGCAGGCACCGCTGGCGGTGCTGATCATCGGCGAGACCGGCACCGGCAAGGAGCTGGTGGCCAATGCGCTGCACCGCGAATCACCGCGTGCGCAGCATCCGTTCGTCGCGCTGAACACCGCCGCGATTCCCGCCGAGCTGCTGGAAAGCGAGCTGTTCGGCCACGAGGCGGGTGCGTTCACCGGCGCGCAGCGGCGCCACATCGGTCGCTTCGAGCAGGCCAACGGCGGCACCCTGTTCCTTGATGAGATCGGCGACATGCCGTTGCCGTTGCAGACGCGCCTGCTGCGTGTGCTCGCCCAGGGCGAATTCTTCCGCGTGGGTGGACGCGAACTGATCCGCGTCGATGTGCGCGTGGTCGCCGCCACCCATCAGGATCTGGAAGGCCTGGTCGCGCAGGGAAAATTCCGTGCCGACCTGCTGCACCGCCTGGACGTGGTGCGTCTGCAGCTGCCGCCGCTGCGCGAGCGCCGCGAGGACATCGCGCAGCTGGCCACCACCTTCCTGGCCGCGGCCGCACGCAAGCTCGATACGCCGCCCAAGCGCTTGACCGCGGCCGCATTGCAGGCGCTGCGCGAGCACGACTGGCCGGGCAACGTCCGCGAACTGGAAAACGTGTGCTGGCGCATGGCTGCACTGGCCGCTGCCGATACCATCGGTGTGGCCGATGTCGATACCGCGCTCAACCGCACCCGCAGCCGGCGCAGCAGCACGGCCGCCGGCGATCCAGGCCAATGGGAAGCGCTGCTGTCCGAATGGGCACGCCGGCAGCTGGCCGAAGGCACCGAGGGCCTGCACGCACAGGTACGCGAACGGGTCGACCACGCCCTGCTGGAGGCCGCCCTGCAGATCACCCACGGTCGTCGCGCAGAAGCCGCCGCGCGGCTGGGCCTCGGCCGCAATACGCTTACCCGCAAGCTGGGCGCCGGTCGCCGTCGCGGCGGCCATTGAACGGTGCCTGCACGCGATCCTCGCACCCGCTTGCCGAACTGTTGATCCTCCATGGACGATGCCGTCCGTAGTGTTACCTGCAAGGAGTCCTCGATGCGTTTGTCCTTCGCCCTTCTGCCGCTGTCCGCCGCCGTGCTCCTATCTGCCTGTGGCAGCGCGCCGAAGAAGCCGCAGCCCACACCGCCGCCGGCAACGGTGGTCAGCACCGCCAAGCAGGCCGAAGCCAATCTGGCGCCTGCCTCGGCCAGCATCGTCAGTGGCCGCCTGGCGTTGATGGTGGAACCCGGTGGCGTGCACCTCACCGGTCTGGTGGGAGGCCTGCAGCCGATGCAGCAGGCCGGTTTCCACATCCATGAGCGCGGCGACTGCAGCGCGGTGGATGCCAGCAGCGCCGGCAACCACTTCAATCCCGCCGGTGTCGCGCACGGTCGTGCCGGCAGCGGTAAGCACCACCTGGGCGACATCGACAACCTGCAGGCCGATGCGCAGGGCCGCGCCAACATCGATGTGCACCTGAAGGGCGTTACCCTGGGCGGAGGCGCCGCCACGGATATCGCCGGACGTTCGCTGGTGGTGCACGCCAGGGCCGACGACTATCGCAGCCAGCCCGCCGGCAATGCCGGCGTCCGCATCGCCTGCGGCGTGATCCGGGTAACCCGCTGATCACACCCCCGGCATTTTCCAAGGAGAGTTTCCATGCGTCTGATCCACACTTCGCTGTTCGCCGCCATCGCTGCACTGGGCCTGGCCGCCTGCAACCAGCAACCGGCCGCACCGGCCGCCGAAGCCCCTGCCACCACCCCGGCCGAAGGTTCGGCAGCACCGGCCGATCCGGCCACCGCACCGGCTACCGCAGCGGCCCCGGCAGCCAATACCTCGGCCACTGCCGAACTGGCACCGACCCAGGGCAATGAAACCAAGGGGTCGATCACCTTCAAGCTGGTCGACGGCAAGGTTCACGCGTCCGGCCAGATCACTGGCCTGAAGCCGGGCAGCGAGCACGGCTTCCACATCCATGAGAAGGGTGACTGCAGCGCGCCGGACGGCATGAGCGCCGGCGGCCACTTCAACCCGGGCAAGCAGGACCACGGCAACGTGGCCACCGACCCGCACCACGGTGGCGACATGCCCAACATCAAGGCCGACGACAAGGGCGTAGCCACCATCGACAGCCCGGTGTCGAGCAACGTCAACATCGGCAAGGGTGATGATTTCGACATCATCGGCCGCGGTCTGATCGTCCACGCCGACGCGGACGACTACAAGACCCAGCCGACCGGCAACGCCGGTGCGCGACTGGCGTGCGCGGTGATCAGCAAGGCCCCGTAAGAAACGAAAACGCCGGCGCAGGCCGGCGTTTTTCTTTGCACTGCTTCCTGTAGAGCCGAGCCCACGCTCGGCTGCTCTTCCGGGGCCCTGAGCCGAACATGGCTCTGCTCTACAACACGTCGCGGCCACCGTTTCCTATCAGCGCGCCAGCAGTTCGCGCGCGTCCTGCCCAGCTTCGCAATGCACGAACAGCACCGGCACACCGTGCGCTTCGAGCACTGCGGCCATCTGCCGCTGGCGTATCAGGAACTGCTCGTAAATGCCCTGCAGGCGTTCGCAATCGCCCTTGCCGTGGTTGTAATGCGCGCACCAGCCGGCCGGGTCGAACAGCGCCATGCGCGCTTCGCCCTGCGTATAGCGCAGCAACGGCTCGGGCGCGTCACTCAGCCACTCGTCCTGGCCCGGAGCCATGATCGCGGTTTCAATCAGCGGCCACAGCGCGGCCAGGCCCTGGTTGTCGTACTGCATCGACATCATCGCGGCCAGGTCGTTCACGGTGAAATAGCGTGCGTGCTCGACGCGTGCACCGAACGTGTTCTGTGCCATCAGCGCGGTATCGGCATGGGCCATGCCATTGGCCAGCAGCACCTCTTCCAGCGCATCGGCCACGGCCGCCGTGGTTGCCACCTCGCTGCCGGTCAGCAGGAACGGCACCACCCGCAGGCCACCGCCGACCAGTGTGGCGTCGGCCTGGAATGGCAGCGGTACATCACCGCTGGCATCGGCGCCGAAGGCCAGCACGCGCGGGCCCTGGTTGCGGCCGGGCGCGCGCATCTGCAGTTCTTCCAGGCGGCGATGGATCGGCCAGCCCGGGCGAAGCACTTCGGCCGGATCGAAATGGGCGGCGGCGAACACCAGGTCCAGCTCGGCCACCTGTGGCACCAGCTTGGACAGGTCGCGGCCGACGCGTTCGGCCAGTTCACCGGCCTGTTCAGCGCTGAGCACCGCCTGGCGGGGGATTTCGCCGCCGGCCAGT
>Ga0265296_1002920_pt1 | contig 16521 bp, 14 predicted proteins | sample MunlanPumphouse1_FD_189073 | JGI IMG/M metagenome (GOLD analysis project Ga0265296, IMG submission 189073) | Groundwater microbial communities from a municipal landfill in Southern Ontario, Canada - Pumphouse #1 | ecosystem: Environmental > Aquatic > Deep subsurface > Groundwater | place... | reverse complement strand
CGCGGCCGCCCTGGCTCCCGAGGGTGCGACGATCCTGCTCTCCCCCGCGGCCCCCAGCCACAACGTCTTCCGCAACTTCGAGGACCGCGGCGACCGGTTCGCCGCGGCCGTCGCGGCGCTCGCGGCCGCTACGCAACCGACCGACTGAACCGCCCCGCGGTCACGGACCGCAAACGACGACCGGTCGGCGTTGGACGTCCCCAGCGTGTCGAACGACGACCGGTCGGCGTTGGGGGCCTCCGTTGACCACCCGACCGACCGCCCTCAGACCGCCGCTCGTAGCGCGGCCGCCAGGTCCCCGGCGTCGGCGACCACCACGTCGGAGAGGCCCAGCCACCCGGCCATCGACCACAGTTCGGCGGCGAGCTCGGCGGCCACGTGGCCGCGGTCCCCGACGTCGGCCTCGACGTGCGCGGCCTGCACGCGCAGCGTTCCCGCCGCCCGGTCCGCCTTCAGGTCGACCCGCGCGACCAGCCGCTCGCCGAGCAGGAACGGCAGCACGTAGTAGCCGTGGACCCGTTGGTCCCGGGGAACGTAGATCTCGATCCGGTAGCGGAAGCCCCAGAGCGTCTCCGCCCGGTCCCGCCGGAAGACCAGCGAGTCGAACGGCGACAGCAGCGCCCGGGCCTCGACCGCCCGCGGACGCCGGGCGTCGACGTGCAGGTACGCCGGGCGATCCCAGCCCTCGACCCGCACCGGCCGCAGCTCGCCCGCCGCGACCAGGTCGGCGATCGCGGGCCGGGCCTGCGGCGCCGACAGGCGGAAGTAGTCCCGTAGGCACGGCGCGGTCGCCACCCCGTGGGCCCGAGCGGCGATCCGCACCAGTTCGCGGATCGCGTCCTCCGGCTCGGGGTCCGGGGCGTCCGCGATCTCCGGCGGGAGCACCCGTTGCGGAAGGTCGTAGCGCCGCTCGAACTGCGCCGTCCGGCCCGCCGAGGTGACGCGACCGCAGAAGAACAGGTACTCCAGCGCGCGCTTCACCTGCGACCAGTTCCAGGCGTAGCCGTTGCCCTGGCGCTCTCCGGCCAGGTGCTCCAGACGTTGCTCGACCTCGACGGCGGTCAGCGGTCCGTGGGCGGCCACCTCGGCCTCGACCGCGTCGATCACCGCGACGTCCTCCCCGGCCCGTCGGATTCCGCCCCACGCCTCCTCGGCGACCCGGGCCATCCGCCAGCGCAGCAGACGATGGGTCTCGGGCGGCACGAACGACGCCTCGTGCGCCCAGTATTCGACCAACCGACGGGGCGGACGGCTGGACGCCCGCGCGAGCAGGTCCAGGTCGTAGGGACCGATGCGGCTGAACAGCGGCATGTGGTGCGCGCGCGTCAGCACGTTGACCGAATCGATCTGGAGCAGGCCGATCCGATCGATCGTCCGCTGCAGGTGCGCCATCGACGGTCGCTCGGGCGGTTCGCGGTGGGAGCGCTCCGCGAAGCCCTGGGCGGCCAGCGCGATCCGCCGTGCCGCGCCCTGCGTCAGCGTCGGCAGTGCGGCGGCGTTCGACACTAGAGGACCTCGATCACGACGAACCGGAACGCCGAGAAGGCGGCGGGGTCGAACGTCGAGGCCGCGGGGGACGAGACGGTCACCCGCCGAGGGTATCGCCCGCGTTCCCGCTCGCGGGGTCGACGGCGCTCGTGTGTCGACGGCGTCGTGATCGCGGTGTCGACGGCGCATCGCGGTGTCGACGGCATCCCGATCGCGGCCCGCGGGCCCCGGGGCCATCGATGTCCCTGGTCCGCGCCGTCGCGAGCACCCCACTGAATGTGCGGGAATTAATCCCCACATTCGACCCCATCGGCATACATCTGTACACGGACCATGCGCAGGCCCCGCAGGGGCCCGGTCAGCGAGTGCCTGAGCTTGCTCCGCGCGGCCCGGAAAAGCGCTACGCCAACCGCCAAACTCCAGTACCTACCACAAGTAGATTCAAGGAACACCGCGGTGTACCGAGCGGTCTTGGCGCCGGATCCGTCCACCGGACCGTGCAGAGTGCCCCCAACGCGATACCGTGCCCGGTACTTGGTGCCTTTCGCGCCGCAATCCATCCCGCCGTTTGAGGCAGTCCGTTGAATCTGATCGAAGACTTTCAGACCCGAATCGACGCGCGCATGGCGGAGATTCACCCGCTGGTTCAGGAATACCACGCCCTGCAGCAACTCCGTGGCGTGATCTCGAACCTCGATGCGGCGGACGTCGCTGCGCACATCGCCAACTTCCCGATCCCCGGACTCACCGGGGCTCCCGGGGCATCCGCCTCGGAGTCCGGCGACGCCGACGGCGGGAGCGCGCGGACCAAGCGCGGCGGCGCGGCGAAGCGCGGCCGCACCCGTACGTCTCCGGCCAGCACGTCGGCCGACCGCTCGGGTGAGGGGCACGACAAGGAGATCGTTGCGTTGGTGACCGCCGAGCCCGGCCTGACCGCTGCGCAGCTGGCCGAGCGCCTCGATCTCCCCGTCAGCGTCCTCTTCCGGACCCTCCCGCTCCTACAGCGTGACGGCCTCGTGCGCAAGCACGGCAAGGGCTTCTCGGGCGCATGAGCCCGCCCTCACGCGACTAGTACGAACAGTATACCCCGGTCGGGGGGCAGAATACTTGGTTCGAAACGGCTATGTTCCTGCTGTGACCGAGACTCAGAGCCGGGGCCGACGCCCGGGGCAGCTCCCTCCCGGGAGGCATGGCCTCCCCCGCGAGACCGTCGTCCAGAACCAGCGCGAGCGGATCTTGCGCGCGGTCGTCGACGTCGCGAGCCTCGCCGGCTACGGTCCGATGTCCGTCGAGGACATCATCAGCACGGCGGGCGTTTCGCGGCGGACGTTCTACGACCACTTCCCGAACAAGGAATCGGCCTTCCTCGTCGCCTACGACGAGTCGGTCACCCGCCTGCAGGCCGCGATGATCGAGGTCTTCCAGGCCGAGGGCTCGATCATCGAGCGCGCCACCGCCGCGGTCACCGTGCTGGTCGACGGCCTGGCCGCCGATCCCGCGATGGCCGAGATGTGCGTCGTCGAGGTGCTCGGCGCCGGAGCCGAGGCCGTCGCCCGTCGCGACCGCTCGATGCGGGAGCTCTCCGAGCTGATCGCCACGGGTGCCAAGCAGGCTCGCGGCGGCGAGGGCATGCCGCCGATGACGTCGGAGACGATCGCCGGCGGGATCCACGAGGTGATCTACGCCCGGGTGCTGCGCGGCGAGCTCGAGGAGCTCCGCGAGGCCGTCCCGGAGCTGGTCTACGCGCTCTTCCTGCCGTACGCCGGCATCGAGGGCGCCCAGGCGGCCCACGACGCGGCCGTCGAGTTCCGCGCGAAGCAGCGGGCGGCGGACGCCGCCGCCGAGCAGTCCGCGGTTCAGCCGTAGTCGCGTCGCCGTGACCGCCGGGGCCCTGCGGCCCCGGCTGCTGCTGTTCTCGCTCGGGCTCAAGCTCTGGGCCTAGACGTGAGCCAGGTCCGGGGCCTCGCGGCCCCACATCGTCAGGACCATGTCCGGAAGGTCCGCGTAGCTCGCGCCGGTCCGGTGACGCTCGCGCAGCAACGTACAGGCCTCGCCGAGCAGCACCTCGAAGTGCATCCGCGGAACGACGGGTCCGCCGCAGACGACCCACTTGTCGTGCATGATCTCCGCGATCCGCGAGCGGACGATCTCGCGATGCCAGACGAGCGAGCCGCTGGTCGTCACCGGCAGGTACGCGAGCACGCAGGTGTCCGCCACGCGCCGATCCTCCTCGAGTAGTCGCACTACCGCCCGAAGGCCCGACACGAACGATTCGCGCCATGTGGCTGGCGCAGTGAAGGCCTCTTCCCACGCCGCGAACAACGAACCGCGTGGCTCCCGATAGGTCGCATCGATGTTGATGTCCATCACCCATTCCTTCCGACTTCGAGCACTGGCCGCGAACGTAGCCCAGCCGTGGAGCACCGGCAACGAAATCGAGCAAAATTGGACGCCTTCTCGACCTCCAGAGCTATATTCTCGCCTGCCGAAACGGTCGGTAGACGATAGATAGAGTCGATTCAGATCGCTCCAGTATCGCCCCGGATGCGGACTTCGAAAGACCTAATTCCCTAGCATTCACGGGGGTTTTCAGCGGCCTGCGCCGCGAGCCCCGTCCGGACGGGGCGCCCGACGGAGCGGTCGCGTATCGAATCCGCCGCCTCTTGAGCCATATCCGGACCGACCGTTCGGCCATGTGACTGACTGACGACGGCCCGATCACGTCTTCGTGACGATCGTCCAAGCCTCGAATGCGGCGCGCACCATACTCGCGACGCGAGTAACCAAGCGTCACCCCAACGATACGTACAGCGTTTGAACTCAGCAAAAGAAACGCTTGCTTCTTCTAGGAACCTCGTCTAGTCTGGGCACCAGAGACGCAGTTGAGTCTCTCCAGGCACCAGTACCTCAATAGGCTAGAGGATCGGACTAGTACTCCGAGCGTCCGGGTTCGAGCCCCGGCTGGTGTACCTCCAACAGCACGCGGCGGTGACCGTTCATGGAGCCCAATCTCTTCGACCGACTAGACGATTTGGCAGGGCCCACAAGCGAGAATCCGCTGTGGGCCCCGCGGGCTCCGTACGAAGCGCAACCAGGCCGCGACCTGCTGTTGATCCCGCTCACGACGGACTGGGCGGGGGACGAGGGTGCCACGAGCGCCCTCGACGCTATCGCGCATAGCTCATTCGTAGATAGTGTCGTTCCGTCAGGACGAACGATTCACGTCCGCCTGGACGACCAGTGGCTCCGAGACGCGGGCGAGCGAATCCTCGCCGACGGGGGAGCAGGTCGGCGGAACGCGGATCTCGCGGCCGACCAACGCACTGCGGTCTACTTCTGGGGCGCCAACACCACGAAGGCGCTTCACGTCGGTCACCTGCGCAACCTCGCGGTGGGGCATGCGCTCAGCGCCGCCCTCGGCGAAGCGGGCGCCACGATCGAGCGCCGCAGCCTGCTGTCGGACATCGGGCGCGGAATGGGCGAGGCGATGGCCGGGATCATGTACTCCGGCAAGCACACGCAGGTCCTGCACGAGATCCCAGGCAAGAGCGACCACTTCGTGGGTGCCTGCTACGCCTCGTACATCAAGTCGCGGGCCCAGGCGCAGGACGATCCCGTGGAGGACTCGCTGGACCGCGAGTCGGTGATGCACGACGACAGCGCCGACGCGATCGTCAACGGCGTCCTCGCCGGCGACCCGCACGTCCTGGAGCTGTGGTCGAAGACCCGCGCCTGGGTGCTCGCCGGCCACCGCAAGACGCTCGCCCGGCTCGGGATCGAGTTCGACCGGGTGATCTTCGAATCGGACTTCCTCGACGAGATGTCCGCTCTGGGCACCGCCGGGATGGAGGCCGGAGCGCTCGAGCGGCGTGAGGACGGCGTCGTGATCTACCGCACCGGTCGCTCCGAGCTCGAGGAGATGCCGCTGATCCGCCCGGACGGCCTGTCGACCCAGCACATGCGGGCCCTGGCCTACTGGACCGTCGCTCCCGAGCTCGAGGAGATGACGTCGATCCAGGTCTGCGGCGGCGAGTGGGTCTCGCACGTCACCTGCCGCCAGGACCTGATGGCGCGGCTCGCCGCGCAGAACGTCACGGAGCAGCACCCGACGCACACGGTCTTCCACGGCCTCGTCGCCGAGGGCGGACAGCGGCTGTCCTCCAGCCAGGAGGGCGCGTCGCTGATCGACGAGCTGATCGAGATGCTCGACGCCGAGATCGACCGCGATCCCGAGAAGCGCGCCGTCCGCGACCAGCTGCCGGTGCCCGAGTGCCTCGGCGCCCAGGTCGCGCTCGGCTACTTCCTGCTCCAGCAGCCCCACAAGTCGGTCGACTTCGACCCGGCCGAGCTGCTCCAGGACGGCCGCAGCCTGGCCTGGGATCTCGCCCGTGCGCGCGTGCACCCGGTGGGCGTCGCGACCCACGACGACCCGATCGACGATCTGGCGTACCGCTTCGCGATCGTCCAGAGCGAGCTGTTCCGCGTCCACCTGAACAGCTCGATCGGCAAGCTCGACGTGACCCCGATCGCGCGTCACGCGTCGCACCTGGCCCGCTGGTACGTCGAGCAGCCGCGCAGTCCCGAGGTCGCCGCAATCGTGCGGATCGCCCTCGACGACGTCGAACGGAGCCTCGGACTGTCGGTCGGATCATGAGGACGCTGCTGATCGACAACCACGACTCGTACACGTACAACGTGTTCCACCTGCTGGCCGAGGTGGCCGGCGAGGACCCCGTGGTGATCGACAACGACGCGGTCTCATGGAAGGCGCTGTCGCGCTCGAAGTTCGACGCGATCGTACTCTCCCCCGGCCCCGGCAACCCGAAGCGCTGGCACGACTTCGGCGTCTGTCGCGACGTCCTGCTGCACTCCACCACGCCGGTCTTCGGGATCTGCCTCGGCCACCAGGGGATCGGCAACGCGCTCAACGGCACCGTGACCAACGCGCCGCTGGCGATGCACGGGCGACTCAGCCCGATCACCCACGTCGACGACGGGATCTTCGCCGGGATCCCCCAGCGCTTCAACGCCGTCCGGTACCACTCACTCGCGGTCCGTCCCGGATCGCTCGGCCCCGACGGACGGCTGCTGGCGTGGGCCGACGACGGCGTCGTGATGGGGATCGAGCACCGCCACCGGCCGATCTGCGGGGTCCAGTTCCACCCCGAGTCGATCGCCACCGAGTACGGGCACCGGCTGTTCGAGAACTTCTACGCGGGCGCCGAGCGGTACGCGGTCCAGCAGCACGGGCCGCAGTGGCAGGCGCGGACCGCCCGCCCGGAAGCGGGAGCGCCGATCGCGCTGCCCTCGCCGCCGGATCCGACGCCGCCGGCCGTCTCGGCCTCCCCCGTTCCGGAGCCGACCGCGGCGACCGCGCCCGACGACGACGCGGCACCCGCCGACCCCGTGCCCGCCGACGAGGCGGCGCCCGGCTACGCGTTGCACGTCCGCACCCTCGACGGCGTGCCGTCGACCGAACGGGTCTTCGCGGCACTGTTCGGCCACGCGGAGCACGCGTTCTGGCTCGACAGCGTGGACGCCCCATCGCGGCTGGCCCAGCGCTCGTTCCTCGGGACGACGGCCGGGCCCGAGCGCTGCCGGCTGAGCTCGGACGTCTCGACCGGCACGGTGCGGATCGAGCGCACGGACGACGCCGAGGCGGCCGAGACCGTCACGGCCTCGATCTTCGACGTGCTCGACGGCGAGCTGCAGCGGATGCCGGTCGCGGTCCCCGACGGGCTCGATCCCGGTCCCGCCGGCGGCTTCGTCGGCTACCTCGGCTACGAGTGCAAGGCCGACGCAGGCTCCCCCAACGTCCACCGCTCGAGCCTGCCCGACGCCGACCTGCTGCGGGCGACGCGGACCGTGATCGTCGACCACGTCCGGGGCGAGACCCGGATCGTCGCGCTCGCCGGCCCCGATCCGCTGGACGCCGAGCTCTGGCTCGACGGCGCCGAGCACACGGTCCGCGACCTGCTCCAGCACCCCGACCGGCCGGCCGACGACCTGCCCGCGGTCGACGCCACCGACAGCACGATCGAGTTCCGCTGCGAGCGCGGCCGGACCCAGTACCTGGCCGACATCGAGCGCTGTCAGGCGGCGCTGGTCGCCGGCGAGTCGTACGAGATCTGCCTGACGAACCGCCTGACCGCCGACGTCCGGCCCGACCCGTTCACGCTCTACCGGATCCTGCGCCACCGCAATCCGGCGCCGTTCGCCGCGTACCTCAAGCTCGGCGAGAACGCGATCGCGAGCTCGTCGCCCGAGCGGTTCATCTCGGTCAGCCAGGAGGGCGCCGTCGAGGCCCGGCCGATCAAGGGCACGATCAAGCGCTCGTCCGACGCCGCCGAGGACGCCGCGCTCTGCGCCGAGCTGCGCGCCGACGAGAAGTCGCAGGCCGAGCACCTGATGATCGTCGACCTGCTGCGCAACGACCTCGGACGGGTCTGCCAGGTCGGCTCGGTCGCGGTGCCCGAGCTGATGGTGATCGAGCAGTACACGACGGTCCACCAGATGATCTCGACGATCGTCGGTCGGCTCGACGAGGGCCGCAGTCCGGTCGAGTGCGTTCGGGCGTGCTTCCCCGGCGGGTCGATGACCGGCGCGCCCAAGATCCGCTCGATGGAGATCATCGACGACATCGAGCTGTCCGCTCGCGGTGTCTACTCCGGCGGGCTCGGCTACTTCGGCGTCAACGGGTCGGTCGACCTGAGCATCGTGATCCGCACGATCGTGATCGAGCCGACCGGCGTCACGATCGGTGCGGGCGGCGCGATCGTCCTGCAGTCCGACCCGGGCGACGAGTTCGACGAGCTGATGCTCAAGGCACGGGCGCCGATGCGGGCCGTGGCCGAGGCCGTCACCGGCCGCGTCGACCCCGACGCGATGACGATCCTGACCGAGCGTCCGCGCACGACCACCGGAACGGCATGACGGGCCCCGAGCCCACCGCTTCGGCCGAGCCGGTCGCCGTGTCCCCGTCGTGGACGGTCGGCATCGCCACGCCCCAGGACGTGGCGGGCGCCGCGCGCGGCGTGGCCCGGCTGCTCGAGGAGCTCGGTGCCTCGCCGGCCCCGGTCAGCCCGATGGAGGAAGCCGCCCGGGCCGTCGTCCACGACCCCTCGCTCGGCAGCCTGCTGGTGGCGACCGTCACGGGACCGAACGCCGCCGGCGACGTGATCGGCCTGCTCGGGTCGAGCTGGCGCACCGCGATCCACCGCAGCGGCCGCTACGCGGTGATCGAGGAGCTCTGGGTCGATCCGGCCTGGCGCGGCCACGCCGTCGGCCGCGACCTGGTCGGCACGCTGGTCGACGAGGTCCTGCCGCGCGAGCGGATCGACTGCGTCGAGGTCGGCCTGCCGCGACCGAGCTTCCGCGGTCTCGAGGCGACGACCGGGTTCTACCTGACGTGCGGGTTCGCCCCCGTCGGCCCCCGGATGCGACGGGTGCTGTCGTGACCGCCCTGGTGATGATCGACCAGCGCCCGACGATCGACGTCGCGGCCCCGTGGATCCTCGAGGGCGGCCGGCCGGTGGTCGGTCGCGAGGGCGGTGGGCGGCTGGACGCCGTGCGCGACGGGATCACCCGCCACGTCGGCACGCGGGCCGAGGCCGCCACGGCCGACGACCTCGCCGTCGACGGCACGCTCGCCCGGCTCCACGATCCCGCGTACCTGGCGACGCTCGACGAGATCTCCTCCGACGTCCCCGTCCTGCGGCCCGACCTCGCGGCGCCCGGGATGGACGCCGACGTCCCGGTATGCGCCGGCCTGGTCCAGACTGCCCGCGAAGGGGTCCGGGCGGCGATCACCGCCGCGACCCGCGTCGCCGACGGCGCGCCGTTCGCCTACGCGGTCAGCCGTCCGCCGGGGCACCACGCCGGTCCCGCCTGGTTCGGCGGCTACTGCTACCTGAACACCGCCGGCGCCGCCGCGCTGACGCTGCTCGACCACGGCTTCGCCACCGTCGGGATCCTCGACCTGGACCTGCACTACCCCAACGGCACGTCGGCGGTGGTCGGTCCCCACGAGCGGATCCACCTGCACTCGCTGCACGCGTCGCCGGTCGCCAACGCCCCCGACGGCCGCGCGGTCCCGCACAGCGAGCGCGAGCACCTGGTCGGCTTCGAGGGCGTGCCCTCCGCGGACGACTACCTGGCGGCGGTCGCGGACGCCGCGACGCAGCTGGCGGGCACGGTCGACGCGGTCGTGGTGTCGCTCGGCTACGACACCGTGGCCGGCGACCCCCACGGCACGTGGGACCTGCCGCCCGCGACGTTCCGCCGGATCGGCGCGGTCCTCGCGGCCACCGGCCTGCCGCTCTGCGTGGTCCAGGAGGGCGGTTACGGCGTGTCCACGCTGGCCGACTGCAGCCACGCCTTCGTCACCGGTCTGCTGGACGGACCGGTCGGCCGGGAGCACCCCAAGGGAGAAGCGCCATGACCTCTGGTCTCGAACCGTTCCGCCGCCGCCTCGACGTGCTCGACGACGACATCGCCCGCCTGCTCGGCGAGCGCTTCGACATCTGCCGCGACGTCGCCGCCTACAAGAGCGAGCACGGGATCGCGATGATGCAGCCCGATCGCGTCGAGATCGTCCGCAACCGCTACCTCGAGCGCGGTGCCGTGGCCAACCTGCCGCCGGAGTTCACCAGCGCGCTGTTCGAGCTGCTGATCGCGTCGACGTGCCGGATGGAGGACGAGCTGATGGAGGCCGTCCCCTCGGAGGCCGAGCGATGACCGGGCCGACGTTCTTCACGCTCGGCCCGCACGGCACCTGCCACGAGCACGCGGTCGAGCGGTTCGTCGCGTTCCAGGGGCTCGACGACGCCACCGTGCGGTTGGTCGACGACTTCGAGACCGGGGCGCGGCTGGCCTGCGAGACGCCGAACGGCTTCCTGGTCCAGTGCAGCTCGCACCCGCTGGTCAACGTGATCACCGAGCGCTACCGCCACCGGCTGTACGTGATCGACGACTTCCTGCTGCCCGCGCGCGAGATGGCGCTGGTCGTGCGCAAGGACGTCGATCGGCCGCGTTCGATCGCCGTCGTACCGGCCGCCGAGGGCTACGTCGAGGACCTCCACACGGCCTACGACGAGGTGGTCTCGGTGTCCGCCAACCCGGTCGTCTGGCAGGGCCTGCTCGACGGGCGCTACGACGCCGGCGTGACGATCCACGCGTTCGTCGCGGGCCACGAGGACCGGTTCGAGGTGGTCGAGCGGTTCGGCGTCGTCGACACCAGCTGGGTCGTCTACGGACGCGAGCGCGTGGCCGACGGCAGCGTGATCGCCCGGCGTCAGCCGTGGGTCTTCCGCGGCGACCCGTCGCCCCACCAGCCGCCGAGCGACGACTACCCCGGCGTGACGGTCGGCGACGGCTACGCCGTCGGGCAGCTCGCGGACCTGGGCTGCGCCCACGGGTTCCGCAAGGTCCGCCGGGCGCTCGGCGTCACCGCCTTCGGGGTCAACGCGATGGTCCGCGTCCCCGGGCACCAGGGGAGCCGACACCGCCACGCGGCGCAGGAGGAGCTCTACTTCGTGCACCGCGGCGCACTGGACATGCGGTTCGACGACGGCACCGTGCACCGGATCGAGGAGGGCGGCTTCGCCCGGGTCGACGCCGACACCGTGCGCCAGCTGACCACCGTGAGCGACGACGGCGAGGACGTGGTCTACCTCTGCGCCGGTGGCGCGGGTGGGTACGTCGGTCGCGACGGGATCCCGGCCGAGTGGCCCGAGGGGGTGGCACCGTGAGCGGCGGGCTGAACGCCGACAGCACGATCCTGCGGCGGTCGCCCCGCGATCGCCCGGCGCGCTCCACGTTGCCGCCCGGTCCCGGCATGCCGAGCACGCTCCAGGCGCTCGGCTGGCTCAACCGCCCGATGCCGTTCATGGAACGCTGCCGCGCGCGGTACGGCGACACCTTCACGCTCGACATGCGCCACTTCGGGCGCTGGGTCTTCCTCTGCGATCCCGACGACGTCAAGAAGGTCTTCACCGCCGACACCGCGACCGTCGGCGTCGACATCGCCAACCCGCTGCTCGGCCCGATCCTCGGATCGCGGTCGGTGATGCTGCTCGACGAGCCCGAGCACCTGCGGCGCCGCAAGCTGCTGCTCCCGTACTTCCGCGGCCGACACCTGCAGCACGGTGGCGAGGCGAGCGTCGAGGCCGCCCGCCGCGCCGTGGCCGAGTGGCCGCGCGACGAGCCGTTCGAGCTCTGGCCGCGGATGCAGGCGATCACGCAGGACGTGATCCTGCGGTCGGTCTTCGGCGACGGCGACCCGGCGCTGCGCCGGCGGGTCGACACGCTGCTGAACGTCCTGACGGAGTGGGCGGGGCATCCGCACCGCTCGACCGTGCTGACCGCGTTCGGTCCCCGTTGGGTCGCCCGCAGTCCGGCCTTCCGCGCGGCGATGGCGCCGATCGAGCAGGCGGTGCTCGCCGAGGTCCGGCGGCGCCGCGGAGGCGACGATCCCGGCGAGGGGATCATCTCGATGCTCGCCCACGTGCAGGACGACGACGGCAGCCTGCTCGACGACCAGACCCTGCGCGACGAGCTGGTCACGTTGCTGACCGACGGTCCGACGTCGGCGTCGCTGGCGTGGATGTTCGAGCGCGTGCTGCGCCACCCCGAGGCGCTCGACCGGCTGACCGAAGAGGTCGAGGCCGGCGGCGTGGACCACTACGCCCGCGCCGTCGTCAACGAGACGCTGCGGTTGTGCGCCCCGGTCCCCGTCGTGGTCCGCCGGCTGCTCCAGCCGATGCGGCTCGGCGGCCACCTGCTGCCCGCGGGCACCACGGTCGCTCCGTGCATCTACCTGATCCACCGCGACCCCGACATCTACCCGGAGCCGGAGCGGTTCCGTCCCGAGCGGTTCCTCGACCGACCGCCGGGCACCTACACCTGGATCCCGTTCGGCGGCGGCGTGCGCCGCTGCCTGGCGGCGGACTTCGCCGGTCGCGAGATGCGCGAGGTGATGCGCACCGTGATCGCGACCACCGAGCTGCACGCGGTCGACCCGAAGTCCGAGGGCGCGGTCCGCAGTGCGATCAGCTTCGGACCCGGGGCGCGCAGCCTCGTCACCGCGCACCCGCGGCGGACCCCGCTGGCGCTCGATCCGACGTCCGATCCGGTCCCCGTCCTGTGAGCCGCTCGTGGGACCTGCTGGTCGTCGGAGCTGGAGCCAAGGCCACCGCGGTCGCCGCCAAGATCCACGCGATCAACCGGCTGGGTCTCGGACAGATCTCCATGTTGATCGTCGAAGCGGTGCAGCCCGCGGCGTCGTGGTCGGGGATCAGCGGGATGACCTCGGGCGACGAGGAACTCGCCATCACCCCTCACAAGGACATCGGGTTTCCGTACGAGAGTCACCGGACGTTCGGTGAGGACGGCGCGCGGATCGACGCCGTCCTGTCCGACTTCTCCTGGCAGCGCCACCTGATCGACAACGGTGGCTACGCGCGGTGGCTGAACGCCGACTCGCCCCCGATCACCCATAGCGACTACGGTCGCTACCTGGAGTGGGCGCTGGCCCGCGCCACCGACGGGGTCGAGATCCGGCCCGGCACCGTCGATCAGGTGCGGTTGGAGACCGGCGACGACGGCGAGCGCTGGTGCCTGGACGTCACCGGGCCGGACGGCAACGCCGAGCAGCACCGTGGCCACGCCCTGATGCTGACCGGGCCGGGCGGCAGTCGCGCGCTCGCCCACGACCCCGAGGTCGCCGACCGGATCGTGGGCTGCGACGAGGCGCGCAGCGCGTTCGAGCGGTTGCCGCGCGACGTGCCGAGCGAGGTCGCGATCATCGGCGGCGGCGAATCGGCGATCGCGACGGTGGTCTACCTACGCCGCGCGCACCCCGAGGCCCGGATCACGATCCACACGCCCGAGCCGCCGCTCAGTCGCGGCGAGAGCTTCGTCGAGAACCGGGTCTACTCCGATCCGGACTCGATCGGCTGGGACCGGCTCGACGAGGAGTACCGCCGCCGGTTCATCCACCACACCGACCGCGGCGTCTTCGGTCCGGCGGCGCTCTCCAAGCTCGCCTACGACCCGCAGTGCGCGTTCGTTGCCGGTCGCGTGGCGGCGGTGCGGGCGAGCGGCGACCGCCTGCGGGTCGAGCACGAGCAGCCGAGCGACGACTCCGACCGCGAGTACGACCTGGTCGCCAACTGCACCGGGTTCGACCTGTGGAACGCGGTCCGGCGCCTGATCGCCGCCGACACCCATGCGGCGATCGCCGCGCGGATCGGCGACGGCTGGAACCCCACCAGCGAGGCCGAGCTGCGGTTCGGTCGCGCGCTCGACGTGGCGGGGCTGACCCCGCCGCTCCACATCCCCGGACTCTCGGCGCTCTCGCAGGGTCCGGGGTTCGCCAACCTCGGCTGCCTCGGCTTGCTGGCCAACCGGGTCGTCGAACGATTCGTGCTTCAAACGGCGGCCAATGGCCGTGAAAGGACCGTGGCATGACCACGCAACCGAGCCCCGGCTCACCGTCCGGCTCGACCGGCGACTCCAACCCGTCCCCGTCCCGTCGTCCGACGGCCCGTTGGGCGATACCCCTCGTCCTCGCGCTCTTGGCGGTGGTGGTCGTCGTGGTGCTCGTCGCCGGCGGGTCGTCGACGTCGGAAGACCAGGCGAAGAACGACCCGGCGGGCGCCACCAGTACGGCCACCACCCCGGACACCACCGAGGCCGAGCCGGCCACGCCGAAGGCGGACTTCACCGGGTCGGGCTACCCGAACGGCGACCTGCGCAACATGCGCCGCACCGGTGGGCCGATCACGAAGAAGACCGTCAAGCAGCTCGAGAACGCCTGGAGCCGTCCGATCGACGGCGCCGGCAACTACGGCAGCTACGCGGCGACCCCGGTGATCGACAAGGGCGTGATCTACTCGCAGGACCTCGCGTCGAACGTCGAGGCGATCGACCTGAAGACCGGCGAGACGCTCTGGCGCACCGAGTACAACCTGCCGTCGGCCGGCCCGAACGGGCTCGTCGTCGGCGACGGACGGGTCTACGCGGCGACGCCGACCGCGGCCTTCGCGCTGGATCAGGCGACCGGCGAGGAGCAGTGGTCGGTCACGTTGACCAAGAACGAGGCCGACGGGATCGACATGGCCCCCGGGTTCCACGACGGCCTGGTCTACGTCTCGACCGTCCCCGTATCGGCCGCCAGCCCCGGCTACAGCGACACCCACGCCGGCACGCTCTACGCGCTCGACGCGAAGACCGGCAAGGAGCGCTGGAACTTCAACACGATCAAGGCCGGCGGCAAGGGCAAGAAGGACGCCCAGTCGGCCGGCGGAGGGCTCTGGTACACCCCGGCGTTCGACGACGACGGCGGGATGTACTTCGGGGTCGGCAACCCGAGCCCGTGGCCGGGCACGGCCGACGAGCCGTACGGCTCGGGCCGCCCGGGACCCAACCTCTACACCAACTCGCTGGTCAAGCTCGACGCCAAGACCGGCAAGCTGCGCTGGTACTACCAGGAGACCCCGCACGACATCTACGACTGGGACCTCCAGGGTCCGCCGATCCTGGTCAGCCAGGGCGGCCGCAAGCTGGCGATCATCGGCGGGAAGTCGGGCTACGTGATCGCGGCCGACCAGAAGACCGGCGACGTCGTCTGGCGCAAGCCGGTCGGGCGCCACAACGGCCACACCAAGGACGGCCTGCTGGCGATGCGCGGCAAGGAGGAGAAGCTGAAGACCAACGTCGAGATCTACCCCGGGATCCTCGGGGGCGTGATCTCGCCGATGGCCAGCGACGGCAAGCGGGTCTACGCCGCGGTCGTCAACAACCCGGCCACGCTGGTCGACGGGGCGACGCTGCAGGGCACCCCGGACATGGAGGGCGAGCTGGTGGCCCTCGACGTCGCGACCGGCAAGCGCGCGTGGCGCAAGGAGCTGCCGAGCGTCTCGTTCGGGGCGACGAGCGTGACCAACGACATCGTCTTCGTCACCACGATGGACGGCAACGTGCTGGCCTACGACACGAAGACCGGCCGGAAGGTGTGGGAGAAGAGCCTCGGTGTCGGAACGAATGCAGGCATCGTCGTCAAGGGCGGCACGCTGGTGGCGCCCGCGGGGATGGCCCAGGGGGCCGGTCAGAGCCCGCAGATCGTGGCGTTCCGCTTGCCGGGGAAACGCTGATCGTCACGACGTACGCAGGCCGTACGTCGATTGACATACGACGCGCGACACGCACGGTACGTCACAGGAGACACGGCTAAAGACAGTGCCGTTCCAGCCAGAGAGCCCCGCAAGACCTTTATCTTGCGGGGTTTTCTGCATGTTGCGGGCACAAATATATTCTAGACACGTCATTCATCTTAAAATTCCCCCACGCACGACTGATGCGATATACGCTGCTCCTCACGATGGTGCAGATGTCGAATGAAGCGGGCATCACCGCGCCGGGCGCGCGCCTCCAGATCCGCATCGAACGGTACGAGTACCCGCGAATCCAACAAGGTCCGGATGCCAACTGGCTGCTGGGAGACGTGCGTCTCACGGCGGGCACTTCGAGCCTCTTCCGCGCCAACGTCCCCGTCACGATCATGGCCGACGAGCTCGCCCGACTACGCAACGGCCTCCTGGACCTGCTCGAGGGTCGCACCGACCACGCGGTCCTCCATCACATGGAGGTCAACGTCGGCGCCACGATCCGGAGCTGGGACGGGCTGCTGCTCTTCTCGTGCTTCGTCCGCGACGACTTCGCTCCCGAGATCCGCCTCCGTGAGGTGCAGATCACGCGCGACCAGCTCCAGGAGGCGTTCGACGAGTTCGACGACCTCCTCCAGACCTTCCCCGTACGCGCTCCCGCCTAGCACCCCCCGGCGGGACCGAACGCCACCAACCCCCCGAGCCCTCAACCCCCCTGAGAGACGCTCTTCCGATCACTCCCAATCACAGGAACGAGCAAGATGCACAACACCAGCAGCGCCCAGTCCACGGTCGAGCCCGCGGAGCTCGGTCGCCCCAGCAAGGACCCGGAGCTCGTCGCTCTCGGTCGACGGATCAGCGCGCAGCG
>Ga0265296_1002919_pt1 | contig 16526 bp, 9 predicted proteins | sample MunlanPumphouse1_FD_189073 | JGI IMG/M metagenome (GOLD analysis project Ga0265296, IMG submission 189073) | Groundwater microbial communities from a municipal landfill in Southern Ontario, Canada - Pumphouse #1 | ecosystem: Environmental > Aquatic > Deep subsurface > Groundwater | place: Canada... | reverse complement strand
CTCTGGGCCCGGCTCAAGGACTATCGCCGCGTCGCCACCCGCTACGACAAGCTCGCCGCAAACTACCTCTCCGGCGTGCTCATCGCCGCAACCGTCTGCTACTGGGCCAAATGAGTCCGGACCCTAGTCGACCGCCCGCACATTGTCGTCCGAGTTACGGTCGATCCACTTGTTGTACGGGTCCACCCCGCTGAATTTCGGCTCCCGCGCCGTCACGAACCGCAGCGTCTGCACCCCGGACCGGATCGGCCGCCGCTCCAGCTGCACGACATCACGGGCGTTGAAGGCGCCCTTGCCCGGCATGGCGGTGAACAGGCCGATGTCGAAGGTCTCGTTCAGCGGGGCTTCGCTCTCCACCCCCTTGCCGTCGACATAGAGCTTGCGCGCATTGACGGTGACCGTGACATCCCAGCGGCCGTCCGCCCGTTTCGTCGAGGTCACGCCCGTGGTCTTCACATCGTACAGGGTGATCTTCTCGAACAGGTCGGTGATCAGGGCCTGTTTGTCGGCCGGCGCCTCGGCCCGGATGGCCGCCACCAGATCCAGCGAGCGCGGATAGGGCGCGCCCTTGAAGGCGTATTGCGCCAGCACCCGGCGCAGGGCGCGGTTGACCGCGTCCTCCCCGATCTGGTCGCGGAGCAGATACATGACCAGCCCGCCCTTCTGGTAGTGGATATACTGCTGGTTCTCGACCCGCATCAGGGGCAGTTCCTCCAGCCGTTCGGTCCCCCGCGAGCGCAGATAACGGTCCAGCTCCTGCTTCAGGAAGCGGCGGATCTGATCCTTGCCGTACTTCTTCTCCATCACCATCAGCGCCGAATACTGGGCGAGCGTTTCCGACAGGGATGTGGCGCCCTGCTGGTTCGAGCCGACGACCTGGTGCGCCCACCACTGGTGAGCGAACTCGTGCGCCCCGACGTAGGTGACGTAGTCGATCTTGCTCGGGTCGCTCAGGTCGGCGATGAAGCCCAGGCCTTCGGACCAGGCGAAGGTGTTCGGATAGGACTGGGCGAAGCTGGCGTAGTCCGGGAATTCGACGATCCGCGCCTGTTTGAACTGGTAGGGGCTGAAGTTCGCCTGGAAATAGTCCAGCGAGGCGGACAGGGCGTCTAGCATCCGGGGCACGTTGCGATCGTGGCCGGGGTCATGGAAGACCACCAGCTCGACTCCGTTATGCATGCGCCGGGTCTGTTCGTAACGCGCCGACTGCACCGAGAAGAAATTCAGCACCGGGGACTCGGTCACGAACCGGCTGGTCCGGCGGTCGCCGCGCACCACGTCCGACACCATCCGGCCGGGCGCGACCACCGTCTGGTCGGCGTCGGTCGAAACGGTGATGTCGGCGGTGACCCAGTCCGCGCCGATGTAGTTGTGCGTCCGGGCCGAAACGTCTTCCAGCTTCGCCGGACGCAGCTCGGCCGGCAGGCCGGCCTTGCGACGTTTGGAGCGGTCGGTCAGCAGCCCCTGACGGTCCATTCCGATCGACGGCGCGAACTCGCCGTTGTTGACGAAGGAGCCGTTGTCCACCAGCCGGGTGGTGTTGCCCGACGCCTTGAAGCCGCGCTGTTCCAGCACCGTCTCGAACGTGACGTTGCGGCGCTCGCCGGGCTGCATAGGGGTCGCGAAGCGATAGATCCGGTACTCGAAATCCTTCCACTCGCGGGCCACCGAAGCGCCCTCGACGGTCAGGCCGACCATGTCGAGATCGTCCTGCCAGCGCAGGTGAACCTCGGTCAGCGGCGCATCTGTGTTGTTGACCAGCACATAGGAGCCCCGCGTGGTCAGCTTCGGCTGATGCGGCCGCAGATCCATGACCAGACGCACGTCGGCGACCGAGGGCTGGGGCGTGGCTTCATAGCGGAGCAGCGCCTTCTCATAGGCCGCCTGTTCCTTCTCTACCGCGCTCTGCGTGCGGTACTCGTTCCAGACGTTGGTGTTGATGTAGATGAAGACGCCCAGGCCGACGAAGGCGGCAAGCGCCACGCCGCCGATCACGCCGGCGGGGCCCGCCAGCCGATGCGGCAGACGCTTCAGCCGCGGCCACAGCCGCTGCTCCGTTCCGCGCCGCCACAGGCCGTAGGCCAGAACCAGCAGGATGATGGCGAAGGCGGTCCAGTAGGCGTCCAGCCAGCCCGAGAAGACGGCGAAATCACCCCGGCCGTTCATGTCGGACAGCGGCACGCCGATGCCCGCGCCATAACGATAAAGAATGTGATCGAAGCCCAGGTTCGACAGCACCAGGGTCGAGATCAGATAGACCACCATGATGGCCCAGCCGACGAATTTGTTGGGCGACAACGCCTGGATGAAGATGGCCAGAACGGCCAGCAGACCGAAGCTGACGGCTTGCGGGAAGACGTACCAGAGCAGGTATTTCTCAAGCTCGTAGTCGGTGTAGCCCTTGATCGTCTGGGTCACGACGCCGGCCACCACGCCCGCCAGGGCGGTCGAGACCAGCACCAGGGCGAGCGCCAGGGTCTTGGGAACCAGGAAGGTCCAGTCGGGCGTCGCCGAGGCGTCGACGATCTCGTGCACCTTGCGGTCACGATCGCGCCAGACCAGCTCGCCGGCGTAGTAGATGGCGATGACGATCGAGATCAGGCCGAAGGCGCCGGCCAGCCCGGTGATCACCACCCGTGTCACCAGCAGGATCGGCGCGCCGTAGATCTCGCCCGTGAAGAACAGGGTCGCCATGGCGAAGGCGAAGCCCAGCAGGATCAGCACGACATAGGCCGGGCTCTTGAAGATCAGCACCGTCTCGAAAACGGTGCGCGACCACAGCTGGGTCAGGGCGCTGGACAGGCCATAGGTCGGGCGCGGCAGGGCGCCGACCGGGGTGACGACCACGTCCTTCTCGACCAGGGCCTTGAGACGCTCCCGCTTCTTCAGCTTCGCCCCGCGCGGCGACGGCCGGTACAGGACGTACGAGGCCGCCAGCAGCATGGCGCCGACGCCGGTCCAGATGACGCGGTTCCACAACAGCACGCCTTCCAGCGGGGCGTTCAGGGTGTTCCGCTCGGTCGCGGTCCAGTATTTGGTGACCAGGGCGTAGGCGCCCGAACCAAAGGGTTCGGCCCAGGCCATGGCCGTCTCGAACTCGGGCCGCTGTCCCAGCACGCCGGTCGAGGCCAGATAGGCGATCAGCACGGCGACGACGCCGATATAGGTCGCCATCATCGACCGCGTCACGGTCGCCAGCATGAAGAACAGGGCCGAGGTCAGGAACAGCCCGGTGAGGCCGAAGACGCCATAGGCATAGGCGTAGTCACCCGGCCGCAACGGCCCGATCGTCTCCGGATCCACCCACGGCATGAAGGTGCCGATCAGCGTGCCCAGGGCGATGCTCAGATAGCAGAGCGCCACCGCCGCGAAGGCGCCGAAGAAGCGGCCGTAGAGGTAGGCCCCCTTGGTGATCCGCGTCGACAGGATCATCGGCCCGAAGCCGGTCTGGGTATCCCGGGCCACGACATTGGCCACGATGGCGGTGGTCGCCAGCATGAAGAAGACGTTGAAGACGATATGGGCCCCGGCCAGGGCGTAGGGCGCATTCTTGAGGACGTTGCCGCCCGAGCCGAGCGACACGTTCTGGCTGGCCACGGCGCCGAAGGCCAGCAGGCCAAAGACGATGGCGATGACCCAGAAGGCCGGCTGGCGCAGCTGGTAGCGGAATTCGAAACTCGCGATCTTGGCGAACATGATGCGCCCCTCAGGCCGCGCGGCGCGAGGCGTTGACGGTCGCCAGATAGACGTCTTCCAGCCCGCCCGGCGCCCGCTCGAACCCGGCGCCCGGATTGGAGTCGGAGAGCACGTGAACCACGGTCCGGCCCGCGAACAGGCGCGTCGAGATAACGTTGTGGCGCTTGTTGAATTCCGGCAGCTCGGCCTTGTCGATGGTCTTGGTCCACACTCGCCCTTCAAGCGTGTGCATCAGGTCGACCGGCGCGCCTTCCAGCTGGATCTTGCCGCCGGCCAGCACCGCCATGCGGGGGCACAGGTCCGTTACGTCCTCGACGATATGGGTCGACAGGATGACGACGACGTTCTCGCCGACCTCGGCCAGCAGGTTGAGGAAGCGGTTGCGCTCCTCCGGGTCCAGCCCGGCGGTGGGCTCGTCGACGATGATCAGTTCAGGATTGCCGATCAGGGCCTGGGCGATGCCGAAGCGCTGGCGCATGCCGCCCGAGAAGCCAGCCAGCGCCTTGCCGCGCACGGGCCACAGATTGACCTGGTTCAGCAGGGCCTCGACCGTCTGTCTGCGGTCCTTGCCGTTGGAGACGCCCTTCAGCACCGCCATGTGATCCAGCATGTCGTAGGCCGAAACACGCGGATAGACGCCGAAGTCCTGGGGCAGATAGCCCAGCACGCGGCGCAGCTGTTCCGGATTCCGGATCACGTCGATGTCGCCGAAGCGGATCGAACCCGAGGTCGGCGTCTGCAGGGTGGCGATCGACCGCATCAGCGTCGACTTGCCCGCCCCGTTCGGACCCAGCAGGCCGAACATGCCCTTGGGGATCGTCAGGCTGACGTCGTCCAGCGCCCGCGTGCCGTTGCCGTAGACATGGGTCAGGTTCTCGATCGTCAGCATGGAAGCCCCCTCCGTAAGTAAAGGAACCTTGTCAGCCGCCACCACCCCCCGCAAGTTACGGTTCTGTCAGGTTCGCCTCCCGGCGCGATCAGACGGGCGCCTTGGCCATCAGTCTGAACCGGTGCAGCAGCGGTTCCGTATAACCGTTCGGCTGGGCGACGCCTTCGAAGATCAGGGCCCGCGCCGCACGGAAGGCCAGGCTGCCCTCGGGATCGGGAGCCATGGGACGATAGAGCGGATCGCCCGCGTTCTGGGCGTCGACCTTCGCCGCCATCCTCAGCAGCGCGGCGTCCACCTGCGCGGCCGTGCAGACCCCGTGCAGCAGCCAGTTGGCCATGTGCTGGGACGAGATACGCAGGGTGGCCCGGTCCTCCATCAGTCCGACGTCGTGGATGTCGGGCACCTTGGAACAGCCGACGCCCTGATCGATCCAGCGCACGACATAGCCCAGCAATCCCTGGGCGTTGTTGTCCAGCTCCTCGGCGATCTCGGCCTCCGACCAGTTCCGCCCCGCGGCCAGCGGCGGGGTCAGCAGGTCTTCAAGGCCGGGGACCGGGCGGGAGGCGATCGCCTCCCTCAGGGCGAAGACGTCGGTCTGGTGATAGTGCAGCGCGTGCAGGGTCGCCGCCGTCGGGCTGGGAGTCCAGGCGGTGTTGGCGCCGGTCTTCGGGTGGGCGGCCTTCTGCTCCAGCATCTCGGCCATCCGGTCCGGCGCGGCCCACATGCCCTTGCCGATCTGGGCCCGACCCGACAGGCCGCACTTCAGGCCGATGGCGACGTTGCGCGCCTCATAGGCCGCGATCCAGGCCGACGACTTGATCTCGCCCTTCCGCACCACCGGCCCCGCCTGCATGGCGGTGTGGATCTCGTCGCCGGTGCGGTCGAGGAAGCCGGTGTTGATGAAGACGATACGGTCCTTCACCGCATGGATGCAGGCCGCGAGGTTGGCCGAGGTGCGGCGCTCCTCGTCCATCACCCCGACCTTGATCGTGTGTCGGTCCAGCCCCAGCAGGTCCTCGACCGCGTCGAACAGGGCGTCGGTGAAGGCGCACTCTTCCGGCCCGTGCATCTTGGGTTTGACGATGTAGATCGAACCGGCGCGGCTGTTGCGGAACCGCCCCTGCCCCTTGAGATCGTGCAGGGCCGCCAGCGAGGTGACGATGGCGTCCAGCACGCCCTCGGGCGCGTCCGACCCGTCGGCGAGCCGCACCGCCGGGGTGGTCATCAGATGGCCGACGTTGCGCACGAACAGCAGCGACCGGCCCGGCAGGGTCACGGTCGATCCGTCCGGCGCGACGAAATCCCGATCCGGCGCCAACGCCCGCGTCATCGACCGCCCGCCCTTGTCGAAGGTCTCTCTGAGGTCGCCCTTCATCAGGCCCAGCCAGTTGCGATAGGCGGCCGTCTTGTCGGCCGCGTCGACGGCCGCGACCGAATCCTCCAGATCGACGATGGTGCTCAGCGCCGCCTCCAGCACCACGTCGGACATCCCCGCCGGATCGGTCGCGCCGATCGGATGATCCCGGTCGAACAGGACCTCGATGTGCAGCCCGTTGTGCCGGAACAATCGCGACCGGTCGCTGCGGCCGACGAACTGGTCCGGGTCGCGGAGAACGATGCCGTCCGGGTCGGTCAGATCGGCCCAGCAGCCTTCGGCCAGGGGAACCGCCTCGTCGAGGAAGGCCCTGGCCCGCGCCACCACCCGCGCGCCGCGCGCCGCGTCATAGGGACCCGCCGGCGGCGCATCGCCCAGCGCGTCCGTGCCGTACAGGGCGTCGTACAGACTGCCCCACCGCGCGTTGGCGGCGTTCAGCACGAAGCGGGCGTTCAGGCTGGGTACGACCAGCTGCGGCCCGGCCAGGGTCGCGACCTCGGCGTCGACATGGCGCGTGCCGATCGCGAAGGCCGCGGGCTCATCGGCCAGATAGCCGATCTCGCGCAGGAAGACGGTCGCGGCGGCGACATCATACGGCTGCCCGCGACGCTTCAGGTGCCAGGCGTCGATCCGCGCCTGCAGGTCGTCGCGGACGGCCAGCAGCCGGCGGTTCTCCGGCGTGAACCGGGCGAAGACAGCGGCGACGCCGGTCCAGAAGGCGTCAGGCTCCACGCCCGTCCCCGGCAGCGCCTCGCCCTCGATGAAGGCGGCCAGTTCGTCAGCGATCTGCAATCCGGCGCGCGGCGTCATCGGCATGGAGCACTCCTCGGGACAAGGCTGTAACATTCCGTGATGACCGTACGGAAGTCGAGCGCCTTTTTTTGCGCCGCAGCATCCTTCAGCCGCGGTTGTCGAAGGCCTCCCGCGCCCGTTCGATCCGGTCGAGGTTCTTCTCGGCCCAGGTCCAGACCCCGCAAAAAGCCTCCGCCAGGGTCACGCCCAGGTCCGTCAGCCGGTATTCGACCTTGGGCGGGATCACCGGATGCACCGTGCGGATCACCAGTCCGTCGCGTTCCATCTGGCGCAGGGTCTGGGTCAGCATCTTCTGGCTGATCCCTCCGACCAGTTCGCCGACCCGCCCGAAGCGTTGCTCGCCATGCTCGGCGAGAACCTCGAGGATCAGCATGGTCCATTTGTCCGCGACCCGGCCGATCACCTCGTTCACCAGCGCCTCCACGCGGGGATCGGCGGGCAGGCCCGTCTCCGGATGTGCGATTTTTCCGACCATGGACGCTGTCATATCCAAATCTCTCCGTCAGGTAAGTACCGCCCTTTGCGGTGCCTACTTTCCAACAGGGAGTGTCGAATCTACCTGCTTTCCAGCGTCAGCGCACCTCTGAAGGAGAGTCCTAATGAACATCACCGGCAACACCATCCTGATCACCGGCGGCGGCTCGGGCATAGGCCGGGCCCTGGCCGAGGCTCTGCATGCGCGCGGCAATCAGGTCATCATCACCGGCCGTCGCGGGTCCGTCCTCGCCGACGTGGCCGGCGCCAATCCGGGGATGGCCTTCGCGACCCTCGATGTCGCCGACCCCGCCTCCATCCGCGCCTTCGCCGCCCGGATCGTGAAGGATCACCCCGCCCTCAACGTCCTCATCAACAACGCCGGCGTGATGAAGGTGGAGGACCTCAAGGCCGAGCCCTTCGACCTCGACACGGTCGAGGAAACCATCGCCACCAACCTGCTCGGACCGATCCGTCTCACGGCCGCCCTGCTGCCGCACCTGCGCGCCCGGGCGGCCGCGACGGTGATGACGGTTTCGTCGGGCCTGGCCTTCATCCCGCTGGCCGCCACGCCGACCTACAGCGCCTCCAAGGCGGCGATCCATTCCTGGAGCGAGTCCCTGCGCCATCAACTGGCGGGCACGTCGGTCGAGGTGCTGGAACTGGCGCCGCCGGCCGTCGCGACCGACCTCATGCCGGGCCATGCCGAGAACCCGAACTCCATGCCGCTGGCCGACTATACGGCGGAGGTGATCGGCCTGATCGAGCGTCAGGACACGCCGCGCGGCGAAATCCTCGTCGAACGGGTCAAGCCGCTGCGGTTCGCCGAGGCCAACGACTACGTCGCCGTCTTCTCCATGTTGAACGGCCCGGCCTGATCCCTGATCGCGTCCACGGGCGAATGGGCTCCGGCCTCTCTTGCCTGTGGCCGTCACAGGCGCATGCTGGCGCCATGAACATCGCCTGGCTCCGCCTCCACTGGCCGCTTCTGCTGGCCATCGCCGTGGCCGCCTCCAGCCTGGCCTGGCCGATCGGCGGGGGCTGGCTGTCGCGGCTGGCGCTGGGGTGGGATGTCGGCGTCGGCCTGTTCCTTGTCGAATGTCTCGTCAAGCTCCGGCGCGCCCGGTCGGCGGACGACATCCGCGAGCGGGCGGCGGCGCTGGACGAGGCGGCCGGCGCGGTCCTTCCGCTGGCGCTGTTCGCGGCGCTCGCCAGCATCGCCGTGGTCGTGGGTGAGGCGGTTCAGGTCGCCGGCGACCGGAGCCGGGCGGGCGACGCGGCGGTTCTGGGTCTGACGACCGTGGCCCTGTCCTGGACCTTCGTACACGCCATCTTCGCCTTCCACTACGCCCACGAATACTACGCCCCCGCGACCGCCGGCGCCGGCGCCGAGGGCAAGACCAGGGACCGCGGCGGTCTGATCTTCCCGGGCGGCGAAGACCCCGACTACTGGGACTTCGTCCACTTCTCCCTGATCATCGGCGTCGCCCAGCAGACCGCCGACATCCAGATTTCCAGCAAGACGCTGCGTCGCACCGCGACCGTGCACAGCGTCACCGCCTTCCTGTTCAACACCGTCGTCGTGGCCCTGACGGTCAATCTGGCGGTCACCCTGCTGGGGAGCGGTTAACCGCCACGCCTTGACTTGGCCGTATTGAGCGCCCATTTGCGCTGCGTCGCACAATTGCGATTACCGGCGCCTCCAGCGCGTGTGGGTCTCCCGAATACGGAAACCTGACTGTAGCAGTCGCCGGCTCCTCAAGATTCATTCGCTGCCCGGACACGCGGGGCGGCGCCCGATCCACCCCGAAGGTCTCCTCCCTGAGACCCTGTCGGGACTGGCGGTGCGCGGCCTTCCGGCGTTGAGCCATGGCTGATGCGCGTCGCCGCATACGCGAAAGACATCCGCTCCATGAGCAAGACATTCGACTCCTTCGGCCTGAATCCGGCCCTGCTGCAGGCCCTGGCCTCCGAAGGCTACACCACCCCCACCCCGATCCAGGCGCAGGCCATTCCGGACGTGATGCTGGGCAAGGACCTGCTGGGCATCGCCCAGACCGGCACCGGCAAGACCGCCGCCTTCGCCCTGCCGATCCTGCACCGCCTGGCCGCCAACCGCATCCCGCCCGTGCCCCGCACGACGCGGGTGCTGATCCTGTCGCCGACCCGCGAACTGGCCAGCCAGATCGCCGAGAGCTTCAAGAGCTACGGCAAGCACCTCGGCTTCCGCGTCGCCGTCATCTTCGGCGGCGTGAAGTACGGGCCGCAGGAACGCGCCCTGCAACAGGGCCTCGACGTCCTCGTCGCCACCCCCGGCCGCCTGCTGGATCACATGCAGCAGAAGACCCTGGATCTCAGCCAGACGGAAATCTTCGTCCTCGACGAAGCCGACCAGATGCTGGACCTCGGCTTCGTCAAGCCGATCCGCCAGATCGTCAGCCGCATCCCGGCCAAGCGCCAGAACCTGTTCTTCTCGGCCACCATGCCGACCGAGATCGGCAAGCTGGCCGGCGAACTGCTCAAGGATCCGGTCAAGGTTTCGGTGACGCCCCAGGCCACCACGGTCCAGCGCATCAGCCAGTCGATCATCCACATCGAACAGGGCCGCAAGCGCGCCCTGCTGACCGAGATGTTCGCCGATCCGGGCTACACTCGCTGCCTGGTCTTCACCAAGACCAAGCACGGCGCCGACAAGGTCGCGGCCTATCTGGAAGCCGGCGGCGTCGAAGCTGGGGCCATCCACGGCAACAAGAGCCAGCCCCAGCGTGAACGCACCCTGGCCGCCTTCAAGGCCGGCAAGCTGCGCGTTCTGGTCGCCACCGACATCGCCGCCCGCGGCATCGACGTCGACAACGTCTCGCACGTGCTGAACTTCGAGCTGCCCTATGTGCCGGAAGCCTATGTGCACCGCATCGGCCGTACGGCCCGCGCCGGCGCCGAGGGCACGGCCATCAGCTTCGTGGCCGGCGACGAGATGAAGCTGCTGCGCGACATCGAGAAGGTCACGCGCCAGAAGATCCCCTCGACCGACCGCCGCAACGACAAGTCGCTGGCCCTGCTGGACCAGTCGATCATGGCCTCGGGCGTCAAGTCCAAGGCGACGATGCCGGACCGCGAGGAACGCGACAACCGCGGCGGACCGCGCAACCGCAATCCGCGCCGCGACGGCGTCAAGCTGGAAGGCGGCGGGCAACCGCATCGCGTCCGCAAGCCCGGCCCGGGCCGCGACGTGCGTCCGACGCCGGAACGCGCCTTCGACCCGATGGCGCGCGAGCGTCCGCGTTCGACCAACAACGACCCGCGCCACACCTCGGCCCCGGCCGAGACCAAGCCGGCCGGCGAGATCAAGCGCCGTCCCCGCAGCCGCCGCCCGTCCAACGGCGGCAAGGGCTACGTCGCCAAGAGCTGATCCATCCGGCGGCGTAGCATCGCCGCCGCTATCCAGACGAAAGGGTGCGGGCCGTCATGCGACGGTCCGCACCTTTGCGTTGGACCCCTCGGTGGATTGACAGGCCAATCCACTTTGATTTACAAAGTTCTTCATAAAAGAAGGACCGCAGACCATGAAAGCCCTGACCCTCGCCCTCGCCGCCCTGGCGCTGACCACGGGATCCGCCGCCGCGGAGACTGTCACCATCACCCTGAACGGCGTTGAAGCGAAGCCCGGCCGGATCATCGCCGTCCTGAACACCCGCGAACAGTTCCTGCGCGCCGGCCCGGCCCACGAGACGGTCGTCGAGCCCGTCGCCGGCGGCGTGACGCTGACGTTCGAGAATGTGGCGCCGGGCGACTATGCGCTGATGGTCATGCATGACCTGAACGGCAACGGTCAGTTCGACTTCGGAACCGATGGCTGGGCCTTCTCCAACAGCGACCGGCCGATGACGGGCCCGCCCGCCTTCGACGACCACAAATTCACCGTCGCCGATGCGCCGCTGACGCTCACGGAAAACCTGCGCTACGGCTTCTGAACGGCATGGCGCCCGCCCGAGCGATGCACCGCTCTCAACACGGCGGCAAGGACCGGGGGGCCGGCGGGCCGGCAACGCCCAGGCGGGCGGGACCGTCGCGTTGACGCCCCCGCGCCTCGCACCCGGAGCTGGAGCCGGCGCATGGTCAGCCAGATCCTGAAGGACGCGGGGCGCCCAGGGCGTTTGAACCGAGCATCTGCTTTCGACCCTTCACGGTCGGTGCGAAGGGGCTGGGCGTCCCCACTTCCTAGCTTCGTCAGGGGGCTGATATGACTGAACGCGCCATCAATATCGACAAGAGTTGGGCGGTCGCGATCATCGCCACCGTCGCCTCTGGCGTGTCGCCGTCAGAACGGGACCTCGAACTGCAGCCGGATTTGATGCTGCAAAAGGTCAGCTCCGACGCCAAGTTGATAGTCGAAGCCGAGCGTCACGCCGCTGTCCTGGAGGAGATCCATGCCGAGGCCGGCTCTCACACGATCGTCGGCCCAGGGCGGGAGCGTAGCCTCATACCGCGGCCCGTTGAGCCAGTCGACATACGCCAGGCCGGCGCGGGCCGCGTCCTGGAACTCGTGCGCATATTCCAGCAGAGCACGGGTGCGCAGCCGGCCCCAGCGCACGTCGCGACCGCTATCGAGAATGATGCCCAGCCCGCCGGTGGTGGTTTGGACAACCTGTTCGTCATAGGCGAGGGCGTAGGGGCCGCCGGACGTTTCGGCGAAGGCGTCCAGAACGGATCGCGTCATGGAAAGGCGGCCGTAGGGCGCCAGGCGCCACCCTTCCCGCATCATCTCCCGGCCCAGCCTGATCGAGGAGAACCATTGATCCGCCTCACGCCCGCCGACTGCGATATCGTTCGTGGCGTCTATGAACCGGCGGGATTTTAGGTCGAGAACGCCGTAGCCCACAACGCCGTCCAGGAAGAGGGCGGCCGATGACCTGAAGGAACCGTAGGCCGATACGCTGTAGCCGTCCGCTTCCGAGCGGGTGCCGTTTTCGCCGACGCGCGTTTCGTCACGGCCGTACCCCGCGGCCACTCCGATGATCAGCCGGTCATCGACCTGATAGTCCAGTCCCGCCGTCAGCCCCGAGGTGGTGAATCTTGCTGACTCCATCGAAGCCTGCCCGTCTCGACGACCGAAATCGATCGTACCGGCAGCCCATATGCCAAAGCGACCGACGGTGGCGGTTTCGCCAGAGCTGCTGAGCGCCGCCGGAGCAAGGGCGTCGGCCTGGGCGGCGACCTGACCGACCAGCGAGGAGGCGGACAAAGTCAGATCGGGGTTCTCGCGCCCGGCCGAGTCGTCACGCCGGAGACCTGCAGCCAGCCCGTAGTCCACATCCTGGCTGCCGCCGGAGAAGGCGATCCGGGCGCTGCCGCCCCGACCGCCACCGGACCGCAGCTGATCGAGCCGTCCGTTTATGTTGTCGACCTGGCTGGTGACGAAGCGCCGTGCGGTCTCGCCCTGGGTGGCGATCAGGCCGGTGACTTCGGGGTCGATCGTGGGGTCCGGCCGGGCGACCACCACGACCGTAATCGTTCCGGGAGCCGACGTGGCCGCCGCGTTGGAAAGGGTATAGCTGACGGTCATTGTCCCGGAGAAATCCGGCTCCGGGGTCACCACCAGGCTGTATTGTCCCGGCGCGGGATTGAGCAGGATCGCCGACCCGGAAGACGACGGGCCCATCCCGGTGATCGTCGCCGCCGTAAAGGGCCCGCCGGTCGCGCCCGAGACCAGATCGACCGTCGCCGTTTGGCCGCCCATGATCTCGACGGTCGTCGGGGGCGCCGGAACCGGCGCCGGCTGCAGCGGCTGGATGGACAACAGATAGCCCTTGCGCGCCGAGAAACCTCGCGAGTCCGTGACGTTGATCTCAAGCCCGAAATCCCCGGCCTCCGACGGCGTCCCGACAACGACGCCGTCCGTGCTGAGTCCCATCCCCTCGGGGAACCGACCCACGTGGAGCGCATAGGTATAGGGGCCTACCCCGCCCGAGCCGATGATGGGCTGGTTATAGGGATCGCCCACCCGCCCGGACGGTAGCGCGTCCGGGGAGACCGCGATCGAGGGGCCGGACACGACCAGTTCGTACCGGATGGAGCTGATGTAGGAATACGCATCGCGGTAGTGGAGGTCGATCGAGAACGTGCCGGTTTCGGTCGGCGTCCCGGCGATCACATTATCCGTCAGGCTCAGTCCCTCCGGAAGCCGGCCCCGCACGATGCCCATCGAATAGGGCGCCGAGCCGCCGGAGACCGTAAGCGTCTGGCTATAAGGCGTGTCATAGACAGCGGCCGGCAAGACAGCGGGAGCCATCACCAGCGTCGGGTTCTCCATCCTCAACCGGTAGAGGATGTCGACCGTCGCCCCGCCGGCGTCGGTAACCCTGACGGTGAAAGCATAGGTGCCGGGGCTGGCGGTGGACTGGCCGGAGAGGAGGCCGCCGCTCGACAGGGTGATCCCCCTCGGCAACGCGCCCGAGATCAGGGCGAATGCATAGGGAGCGGAGCCGCCCGAAGCCGTCAGGGATTGGCTGTAGGCCAACCCGCCCGTCACCGTCGGCAGGGTCGGAGGCGATACGATGATCCCCGAAGAGTTCACCGTCAGGCTGTGCTGCTGACTGCCTGTCACGCCGTAGCGGTCTGTCGCCTGCACCGTGAACATATGCACGCCGGCGACGGCCGGTGTTCCCGACACAAGGCCGTCGGGGCTCATCGATAGGCCGGGGGGAAGTGCGACCGCCCCCTGATAGACATAGGGCGCCGACCCTCCGCTGGCGGTGATCGACTGGCTATAGGGCTGGTTCAAGGTCGCGTCCGGCAGGGTCGCGGGCGTCAGGACGAGCGGAGGCTGGCTGATCGTCAGCGAATAGGGCGCGATAGAGGTCGTGCCCGCGGAATCCGTCACGCGAACAACGAAGTTGAAGCCGCCGCCGGCGGTCGGCGTTCCAGCGATCGCGCCGCCTGTCGAAAGGGTCAGCCCGGGGGGCAAGGCGCCGCTGTCGAGAGTGAAGGCGTAGGGCGCCAGCCCTCCCGACGCCGTCAGCACCTGGCTATACGCCGTCCCTCTGGACCCTCCGGGCAAGGCGCCCGGGCTGACGGCGATCGCGGGAGCCGGGACCGTGATCGTGTAAGCCCTGTAGATTGAAAAGGCCCCGAAGCCGGGGGCTCTCACGTTCATCAGGAACGAATAAACGCCCGCCTTCGTCGGCGCCCCGGAAATGACCCCCTGTGAAGACAGGGTGAGGCCGGGGGGCAAGGACGCATTGGGGTGAATGGCGTAACTTTTGGTCGTCGGCCCGCCGTGCGCGACGACAGTGACGTTGTACGGCTGACCGAAGGGCGCGTCGGGCAGGCTGTCCGGGCTGAACACCACGGGGGGCTCCACGATCGACATCCTGACCAGGAAATCGTCGGAAACACCCTCGGCGTCTGTCACCCGGACCTTCACCGTCCCGGTTCCGGGCGCCTTGGGCGAGCCCGAAATCACGCCGTCCGCTGACAGCGTCAGTCCAACAGGAAGGGGGGGAGGGGTCACCAGCGAGAAGACGTAGGGCGCCGTTCCCCCGCCCGCGGCGAGGGTCTGGCTGTACGGCTCGTAGGCGGTCGCTGTGGGAAGATTGGTGGGCGACAGCGTCAGCGCCGTCGGCTGAACGATCAGCGTATAGGTCCGGTGGCCCGTCACGCCGTATTGATCCGTAGCGGTGACGCCGATGGGGTACGAACCCGCGGTCTGTACGGTTCCGCTGAGGACGCCGGTGCTGCTGAAGGTCAGGCCCTGAGGCATGCCGTCGTGCCGGTAGACATAGGGCGCGGAACCGCCGCTGGCGACGATCGTCTGACTGTAGGGTTGTCCTCGAACGGCGTCCGGCAGGGCCGTGGGCGCCAGCGCCAGCGGCGGCTGGGAAATGGTGATCCTGTAGGTGAACGGGCGACTGTCCCCGGCGCTGTCGCTGACCTGAACGGTGAAATTGAATGCGCCCCCCGCCGATGCGACCCCGGAAATGGCGCCGCCCTGGCTGAGTGTCAGCCCAGGGGGCAAGATCCCGCTCGAGACCGCGAACTGGTAGGGCGCCGCGCCGCCGGACGCCGCCAGCGACTGGTTGTAGGACTGCCCCCGTACGCCGTCAGGGAGGCTTGCCGGCGCAACCGAGATCGGTGCGTACGAAATCTGAAGTATGTACTCCATCCGGGTGGAGTAGCCGTTCGCATCGGTCACTATGACCGGAAATTGATAATTCGCGGGCTGGGTCGGCACACCGGAGATGAGGTTGCCCTGGAGCGACAGGCCAGGCGGCATGGTTTTGCCGGCGAATACGAAACTGTAGGGGGCCTCGGCGCCGGATGCGGCAAGCGCCTGGCTGTAGGATCGGCCGACGACACCCGGCGGCAAACTCCCGGGGGTTACGGTGATGACCGGGTTGGCTACCGCCACCGTATACGAGCGGTCTCCGAAAACTCCGTTGATATCGGTCGCGCGTATGACAATCGGATAGTTGCCGGGCGCAGCCGTGGTCACCCCTGACACGGTTCCGCCGGGCGCAACGGAAAGACCCGCGGGGAAGGCTCCCGCGATCAGCTGAAAGCTATATTGACCTGCCCCTCCGCTGGCCGTCAACGTCCGGCTGTAGGGAGACCCCGCGATGACCGTCGGCAGCGACGCCGGCGATATGGTGATCGCCCCCTGCGCGGCGCTCCGCTGAGGGAAAATCAGCAGCGCGAAAGCCGCGACAAGCAGCAAGAGAAGCCAGTCCTTCAGGGACGTCATCGCCTGCTGGCCTCCCACACGACTATGCAGCATCGTCACTCATATCGCCTGGATATGTCAGGTCCAGCCTTATCCTCCCGACGAACCGCGCAAAGCCTCACCGGCGTCAGCCGCCTCGCCGGGGCGGGGGGCGTTCGAGGCCCGGTTGCACCTCACAATATTCAATGACGTCCGCTTTCCACCCCAGGCGGACTCCGCCGATGACCGCTTGCAGTCTGGCAGCGCACGAAAACGCCCGCCGGATCCCTCCGGCGGGCGTTTCCAGGTCTCGATAGTCGACCCGATCAGGCCGCGGCGCTGACCGGGGCCGGGGCCGAGCTCTCCGACGGGTCGCGCAGCACATAGCCCCGCCCCCAGACGGTCTCGATATAGTGTTTGCCGCCGGCCGCCGTCGCCAGCTTCTTGCGCAGCTTGCAGATGAAGACGTCGATGATCTTGAGCTCGGGCTCGTCCATGCCGCCGTACAGGTGGTTCAGGAACATTTCCTTGGTCAGGGTGGTGCCCTTGCGGAGCGAGAGCAGCTCCAGCATCTGGTATTC
>Ga0265296_1002918_pt1 | contig 16528 bp, 5 predicted proteins | sample MunlanPumphouse1_FD_189073 | JGI IMG/M metagenome (GOLD analysis project Ga0265296, IMG submission 189073) | Groundwater microbial communities from a municipal landfill in Southern Ontario, Canada - Pumphouse #1 | ecosystem: Environmental > Aquatic > Deep subsurface > Groundwater | place: Canada... | reverse complement strand
GCTGACCGCGGCGAATTTCTGGTGAAAAATATTTAACTGTTACTGGAACCTCCTCGTAGCGTAAACTATGCCGGCCAATTTTTTCCAAAATTTCCGAAGCGTGCGCCATGCGGTTTTGTTCGATTGTAATTTTTTCTGCCGCCTCGCGCGAGAAAGCCCTGAAACCGTTATGAGTGTCCGATAACTTTAATCCTGAAGTCATTCTGGTGAAAATTGTCGCCCCCCTCAAAAAAAACTTTTTAACCGGCGGTATTTCGGACTTCAAAAAACGCGCTCCCAAAACAACGTCGGCCCGACCTTCCGCGACTGGCTGAATCATGTTGGCAATCTCTTGGGCAACAAATTGCCCATCTGCGTCGTAAGTCACAATGATATCTGCCTGGCGTAAAAGTGCGATTTTTTTTCCCGTTTCAAGCGCCGCCCCCTGGCCGCGATTTAGAAAATGGGAATACACAATTGCGCCCGCTCTTTTTGCGTGCTCTATCGTGTGATCTGCCGAACCATCATCAACCACTATAACTTCTGTAACATACTTTTGCACTTCCATCACGACGTCGGCAATAGTTCTTTCTTCGTTGTAAGCGGGAATCACCGCGACTGTTTTCATATCAACCAAAAATTACTTAATTACTCAATTTTTTTATCTCTCATCAACCATCCCCTGCTGCCGAAGAAGTGGTTTATACGCCTGGGTATAATCAATCGCTTTTTTCAGGCCGTCTTCCAAACGAACAAGCGGCACCCATCCCAAAAATTCTCTCGCCTTGCTCACTTCCGGCAAACCAAGCGGGGTCATAAAAAGTAGCGGTTTTTCAAAAATTATTTTTGATTCAGACCCGGTCATGGCGATAATTTTTTCCGCCACGTCTATTAATTTCAAATCCTCATTACTCCCCAAATTAACCGGTCCAATGTCGGCTGGCGCAGCCATAAGTTTTATGAGGCCGGAAACAACATCATCAACGTAGCAAAGCGACGTAGAAAAACTTTCATCTCCATAAATAATCAGATCTTTATTGTCCAGGGCATCAATGATAAAATCAGGAACCATTTCTCCGTCAAACAATCTTTCCCGCGGACCATAAGTACGGAAAATTCTCGCGATTTTTGCATCAAGACCATGCGCCTCCCGATAAGTATTGATCATTGTTTCAGAAAATCTTTTTCCTTCGTCATAGGAGCCGCGCGGCGTTAGGTGGTTAACGCAACCCAAATCATCTTCGCGTAAAAATTCTTTGTTATCACTGCGTGGTCCGTAAACTACAGAAGAAGAAGTGTGCACGACTTTTGCCTTATATTTGACGGCTAAATCCAAAACATTTTTCATGCCGACAGAATTCGCGGCGAGTGTTGCCATTTTAAATTTATCAAAATCCTTGGCTGACGTTGGGCAGGCCAAATTATAAATCTCGGCAACCCCCTGAAATTTAACTTTAAAACGTTCCAATTCCGGCATACTTTCAAGATCGATCGGCGAAGAAATATCGTGTTTAATGAAGACAAAATCAGGATGTTGCAGAAGAAAATCAATATTCGCGACCGCGCTCGTAGAAAAATCATCAAGACAAATTACCCGACATGTTTTGATTAATTTTTCGCAAAGATGCGAGCCAATAAAACCGGCTCCGCCCGTTACTAGAACATTCTTTTTTTCGAGATTTGCCATAAATTATTTTTTAAACAATTAATTACCAATTACTAATTTCCAATTACCCGCTATCTAATTACTCCAACATTAATCCCCCCTCTAAAATCTTGTCCGAAAGCGAAAAATTCTTTGCGCATAAATCCTTTATTGTTGTATATCTTAACATGTGGCCCGCCGCCCGGTCCCGCGCCAACAATAATTTCCGACACCTTATCGCCGTCAAGATCGCCCAAGGTTAAAGTTACCCCCCCGGCTAAATTTACAAATGGAGAAAATTTTAGTTTTAAAGTCACATATTGTCCGTAGATTCTTACTTCGCCGCCATTACTCATTTTGGTAACGGCGACTTCAGAAATTTTGTCGCCGTCAGTATCGCCCGCGGCTACTCGAAGACCGTTTTTATATTCTTTTTCAAACGCCAAAAATTGCGTATTCAAATTTCCTTTTGAGTCAAAAATTTTGACTGATGGTTCCATGCCATTACCCGGTACGACAATAATATCTGCCTTGCCGTCGCCATCAATGTCCCCAACCGCAACATTCACTCCTCCGCGGAAAGTCGTGGAATAAGCCATAAATCCGCCAACAGCTGTGCCGTCCTGGCGAAAGATTCTAACATGCGGCCCGCCGCCCGGTCCCGCACCGGTAATAATCTCCCCCGTTCCATCACCGTTCAGATCGCCCGAAGCTAAACTTACGCCGCCTAAAAATTTTTCCGGATAGACCAAAAAACTTTTTAAAAATGATGAGTCCTCTTTAAATATCTTTACTTCTGGTTTTAGGACGGACGCTGGTGCGACAAGGATATCACCTTTACGCAAAGAAAATGGAGAACTTTCCATTGTTAAATAAGCGGCCTCGACCGTTCGACCAATATTTAATCTTCCTTTTCCTAATTTACCAATATAATCAGGATTAAACTGATCAATACTGTCGGCATTAACGGTTAAAAGATTTCTAATTTCTTGCACGCCAAGATTTGGATTCAATGACTTTATAAGTGCCGCGGTTCCGGCAACAAGCGGCGCGGCCACTGACGATCCCGACCAACCACCACTATAATATTCAGTAAATTGTGGCAAACCGGGGTTGTAAGCAACCGTACTCCAAATATCAACGCCCGGTGCGGCAACATCAACGCACTTTGTTCCGTAGTTAGAAAAATCCGCCTTCTTATCATCCCTGTCGGTAGCAGCCACGCCGATCACAACGTTCTCTCCGTCACCGCCGTAATAACAAACCGGATAAAGTGGTTCCTCATCCAAATTTGTCCCCGAGTTGCCATTGTTTCCTACTGCGGCGACGACCACTACCCCGGCCTTGTAAGCCCGCTCCAATGATAAAAATAAACTCTTACTAAATCCCGAACCAATAAAACTTAGATTGATAACATCAACACCTTTTTCCACGGCGTAATCAATTCCTTCAATCACGGTCAAAACATCGCCCGAGCCGGAAGAATCCAAAACGCGGATCGGCATAATCTTCGCCTCCCAGGCCACGCCGGCGATACCTCGCGAATTGTTCCCGACAGCGGCGGCCACGCCGGCAACAATTGTTCCGTGATCAATTCCTTCTTTTGTGAACCACCATTCTTTAAAATCCGGCCGAGCATTATTATCTCCCGCGACAAAATCCCAACCATTAACATCATCAACATAAATATTTCCGTCATTGTCCACTCCATCATTTTTTACTTCACCGGGATTTACCCAGATATTGTCCGCGAGATCTGGATGGTCAATGTCCACTCCGGAATCCAAAATAGCGATAACAGTGTCTTTGTTGCCCGAGGTCTTTTCCCAACCGCTCCATACCCTTACTTTATCCAAATACCACTGATTAGAAATAAATGGATCGTTTGAGGCAATTGTCTCGGCGGTCATCTTGTAATTCGGTTCAGCAAATTCAACGTCAGCCCGATTTTCATAAAGAGAGACAGCCCCAAAAACGTTCTCGCCCGGGGCAAGCATTATTTTTTCTACCTGCTGTTTATTTTTAAATTTTACCAAAATTTCGTTTGGTTTATACGACTGGTTTTGAGCAACGTCAAAATCCGCGCTAACTGCCGCAAGCGGCCCTAAAATAAAAGCAAATAAACTAAAAATGACCACTAAATTTAATTTCTTAAGCATACCCCGTAGTAGAACTTCGATTTATTAAATATTAATCATTTACCTGTATGCTCCCGCCGCGAAAGCCAATTCTCTTTTATTCTTCGCCAAAAAGATAATTGCCGAAGTTTCACTACGGGGCATATTTAAGAATTATACCACTTTTCTTTTAAAAAACAACCCGCCTGATCTTAAAAGAAAAGACGGATTATTTTCATTGAATTACGTTATTTAATACAGGTCGCTAATTGTCCTCACGGTTGATTCAACTGAGACCTTGCTGTAATCCGAGACGGAATTAACATCTGCTCCAGCTACCGCCCCGCCGTAATTGGTTTTATACACTTCCGGCACGGCCACGATTTTTCTTTCCCAATCGGCCCCATAAAAAGCTGCCGCCACACTCGCCGAAGTGACCCACCTCAGTTGTCCGCCTGAAGTCAAAACGTAAACTTTGGGATCAAGAACACGGAAAGGTGTATCCATACTTACAAATTGAACCAAGTATGCGCCCGGTTTTACAATCACGTTTCCGCCAAAAGGAACTGCTGTCACTGTTCCGTGACTTACGGTTTTGATAGTGGAAAAATCAGAATACCAGGAAAAATAAATCGCTGAGGTTGGGAAAACATATCTCTTCCCGTTATCGGCGTAATAATACACGGCCGTGCTCCCGGACTCCTTAAACAGATCACCGTAAATTAATGACGTTGATGAACTCGTGAAAGTTACGGTTGCTGTTTGGCTGATGGTCGTGCCGTCCGCCACCGCGGTTAGAGTCGCCGTGCCAGTCGATCCTGATTTAACTTGAAAGGTTGCCTGACCAGAAGAGTTGGTTGTACCGCTGACAATGGAAATCGTATCTGTCCCCCCACGGCTGGAATAAAGTGTTACGGTTTTTCCAGAGAGAAGATTGTCCGAGGCATCGCGCACGGTCACATAAACCGTGGCATAAGAACTATTGTTCGCAGTCACCGAAGATGGCGTGGCATAGATACTTGATCTTGAAGCAGAGACCGAACTCGTCGTTACAGACGTGAAAGTTACGGTTGCTGTTTGGCTGATGGTCGTACCGTCCGCCACCGCGGTAAAAACCGCGCTGCCGGTCGTGTTAGAACGAACCTGGAAGTAGGCCTTGCCCGCTGAATCAGTTGTTCCGTTCACAATGGCAATCGTGTCAGTTGAACCGCGATTTGATGACAAGGTCACGGTTCTACCGGACAACACACTGCCGGAAGAATTTTTTACGGTCACAGTGATAACTGAGACAGAAGACCCGTTAGCCGTAACTGAGGTCGGCGAAGCGGAAACCAATGACTCGCTAGCCGAAACAGCCGAAGACGAATCAGTAACAGTTCTGAAACTCCAAGGATTTGCCACGGCCGGCGAAACACCCGAAGTTACCAAATACCCGTTTGTATCTTCCCCGCTTGCCGTGACCGTCACATTTGTATCATAAGCCAAGGTCGCCAATCTTGACCGAGTAATTGTTTTATTGGCGTCACTCCAGGAAGGAGACAACCAACTTCCAGAACCAATGGAAAGCGAAGTCACCCCGGTATTCATTGGCTCGGAAAAAGTTACTCTCACATATGAGGTCGTAACAGCCACTCCGGTTGATCCGGCTGTGGGCACGGTCGAAATAATGACTGGCGAGGCACCGTCGGAGATATTTTGCGGAACATCCATTCCCGCCATAGAATTGCCAAGAAGATCTACTACTCCTGTACCAAGCGCGGCATATCGAATAGTTGGAGCAGTGCCTGAACCAACACCTGTTATGCCCGCATTAGCCGTGACGTTCAAATAAATCGTTGAAGTGGCGCCACCACTCGAATAACTAGAAAGAGCAAAACCCGTTAAGCTTCCCGCCGCCCAAGCCCAATCGGAGGAATTAAAAACAAAATTTACCGGCTCAGTAAAAACCAATTTCAGTCGATCAACCGTACCGTTATGATCGCTGTCAGAATAAGTTGGAGCGTTCGCGCCGTCACTTCGTAAAACCGGCGTTGCCGTATCGTCGACAGTCACGATGGATTGATTTGGCACTGGCGCGCCCAAAACCGTAACGCTGCCCGCGGTTCCTAAATTTTTATACTGAATATCCGGCGGAACATAAGGTCCAGAATAACCTGTCTCGTTTGTGTCGCCAGAAACGAGAAGATAAAAATAATTTGTTGATCCATCGCAAGCCGCGTCAACGCCCGAACCATTTAATCTGCCGGTCGGGCCAACCAAACCAACGTGGCCGGGAGTCAATGTCCAGTCCCCCGCCTCAAAGTTGCAAGCCGTTACATCTGAATCAAATACTACTTTTATCTGATCGATCGCGCCATTATGATCGGCGTCCAAAAAAGCCGCCGAAGTCAGAGACGGTGTGTAGGCATTTGCCGCTTGCGGTAACAAATTCACGCCGCTTACGGTTAGAACCATGGCCACCATAAGAAAAATTCTTAATGTTTTCATAATTTTTAATTAAAATTAAATTAAGATTTAGGAGACCGCTTTGGGCGGCCCCTCTGCTTATATAAGACGAATAACACATCTGATTATTTCAATCTCACGTTAGTTTAGTATACCAAAAAACGTGACAACTAAAAAGAGGCGAAAATTACCCGTCTCTTTTTTCTTCGTAAAAATTACTAATAAATCGACGTCAAAGCGCTCTCCGCTCCGGTAATATCCACGCCAGGGGCATAGTAAAGAGTAGCGGGAATAGCGAGGACATATTCGCTCCGGAAGTTGTTGACCGCGAAGCCGGCGGTTGTGACTTTTCTTTTCTCCGCGCCCTGGATGTAGTACTTGTCCGTGGTGCCGGTATATTGAACTAGGGCGCCGGTCGGGTGGGTATCGGTTGAAATGTCAGAACCGAAGGAGTAATCGCCCCAGAAGGCAAGAGGCACGTCGATGATCTTCGTTGCCCAGTCATCGCCGTAAAGAATTTTAATTCTTGCTTCGGTCGGAACCCAGCGGAGAAGGCCGCCTGGTTCAACCGCGTAAACCTTGGGATCAGTTTGGATTTTCAAAAGAACAGTACCGGGACGGACCGTGACGTTTTTGCCGAGAGTTAGACCCTGAAGTTGAGAGGCGGAAATAGTCTTGATACCGGTGAAATCCACATACCAACTCTTGTAGGTCTTTTCATTCGGGAAGACGTGACGTTTCCCGTCGGAGCCGTAGTAATAAACTGAAGTGCTTAAGGGGCTCTTAAAAAGATCTCCTGTCTGTAGCTCGTTCAAAGGAGTTTCTGGAACGCTTGGCGTTCCTGGAGTGCCTGGGGTTTCCGGCGTTCCAGGCGCGGGAGTGACATAGGTGATGGCAAAGTTCGCATCGGAAATATCTGATGTCACGAGGAGACTGCTTGAATCATATCCTTCAATTTTGATTTTCGCCGTACCGTTCGCCACGTTGGGAACAGTCCAAGAATAGGTGCCATCGTTCGTTTCGTTCGTAGCGATTGTGTGTGGAAAATTGATGCCGGAGTCAAGAGAATATAATAGTTTTACTTTGCTGATAGTTGCACCTGTCGTCGACCAAGTAATGTTGTGGCTTGAATTTCCGACCCAAGATTCGCCACCACTCGGAGCCGTAACCGTAACAGAGTCGGGCATACTGCTCACTCCTCCGCCGCTTGAACCTCCAACGGTAGTGAAGTCAAAGGGATTGGCAACTGGACCAGCACCGAGATTGCCGTCACCAGCCGCCGCCGAGGCGATTGTTCCAGCTAAAGTGATGACATAGTTCTGCATACCAGCCCATGCGTCGTGAGAAGCATAAGTCAAAACTGTATCGCCAACTGTCCAAGCCGCCGAGCCGAGAGTAAATGATGGAACTCTGGCAATTGCACCCGTGACAGAGGCTGTAGTCATTGGTTCAGAGAAAGTGATAACCAAATTCGCGGCCATCTCCACGCCAGTTGCGTTGTCCGCCGGAGAAGTAGTCAAAAAAACCGGAGCGGCGCCGTCGGTTGCGGTAACCGGGCTGGCAAAAGGTTGCATTGAATTCATCGAGCCATCAGCTACGCTATTTTTGGGGGACGCATTAACATAATTAATTGTTGGATCAGTCATTCCGCCAGTTTCATTCGCGTCAGCTGAAATAGTAATCTGAACATCATTGCCCGAAATGCCGCAAGCCGAAGGAGAGGCTGCTGTGATGCTGCCGGGCGTTGGAATTAACCAATCTCCCGCGTCCCAACTGCAGGTTAAACCAACGTCAACGCTCAAGGTAATGTCAATGCGGTCAACCGTGCCATTGTTGTTTGTGTCTTTGTAAACCGCGGAAACTGCAATCGGCGAAGCCATGTCAACTACAGAAACTGGCCCCGTCGTACCAGCAGCGTTAGAATAACTATCTACTACGCTGCCATTTAAATCATCATTATCATAAGAAACTGTCGGATCAACCGCTCCGCCCGTTTCATTAGGGTCAGAGGTAACTACTAATGGATATGTAACAGCCAAGGGAAAGTCACCGGAAGTTGCATAAACTGCATTCACCGAACCTCCGGTAATCGTCCAATCAACTGCTGTACTGCCAGTCACCACTACATCTTCAGACCAAGAGACATTAAGAAAATTAAGGTCTCCGTCGCCATCATCATCAGTATATTGCCCGCCGATAAGAACCGGGCCAGCACCATCGGCGTAAGTGGCTTGAGATTGATTGCCAGTAGTGCTATTTGTGTTTGTCCCATCAGTCAAAGAAAACACATTTTGAGTGGAAACCGCTAGAGTACCAGAATCATCATGTGTAGCGACAATACTTGCTTCCGTCCCGAGATTGACGTCAGTCGAAGCAACAGAACCAGAAATAAGGTCAGTGTTATTAGCGCCAAAAGCCGCGCCAAAGAAACTACCTACATCGCCGAAGATCAAGTCATTGGCCGCGAGGACTGAAGCGGCGGTGACGGTTTCTGTATAAGTAAGGGTCATGCGGTCAATTTTCCCGTCGCCATCAGCATCTTTGTAAGTAATTGTTTTGATGACTGGCTTTGAAGCGTCGGTAGCCGTGAAGGTCGCTGTACCGTCATTTGCGTCGGCGACTACACTCCCTAACGTGCCTCCATTTGTATAAATAATTTGTGGGTTAGTAACTCCGCCGGTAATTTGAGATGTGGTGGTTACGGCCACATTGATATATTCGTCAGTCGTGCAGCTAGCGGAATTGGTAAAACCAGTCACGGCCGTTACATTTATCGTTCCAGCCACGGCTACGGTCCAATCGCTCGCTTCGTAGGTGCAGGCGGTAACATTCGTAAAAGTAAGTTTGATGTTGTCAACCGTTCCGTCGGTGTTCAGATCTATGTATGTGGTAGTAAGCGGCGCCAGGGCGGCTGCCTTTGCCAAATGAACCGGAAAACTGTACCAGATGCCAATAGACACACTGGCAATTAAAAGTATCACCATTGACCATGGCAATACTTTGAAAAAGCCTTTTTTGATTTTTTCTGCCATAAATTTTTTTGCTTCATCTCAAGTCATTGCGAGGAGCAAAGCGATAAAGTCCCGACATCGTCGAGGATCCTCGATGGCGAAGCCATCGGGACAATCCCAATTTTTGAGATTGCCGCGCGCCTTCGGCGCTCGCAATGACAAATGATCGAAGTTAATTTATAAAATTTATATTATTAATAATAACGAATCTTCCACAAGTATTTTACAGTGAACCGTCATTATTATACCACAAAAAAACCAGACCGGAAAATCCGGCCTGATTTTTTCTATATCTGATTTTATGCTAGTAAATCCTCGACAAAGATGTCTCCTCGGCCGTCAAGGGCGTGCCAGTTGTGTAGGTAATGGAAGTCGGGACAGTAAGGACGTTTGACAACTGGAAGTGGTTTCCCGTAAAGCCGACGGTAGAGATCAGGCGCTTTTCCGTGCCTTGGACATAATATTTGTCAGTCGTGCCTGTGTATTGAACCACAGCGCCGGTTGGATGAATGTCCGTCGTAATGTCAGAACCAAAGGTGTAGTCAACCCAGAAGACAAGCGGCACATCAATTATCTTTGTCGCCCAAGCAGAACCGTAAAGTGTAGAAGCCCGCGCTTCGGTCGGGACCCAGCGGAGAAGACCGCCCGGTTCAACGGCATAAACCTTAGGATCTGTTTGAATTTTCAAGAGCACTGTGCCAGGGCGGACAGTAACATTATGACCGAGGGCAATACCTTGAAGTTGCGAGGCAGAGACGGACTTAATTCCGGAGAAATCAACGTACCAGGATTTGTAGGTTTTCTCATTTGGAAAGAGGTGGCGCTTTCCATCAGAACCATAGTAATAAACCGAAGTGGAAAGCGGGCTCTTGATTAAGTCGCCGACATTGATCGCGGTCGGCGTTTCCCCGACTTCTCCCGGAGCCGTAAAGACGACTGTGGCAGTACCGGAAAGTACCACACCCGCGGCGGTCGCCGTATAAGTTGAAGTGCCAGCCGTACTTGATTTAACTTTAAAGGTAGCCACACCATTTGCGCCAGTCGTGCCCGTCACGGTCGTCACAGTATCAGAAGTGCCGCGAGAAGAAGCCAAAGTTACAACTTTGCCCGAGAGAAGATTGCTGCTCGCGTCTTTCACAGTGATGGTCACCGTTGATTCCGTTGTCCCATTAGCCGTGACTGTTGCGGGCGTTGCGGAAATGGTGGAGTTCGCGGCAGAAACCGCCGAGGCAGAATAAGTAATGGTAAAATTGGCGTCAGAAATATCGTTTAAACTTCCGCTCACCACTTTTATTTTGGCAGTTCCGGTTGCAGTATTTGGCACGATCCAAGTGTAGGCGCTGTCGTTTGTTTCTCCGGTAGCAATCGTGTTTAGGAAATTAATACCAGAGTCAGTTGAGTAATAAATGCTTAGGAGATCAGTAACGGTTCCGGTTGACGACCAAGTAACATTGTAAGTTCCGCCACCGACCAGGGTTTCTCCGCCATTCGGAGTTGTGACCGAGACAGAAGCAGGTAATCCTCCTCCGCCGCCGCCGCTTGAAGCCGCGACAGTGGTAAAGTCAAAGGGATTGGCCACCGGACCGGCGCCAAGATTTCCGTCAGTTGTGGCTGCTGAGGCGATTGTTCCGGCTAAGGTGACGGCGTAGAGCTGCATGCCGGCGAAAGCGTCGTGAGCGGAAAAAGTAAGAATTGTACTCGCAGCGTTCCATGACGCCGCGCCAAGAGTAAAGGCAGGAGTTCTAGCTATCGCGCCGGTAACAGAGGATGTAGTCATCGTCTCGGAAAAAGTGATGACAAGATTCGCGTCCAAAGCCACATCAGTTGCGTTGTCGGCCGGAGAGGTGGTCGCAATGACTGGAGCGGCGACGTCAACCAAGGATATCGGACCAAAAGTGGGAGTATTATTTCCACCGCCGCCATCACTAATGTTATTGGTGTTATTAGTATAAGTAAAAGCTGGTTCAGTGCCGGCCCCACTTTGCTTACCGGTTCTCGCGGCAGTGGCGTCAACCGTACCCGTGCCAACGTCAGTGCAAGTAATAGTGGCTACGGTCCCTGAACCCACGCATTCGGCAAGGGCGAAATCACCAACAAGTCCGACATCGCCAGCTGTGGAGAATGCCCAATCCGCGGCAGTAATCGCGGTAAAGGTTGTTACTTCAGAAAAGGCAAAAGCCACTTGGTCAACCTTACCGTCAGCGGTAGAATCTGTGTAAGCTGCAGAAACGAGATAAGGAGCGGCGCCGTCAGTGGAGGTTTTGAGAGTAAAAGAAGCAAGACTGTTCGGAATACTGTCAGTAACTGCGTCAACTTGTTCAATCTTTAAGGTGTAATCTGTTTTGTTCGTAGAAATTGTCTCAGTGCCTGAAGTTACGCCAACGTAGATATAAGCATCATTGGCTGCATCTATTTCATTGCCAGTGGCGGGAGTAAGGGAAGCGTATGACTCAGTTAGATTCCCAACTGTTGTATCAGCAATACCAGCCGCAAAATCAGTACCTGCTACCGAACTATCAAGAATTGATTCTGAATAGGTTATTTTAATATAGTCGACTGTGCCATTTTTGTTGTTATCCAATGTTTTGGAGCTGACATAAACCGGAGCGGCCGCATCAGTCGCCGTGAAGGTCGCCGTGCCGTCATTTGCATCAGCGACTACGCTCGCTAACGTGCCTTGGTTTGTGTAAGTAATTTGCGGATTAACAGCTCCGCCAGTAGTATTGGTAGTAGAAACCGTGACAGCCACATCAATATATTCGTCAGTCGTGCAGCTAGCGGAATTGGTAAATCCGGTTACGCCCGTCACACCAACTGTCCCGGCCAAGGCCACTGACCAGTCACCCGCTTCATAAGTGCAAGCGGTAACATTCGTGAAAGTAAGTCTGACGTTGTCAACTGTTCCGTTAGCATTCGCGTCTCGGTATGTGGTAGTGAGAGGCGCCAGGGCGGCTGCTTTTGCCAGTTTAACCGGCATACTGTACCAAACGCCAAGAGAGATGCTTATGATCATGAGCATTACCACCGACAATGGCAATACTTTGAAAAAACCCTTTTTGATTTGTTCTGCCATAAGTTCCTTCGCTTCGCTCAGTCAAGTTTAAAATTAAAAATTTAAAGTTAAAAATGGCTGAACAAAAACAATTTTACAAAATTTAGTATTATTTTATTATTAATATAACGAATTATCCACAAGTATATTACTCCCAGTCGCCATCATTATACCACAAAAAACCAGACCGGGAAAACCGGCCTGGTTTTTATCTTAATCTGTCTAGTTCTAATAAATCCTGGTCAGTGCTGTGTCCTCGGCAGTGATCGGCGTACCCAACGTGTAGGAGATGGTGGTCGGAGCCGCGAGAACATTGGACAGCTGGAACTTGTTGGCCGTGAAGCCGGCGGTGGAGATCAAGCGTCTTTCCGCGCCCTGGATGTAATATTTGTCGGTCGTGCCAGTATATTGAATCAGAGCACCGGTCGGGTGAGCGTCAGTTGTGATGTCGCTTCCGAAAGAGTAATCAACCCAGAAGATAAGCGGGACGTCAATGATTCTTGAAGCCCAAGCAGAACCGTAGAGAGTAAGCGCGCGCGCTTCGGTCGGAACCCATCGAAGGAGTCCGCTCGGTTCAACGGCGTAGACTTTAGGATCTGTATCAATTTTCACGAGCACCGTGCCGGGACGAACTTTGACGTTCGCGCCCAAGGCAATACCTTGAAGTTGTGAAGCGGTGACGGATTTGATGCCGGAGAAATCAACGTACCATGATTTGTATGTCTTCTCATTTGGGAAGACATGGCGCTTGTTATCGGATCCATAGTAATAAACTGACGTGGAAAGCGGGCTCTTGATCAGGTCACCAACTGAAATTGATGTTGGGGTTTCGCCTGTGCCGGGAGTAGTCGGCGCACCAACCGCAGTGAAGACAACAGAGACCGTGCTTGTGAGAACTGTGCCCTGCGCCGTCACGGTATATGTGGAAGTGCCGGCCGTGCTTGAATAAACATTGAAAGTCGCTTTACCATCCGCGCCGGTCGTGCCAGTCACAGTCGTCACTGTATCGGTTGTACCGCGGCTTGAAGCCAGGGTCACAACTTTACCCGAGAGCGGAACGCTCGCGGCGTCTTTCACGGTAACAGTAATGATGGAGAAACTTGTGCCATTAGCCACAACCGAAGTCGGAGAAGCCGCAATCGTTGAATTCACGATAGAAACCGTCGGAGTCGTATAAGTAATAGCAAGGTTGGCATCGGAAATATCACTCAACGAACCGCTCACGGCTTTTACCTTGACAGTGCTCGAAGAAATGTTCGGCACGGTCCAAGTGTAGGAGCCATCGTTTGTTTGCGCTGTGGCAATAGTGTTCGGGAAGTTAATGCCGGAATCGAGTGAGTAGTAAAGATTAATTGTGTCAGCCACGCCCGGAGCGGACCAGGTAACGTTGTATGTTCCGCCGCCAGTCAGGGTTTCTCCGCCATTTGGAGTTGTAACCGTGACAGAAGCCGGTAATCCTCCTCCGCCGCCACCGCCGCCGCCAGAAGCCGCGACAGTAGTAAAGGTGTAAGGATCGGCGACTATGGCTGAATTATCAAGAGTGCTGTCTAATAGGGCCGCCGAATTGATTGATCCTTGGACCAAATCAATTGTATAGATTTGCAGACCAGCCCAAGCATCATGCGAAGCGTAAGTGACAACCGTATCGCCAGAAGACCAAACAGCTGAACCGAGAGTAAAAGTAGGAGATCTGCCGAGAGTAGTTGTTGTGATATCAGTCGTAGTCATGGCTTCCGAGAAAGTGATAGAGAAGCTGGCGTCCAAGGCAACGCTTGTCGCGCCGTCAGCAGGAGAGGTGGAAGCAACGACCGGATTTGCGCCATCAGTGAAGGGTGGAGATGAAGCAGAGGTTAAGGTTTTGCTCGCCGCCGTGTTTGTGCCGTCAGTGACAGAAGTACCGGCAGTGTAAGCAAGACTTAAGTCGCCCACGTTTGTTTTAACTGTAGTGGTTGTGAAGGTGTATCGGCATTCATTGACCGCAGCGGCGCCACTGTTGCAAATAACTGCGGTTTCAGTGAGAGCGGCAAAATTCGCCGCGGAAGAAATTGCCCAATCAGCGCTGCCATCGGCCACGGCGCTAATATTCTCGGACCAAATAACGGAGATACGATCAAGTTTTCCATCGTTAGTTGCCGGCGAAGCATCGTAAAAAATAGCAGTAGCAACGGCCGGAGCGGCCGCGTCAGTTGCGGTTGCGGCGGCATTTGTGCCAGCCGCGTTCGTCGCACCATCAACCACGCTGTTATTGACATCATCATTATCGTAAGCAATAGTTGGAGCGACCCCGCTTGATGTCTCATTGGCATCAGCAGTGACTGTAACATCTAAAGTTGTACCCGCAACAGCATCATTGGCTGCCGCGCTGAAAGCGGCAGTAATTGAACCGCCAACAATCGTCCAGTCAACTGCAGTACTACCAGTCATTGTCACATTTTCCGACCAAGTGGTGCGCAAAGTATCAACCGCGCCATTGCTGTCAAGGTCACGATAAGTAGCGGAAACAAGAATCGGAACCGCTCCGTCGGTCTCCACAATATCACCATCAGCAATCGCGCCATCACTCACTGTATCCAAAAGATTTCCCGCAAGATCAATAAGGAAAGTTGTGGCGCCAGTGTAGTTGAATTGAGTGTGCGCGCCCAAAGCGGTATTAACCGGCTGAGCCGCGTCACTGGTTAAATTGAAAGTTGTTGTTGCGTCATTGGCAGTGCCCGTGGTGAAAGTACCGGCCAAACCGCCCAAAGCTCCGTTAGAGTCAGTAACGTTCGCGTCTCTCATGGCTGAGTTCAAAACCAAAACCGCGCGATCAACTTTGCCATTGCTGCCGGAGGCATCAGAGACAGTTGCTGAGGTAATAGTTGGTTTTGTTAAATCCCAAGTACCGCCGCCAGTAGCGGTTGGAGCGTTAAGATTGTTAACTTGGTTTGATGCCGCATCAACCACCTGGACGCTCGTCGCTGGCGTAAAGACGCCAGAGGGTTCTGTGGTGGAAGTGTTGTTCATATAACCTGTGGCCTCGTTTGCCAAAGTAACCGTAAGAGCAGTTGTGCCACTGCCACCAACCGTGTTTTTAGTGGTGGGGACGGTCACATTGCCAGTTGTAGCAAATGTACCAAAACCGCCCACTACGCCCGCTCCAGTAATATCACCTCTTCCTGTGGCTGAAGCGCCGTTCGTCACGGTCATAGCCTCTGAATAAGTGAAAGTAATAACGTCGCGATTTGAGGTGAGAGAAAGTGCGACGGCCGTAACAATCGGCTGCGCGCCATCTGTTTCAACAATATCAGCGGCGGCAATTTGACCGTCAACAGTTGTGTCAAGTAAGTTACCGACCAAGTCAGTGATTAATGTTGTGGCGCCGCTGTAGAGGAAACTTGTGTGTGCGCCTAAGGCAGTATTAACGGGTTGAGTGCTTGGATCAGTGATGTTGAAAGTTGTTGTCGCGTCATTAGGAGCGCCCGTGGTGAAAGTACCGGCCAAACCGCCCAAAGCTCCGTTAGAGTCAGTAACGTTCGCGTCTCTCATGGCTGAGTTCAAAACCAAAACCGCGCGATCAATTTTACCATCATTGCTCGCTGCATCGGAAACAGTGACTGAAGTAATCGTCGGCTTGGCCAAATCCCAAGATCCACCGCCAGTGGTGGTTGGCGTATTGACAGTGTTAACTTGAAGATTCACTGCGTCCTTAACTTCAGCACTCCCCACAGGCGTAAAGACGCCTGACGGTTCAGTAGTTGAAGTTCCGGCTAAATAACTGGCCGCTTCATTGGCCAAAGTGACTGTAAGAACAGTTGTACCATTACCGCCAACAGTATTTTTGACGGTGGCAACAGTCACATTGCCAGCCGTGGCAAAAGAACCAAAGCCAGCTACCGTGCCAGCAACAGTAGTATCGCCCTTAGTGGCAGTTGAAGCGCCGTTCGTTACAGTCATAACCTCTGAATAAGTGAAAGTAATAACGTTGCTAGAGGTGAGAGAAAGTGCGACGGCCGTAACAATCGGCGCCGCGCCGTCAGCGCCAGCCACGGTTTCGGCATCAGCCATTTCATTGTTGGCTGCGGCGACATCGTCAATTTGACCGGCTCCGGCAACGGCGTAGGTTGGAGTAACAGTAATGGCTGTGTTGCCTGTGGCGGAAGCAGCGATAGTTAGAGTTAAAGTAGTCGTGGCGGCAGCGGCGTAATCAGCGTTGCCAATCGTGGCAGTGCCAGATGAGGCAACCAAAGTGATGGCCGGGAAGCCGTCAGCAGCGTTACCGTCAGTCACGTCAGAGCTTTCA
>Ga0265296_1002917_pt1 | contig 16530 bp, 17 predicted proteins | sample MunlanPumphouse1_FD_189073 | JGI IMG/M metagenome (GOLD analysis project Ga0265296, IMG submission 189073) | Groundwater microbial communities from a municipal landfill in Southern Ontario, Canada - Pumphouse #1 | ecosystem: Environmental > Aquatic > Deep subsurface > Groundwater | place... | reverse complement strand
ATCTATTATGTCGATGGCAAGCCCGCACCGGTCGGCACCCGGATCCGCAATCCGGCCTATGCCGCGCTGCTGCGCGATGTCGCGGCACGCGGTCCCGATGCGTTTTACAGCGGCGCCAATGCCAAGGCGATCAGCGACGCGGTCGCCAATGCGCCGCGCAACAAGGCGACGCTGACGGTCAAGGACGTGGCCGCTTATAAGGCGAAAGAGCGTCCCGCGGTCTGCACCAGCTATCGCATCTACAAGGTGTGCGGCATGGGGCCGCCGTCATCGGGTGCGACCACCGTGCTCGGCATCCTCGGGATGATTGAAGGTTGGGACATGAAGGCGATGGGCCAGGACAACCCGATGAGCTGGCATTTGCTCGCCGAAGCAATGCAGTTGTCTTACGCCGACCGCGCTGCCTATCTGGGCGACCCCGATTTCGTCGATGTGCCGGTGACTGGCCTGCTCGACAAAAAATATCTGGCCGAGCGCCGCCAGCTGATCTCGCCCTATGGCGCCGCCGGAAAATATGAACCCGGCACCCCGCCGGGCGCCACACCGCGCGCCGCGGCGGTTCCGATCCCCGAGCAGGGGACGACGCATTTTGCGGTGGCGGACAAGGCGGGCAATGTCGTGTCGATGACCTCGACGATCGAAAGCATTTTCGGCAGCCACCTGATCGCCAACGGCTATTTTCTCAACAACGAACTCACCGATTTCGATCTTGCGCCAACGCAGAACGGCGTGCCGACCGCCAACCGCGTGCAGGCGGGTAAGCGCCCGCTATCGTCGATGTCGCCCACGATCGTTTACGGCCCCGATGGCAAGGTCGTGCTCGCGGTCGGCTCGGCGGGCGGCAAACGCATCATCATGCATGTGACGAAGGTGCTGGTCGGGGTGCTCGACTGGGGGCTTGATGCCAAGTCGGCGATGGAACTGCCCAATCTCTATTTCGGTGACCGCGGTGTGCTGATCGAAAATATCGACGCAGGTGAAGCGATCGCCGCGAAGATGAAACCCTTTGGCTACAGCTTCACGCCGACCGACCTTGGGTCGAAGCTCAATGCGGTTGAGCGCGTCGGCGACGGCTGGCGCGGCGCCGCCGATCCGCGCGGGCCGGGGACATCATCGGTGGATGGCGCACCGCCGCAAGGCTAAGCTACAACGATAACAGATCAAAATTCGCGGAGAGTGACAGGCATGAAGCTGGACAATCCCCATCTCGACCATTTTCCGAGTCTGGTCGCGATGTTTTTCGACCGTGCCGAAAAGGGCGGGGAAGACCCGTTTCTGTGGCGCAAGGCCGATCGCGTCTGGCATCCGCTGAGCTGGCGGCAGGTCGCGAATCAGGTCGCGGCGCTGGCGCATGGGCTGCGCGAGATGGGACTGAAGGACGGTGACCGCGTCGTTCTGGTCAGCGAAAACCGCCCCGAATGGTGCATCGCCGATCTGGCGATCATGGCCGCGGGCTGCATCACGGTACCGACCTACACCACCAACACCGAACGCGATCATCAGCACATCCTCGACAACAGCGGCGCCAAAGCGGTAATCGTTTCAACTGCCAAGCTGGCGCGCACGCTGATGCCCGCAGTCACACGATCCGACGCGCATACGGTCATTACCATGGAAAGCCTGCGCGTCGGGCAGCAGGGTGATGTGGCGGTACGCGACTGGGCGCCGCTCGTCACCGGGGGCGAGGCGTATCTGGAGGAAACCAAGGCCCGCGCCGCCACAATGACGCGCGACGACACTGCGTGCCTGATCTACACCAGCGGCACCGGCGGCGCGCCGCGCGGCGTGATGCAGCATCATGGCGCGATCCTGCACAATGCCGCGGGCGCCGCCGAAGTGCTGGTCAATGATTTCGGCATCGGCGACGAGGAAGTGTTCCTGTCGTTCCTGCCGCTCAGCCACGCCTATGAACATTCGGGCGGCCAGTTCCTGCCGATCATGGTCGGCGCGCAAATCTATTACAGCGAAGGCCTGGAAAAGCTGGTTTCGAACATCGAGGAAACACGCCCGACGATCATGGTCGTCGTGCCACGCCTGTTCGAAGTCATCCGCGCACGGATGATCAAATCGGTCGAAAAGCAGGGCAAACTGGCGAACTGGATGCTCAATCAGGCGCTGCGGGTCGGCGAAAAGGATTATGAGCGCCGCATGGGCGTGCTCGACCGCCCGGTCGACCTGATCCTCGACAAATTGTTCCGGCCCAAGATCCAGAAACGCTTTGGCGGGCGGATGAAGGCGCTGGTGTCGGGCGGCGCGCCGCTCAATCCCGAAATCGGGGTGTTCTTCCACTCGATCGGGCTGACCTTGCTGCAGGGCTATGGGCAGACCGAGGCGGGGCCGGTGATCAGCTGCAACCGCCCCGCAGCGGGGATCAAGATGGACACTGTCGGCCCGCCGCTGATGAACACCGAGGTCAAGATCGCCGACGACGGCGAGATATTGGTGCGCGGTGAGCTGGTGATGAAGGGCTATTGGCGCAATGACGCCGAAACCGCACGGGTGCTGGTCGATGGCTGGCTCCACACCGGCGACATCGGGCATATCGACGCGCAGGGCCGCATCGTCATCACCGACCGCAAAAAAGATCTGATCGTCAACGACAAGGGCGACAATGTCTCACCGCAGCGCGTCGAAGGCATGTTGACGCTCCAGCCCGAGATTTTGCAAGCGATGGTCTATGGTGACAAGCGCCCGCACCTCGTCGGTCTGCTCGTCCCCGACCCCGAATGGATGGCCGAGTGGGCTGGGGCCGAGGGGCTACCGAAAGAGCTGTGCCGCCTGCGCGAGCACGAAAAATTCCGCGCCGCGATCCGTGCGGCGGTCGACCGCGTCAATGGCCAGCTGTCGGTGATCGAAAAGGTCCGCAAATTCGACTTCGCCGACGAAGCCTTTTCGATCGAGAATGAGCAGATGACCCCTTCGATGAAGATCCGCCGCCACGTGCTGCGCGAGGTTTACGCGGACAAGATTGCCGCGTTGTATAAGGCATAATCGTCGCCCCCGAAGGCGGGGGGCCGCTATCGTATTTACACCGCGAGCGCCGCAGAAACCGGCGGCGGCCCCCGCCTTCGCGGGGGCGACGGTTTGCAAAAGCAGGCGGGGGTGCGACCCGAAGAGCTCGGCGCAAACCGGTCCCCGCCTGCGGCTGAACCGCTGGTTCAGCCAGCGTCCCCCGCCGGTTTGCGATAGGGGACGAATTCGCCAAAAACACAGGTCGGGCCGCGAATGCCGCTCGACCGGTCGACCAGATGGAAAAAATCACCGCTGCACGTCGATGATCCGAATTGCTGCACGACCATGATGTCGCTGTCGCGGGCGAGGCCGGGGCAACTGCTTTTCAGGTCGTTGCGATACACCAGATTGCCGCCCGACCGATAAAGCAGAATATCATCCGACACGCGGATCGTGTCGTTACTTCGATAGTTTGGCAGGCACCGGACGGGTTCGCCCGGCACCTTGCCGGCGAGTTGCTTGTCGAGCCGCTCTGCCTGTTTCGGGGTTAGCGCGGCGGCGCCCGGTTCGGCGGTGCCCGCGGGCGCGCAGCTGGCGACCAGCGGCGCCGCCGCGATCAGCAGCACGGCGCGCATCGGGTTCAGCGTGGCCATGAAATTGCTCCTTGAGACTGTGCAGGATAGTCGCAGCAGATGAACGCGCGCTGAAGCCGCGGATCAGGCGGCGTCCTTGAGCGCACGAATGCGCCCGAGTTCGGCGGCGCTCGGTGCGCGCAAAAAGGGGTTGGTGGCGCGCTCGGCGCCGATGGTCGTCGGCACCGTCGCCTCGCCGACGGCGCGCGCTGCTTCGACCGCCGCAAGCCGCGACGTGAGCGCCGCATTGTCCGGATCGACCGTCACCGCAAAACGCGCGTTCGACAGCGTATATTCGTGCGCGCAATAAACCCGCGTCGCATCGTCAAGCATCGCGAGCTTTTGCATATTGGCGAACATCTGCTCGGCGGTCCCTTCGAACAGGCGGCCACAGCCCATGGCGAACATCGTGTCGCCGACGAAGATCGCGGCGTCGTCGGCAAAATGATAGGCGATATGCCCCGCAGTGTGCGCGGGGACGTCCCACACGCTGGCGGTGCGGCTTCCGAGCCGAACGGAATCGCCGCCCGTCACCTGAATGTCGAGCGTCGGGATGCGGGCATATTCGACTGCGGGGCCGGTGATCGTACAGCCGGTGGCTTCCTTGATCGCCGCATTGCCGCCCGTGTGATCGGGGTGCCAATGGGTGTTCCAGATATCGGTGATCGTCCAGCCGCGCTCCGCCGCGGCTGCAAGCACCGGATCGGCAACGGCGGGATCGACGACCATCGTCGCCTGGCTCTCGGGATCATGGACCAGCCAGACATAATTGTCGCTAAGCACCGGGATGCGGACGATTTCGAGTGCAGTCATGCGTCGCTCCTTTCGATCACCGGCCTCATGCTCGCAAGACGGAGGCGCGGGCGCGCCGCCTTGGTTGCACCACCTACCAGCTACCCGTGTTCGGCATCGACGACCATGGTTCTTGCGGAGGTAAATGACCATTTTGGAGGAGTTCGACCGAAATGCCGTCGGGCGAGCGGACAAACGCCATATGGCCGTCGCGCGGTGGGCGGTTGATCGTCACCCCGCCGTCCATCAGCCGCTGGCACGTCGCGTAAATATCGTCGACGCGGTACGCCAGATGGCCGAAATTGCGGCCGCCCGCATATTGCTCTGGCGCGCTTCCGTCTTCGGGCGGCCAATTATAGGTCAGCTCGACCTCTGCGACGCCGTCCTGTCCAGGGCACGCCAAGAAGATCAAGGTGAAGCGCCCCTGTTCGCTGTCAAAACGGCGGACTTCTTCCAGCCCGATCAGCTTGAAAAAGGCGACGGTTGCGTCAGGATCCGACACGCGGATCATGGTGTGGAGATATTGGGTCATGCGACCGTTCTACGCGCGAAGGCTGCGTCCTTCAAATGCTTCGAACAAAGATACGAATTCATCGGGCACCGGCGTTGGTGCGCCCTGCGATTCGGCGACATGCACGCTGACCTCCAGCCCCGTCGCGCGCAGGTCGTCTTTCCCCGCGCCGTGCAGTTCGAACAGAAAGGTCATCGAGCTGCGCCCGACGCGCGAACAGCGCACGCAAATATCGACTTCTTCGTCGAGCAGGATCGGCACCTTGTAATCGACCTCGGCGCGCGCGACGTGGAATTCGGGGCTCGTGTGGCCGGGCCAGCGGTCATAGACCCCCGCGGCGCGCCAATATTCGGTGATGCCGATGTCGAAATATTCGAGGTAGCGGCTGTTGAACACCACCGCCTGCGCATCGATTTCGGCATAGCGGACGCGCTTGATGACGTGGAATTTGAAGTCGCTGCGGGCCATGATAATCCTCTAATTTGCCGTCGCGAGCCGCGCGACGGTGTCGATCAGCAGCGCAATGTCGGTGTCGCGCGACAGGCGGTGATCGCCGCCCTTGACCAGCGTCACTTGTACGTCAGCGCTGGCCAGCGCCGCCGACAGGCGCAGGCTGATGTCGGGCGGGACGTCGCCATCCTCCTGCCCGTGCAGCAGGCGGACGGCGCAGGTGAGGGGGATTTCGGTATCGAGCAACCGGTTCGCCTCGCCCGACTGGAAAAAGCCGCGCGTCGTCACATAGGGCTGGTCGCTGTACGATGTTTCCTCGCGCAGTTCGCCCTCGGCCAGGATGATCGCCTTCTCGGCATCGCTGAAACCCCAGTCGGTAAAATCGGGCGCCGCAGCGATCCCGACCAGCCCCGCGACGCGCCCCGGCCCGTCACGCTGGACCAGCGCGAGCGCGGTGAGGAGCATCAGCCAGCCGCCCATTGACGATCCGACGACGATCACCGGCCCTTCGGTTCGCGCGTCGATCAGGTCGAGCACATCACCGCGCCAGTCGAGCAGATTCTGCTCGGCGAACAATCCATCCGACAAGCCGCAACCGGCATAGTCGAGCAGCAAACAGGCACGCCCCTCGGCCGCCGCCCAGTCGAGCAATGCGGTGGCCTTGCCGCCCGCCATGTCGGACATATAACCGGGCAGGAAGACGATCGTCGGCCCCGTCCCCGCGACATGGCGATAGGCGAGGCGGGGGCGGCCCGGGCGTTCGAGATAATCGGGGGCGGTATCCACCGCGGTCAGATCACCCAGTCGATCGTATTCATCTGCATCGCCGCCTGCCCCTTCGCAGCGCGCTGCTCGACCATGATCTTGTTGAGCCTGCGGATCGTGTCGCTGCCGGTAGTGATGCACCAGCCCGGGACGACCGCATGGACCAGCGCACACAGGCCGCCATAGATCATCGTCACCCCGAATTTCGACGCGACGCCGAAATGTTCGATGTAATTTTCATCGACGGCCTTGGGATGATCGACGAACAGGCGCTTGAACATGAGGTGGCTCCCTTCCAGCTGTCGCTGCCCTAGCGAGCGTTCGCTTGGCTCGCAAGGGCAGCGCGCGGTTGGTTGCTCAACGGGCGAGGAAGCCATCGACTGCCTTGGCAAAGGCCTCGGGCTGGTCGAGCATGATGAAGTGGCGGCTGCCCGGCACCATTTGCGCGGTGAATTTAGCGACGCCGACATATTGCGGCTCGAACGCCGCCTTCGCTCGCTCGGCGGGCATCAGGCTGTCGTCCTGCGCATAGAGCAGGGTCACCGGCGCGGCCACCGCGGCGAGTTCGCCGCGCATGTCGGTGGTCATCACATCGTGAAAGACCTGCGCCGTGACCCGCGCGTCGGCGGCGCGCATCCAGCCAAGGATCGCGGTGCGCCCCGCGGGCTGGTTCGACATGCCGCCGACCATGCTCACCGGGCCGGGATCGCTGACCGGCCCCGTCGGCGCGGGCTGGCCATGTTGGGCGCGCATCATCGCCGCCATCTGCTCGGCTTGCGGCTTGACGCTGTCCACCGTCGCGGCGGGGTTGAACAGGGTGCCGATGAACGGCAGCGCATCGACGATCATCAGCTTGCTGACCTCTTGCGGCACCCGCGCCGCGATCATCAATCCCGTCAGCCCGCCCATCGAATGGCCGATAATCGCGGGCGCGGCGCGGCCCTGATCGGTGATGCAATCGTCGATATAATCGGCGACCTCACGCATCATCGGGTCGAGCACCGGTCCCTCGGCATTGACCCCGGCCGCATCGCCAAAGCCGCGGATTTGGACGCGGTGAAGCCGATGCGTACCTTTCAGCCGCTCGGCGGTCGCATCCCACACCGCGCGCGGGGTCGACAGGCCCGGGATCAGCACGACGTCGGAACCGTCGCCCTCGACCAGCACGGTGATGTGCTTGCCCTCGACCAGGCCCGTCGGACAAGATTCGGCGGCATCGGCGCGGCCCGCGATCAGGCCGACCGCGAGAAGGAAGATCGCGGCAACAGGAGTATGTCGTTTCATGGCAATCAATCCTTCAGGAAAATCTCTTCGATAGTCAGCCCGAACAGGTCGGCGATGCGAAAGGCGAGGGGGAGCGAGGGATCATATTTGCCGGTCTCGATCGCGTTGACCGACTGGCGCGACACCTCCAGCCGCTCGGCAAGGTCGCCCTGGCTCCAGTCACGCTCGGCGCGCAGGACTTTCAGGCGGTTTTTCACAGGCAGGGTCCGCCGTCGCCAATCGTGACCTTGTTCACCAGCGACCCCACCGCGAGCCCAAGGCACCAGACCGGGAACACATAGAATAGCTGTACCCGCGGTACGGTGGTGAACAGCTCCAAAATGCCCCAGCCACTGGCGAGCGCGAGCGTCAGACCGGTCGCCACCAGCATTTTGCGGATTTCCAGCATCCGGACATATTCGTCCTTCAGTTCGGCGACATAGCGCGCCATCGCCCAGATGAAACCCGAGGTTGCGAGCGCGGGAACGAGCGCGATCGCCACGGTCAGCGGCGTCGCCGCCGCATCGTCAGGAATGAGCCAACTCGCGAGCATCACCGCCGCGATATAGGCCGCTGAAAGCACGACCATCCGGCGCATATAGCGGCGCTGCGCGGGGTTCTGTGCCACCGCTCAGCCCTCCTGCGGGCGGCAGCGCGCCGAACCCGCAAAGATCGCGACCATGACGAGTGGCAGCACCGTCGCCAGGCTGGTCGCTACATCGGCCGGGATGATGTCAGCAGCACCCAGCAGGGCGATAGCGAGGATGGCGATCGCCCAGGGCAGGGCGCGCAGCATTTGCGGCATTGGTCAAGCTCCCTTGTTAATCAGTCAAGGAACATTGACACTATGATTCGTAATTGTCAAGCGACATTGACTAAGTGACAAGCTTCCCAGTCAAAGATGCCGGTTCGTTCCGGCAGTGTAAGAGCGCGCTAGCGGAGGTGATCGCGAAGATCGTGACGCCAGCGCCAGTTGAGCAGATGGGCCGTGACAAGCGCCACCGCGCCGAGCGACGTCAGCAACCGGTCGGCGGTTTCGGGATCGGCCAGCGGCATCCATTCCTCGTGCGCTGCCAGTCCTGCCACCAAAAGTCCGATGCCGGTTGCGGCAAGTGCGGCAGGCGCCACCCTTCCGTGCTGCCGCCAACCACCCTTCATCGCCATCATCGCGGCGGGCAGCGCCAGCATCAATATGGCCGCATGCACCCATTCGGGCATCGCGATCCATGTGCCGAGCGCGGGGGCGAGCAGGATGAGCAGCGGCAGCGCGAGGCAATGAACCAGGCAGGTCAGCGATAGCGTGATCCCCAACAGGTCGGCAGGGCGCGGGCGCGCGGCGGGGATACACATGATGGAAGATCTTTCGCGGGAGGGGCTTGCGAGGCGAGATAGTGATACAATGTATCATTGCAAGTCCGATTGTGAATCCGCCCCTTGCCGCCCCCACCGCATGCTGGCAAAGGAACCCGGCAATTTTGCCCAGAAAGGCTATAGTTTCGATGTCCCAGATGATCCGCGTCACCCTTCCCGATGGCTCTGCCCGGGACGTCGTGCGCGGGACTACCCCGGCACAGATTGCCGCCGACATCGGACCCCGCCTGGCCAAGGCCGCGCTCGCCGCTCGCATCGACGGCGAGCTGCGCGACATCATGCGTCCGCTGGAGCAAGACACCAACCTGGCGCTGGTGACGAGCCGGGACGAGGCCGATGCGCTCGAACTGGTGCGCCATGACTATGCGCACATCCTCGCCGAAGCGGTGCAGAACCTGTTCCCCGGGACGCAAATCACCTTTGGTCCCTCAACCGGGGACGGCTTCTATTACGACTTCGCGCCGACCGCCGAGCATGGCCCGTTCCGTGACGAAGAACTGCCGCTGATCGAGGAGGAAATGCGTCGGCTGATCGCGGCCGACCTGCCGCTGACGCGCGAAGTGTGGGAGCGCGACAAGCTGATCGCGAAATGGCAGGCGGATGGCGAGACGTTCAAGGCCGAATGGGCGGCCGAATTGCCCGCGAATGAGGAGCTCACCGTCTATCGTTCGGGTGACGGCTGGATGGACATGTGCCGCGGCCCGCACCTCGCTTCGACGGGCAAGCTCGACCCCGCGGCGTTCAAGCTGACGCGCGTCTCGGGCGCCTATTGGCGCGGCGATCAGAAGAACGCGCAATTGAGCCGCATCTATGGCACCGGCTGGCTCAACAAGAAGCAGCTCGCCGAACATCTTGTCCGGTTGGAGGAAGCCGCTAAGCGCGATCACCGCAAGCTGGGGCAGGAGATGGACCTGTTCCACCTGCAGGCCGAGGCGCATGGGTCGGTGTTCTGGCACCCTAAGGGCTATATGATCTGGCGCGAGCTCGAGGCCTATATGCGCCGTGCGATCGACGGCGCGGGCTACCGCGAGGTCAAGACCCCGCAGGTCATGGACGCGCGCCAGTGGGAACAATCGGGCCATTGGGGCAAATATCGCGAGAATATGTTTGTGATCCCCGACGAGGTGCCGAACGTCGACGACGAAGGCCCGATCATCTCGGACGAGGCCGAGTGGATGGCGCTCAAACCGATGAATTGCCCGGCGCATGTGCTGATTTTTCGGCAGGGGATGAAGTCGTACCGCGACCTGCCGCTGCGCCTCTATGAAAATGGCTGCTGCCACCGCAACGAACCGCATGGCGCGCTGCACGGGCTGATGCGCGTGCGTCAGTTTACGCAGGACGACGCGCATATCTTCTGCCGCGAGGACCAGATCGTCAGCGAAGTGCAGGCCTTCTGCGCGCTTGCCGACCGCATCTACAAGGAATTCGGTTTCACCTATTCGATCAAGCTCGCGTTGCGCCCCGAAAAGCGCTTCGGGACCGAAGAGATGTGGGACATGGCCGAAACCGAGCTGCGCGCCGCGGTCGTCGCGGCCGGACTTAACACCGACGAATATGGCTGGGAAGAATTGCCGGGCGAGGGCGCCTTTTATGCGCCAAAGCTCGAATGGCATCTGACCGACGCGATTGGCCGGACCTGGCAGGTCGGGACGATCCAGTCCGATCGCGTCCTCCCCGACCGCCTCGACGCATCGTACATCGCCGAGGATGGCGAGCGCCACCGCCCGGTGATGCTGCACCGCGCGATTTTTGGCAGCTATGAACGCTTCATCGGCATTTTGATCGAGCATTTCGCGGGCAAGCTCCCGGTGTGGCTCGCGCCGGTGCAGGCGGTCGTCGCGACGATCGTGTCCGATGCCGACGATTATGCGCGCGATGCCACCGCACAACTGGCGGCGGCGGGGATCCGCGTCGAAACCGACCTGCGCAATGAAAAGATCAACTACAAGGTCCGCGAACACAGTTTGGCCAAGGTTCCGTTTCTGCTGGTCGTCGGCAAGCGCGAGGCCGACGAAGGCACGGTCGCGATCCGCACCCTGGGACAGGAAGGCCAGCGCATCCTGCCGCTCGCCGAAGCGATTGCGCTGCTCAAGGGCGAAGCGACCCCGCCCGACCTGCGCCGTTGATCGTCACGCCCGAACGTCGCCCGCGCCGCTGGTGGCGCTGGCTGTTGCTGCTGGCGCTACTCGGCGTGACCTTGCTCGCCAAGGGCTATTGGAATGCGACGCGCGATCCGGTGATCCGCACTGCGGCGGTCGCGGTCGCCGACTGGCCGGTGGGGCAGCCGCCGCTGAAATTGCTGTTGCTGTCGGACATTCATGTCGCCGGTCCCGATATGCCGCCCGAACGGCTGGCGAGGATCGTCGCCGAGCTCAACCGACTGCGCCCCGATCTCGTGCTGATCGCGGGCGACCTGGTCAGCGAAAAACGCAGCGCGACGCATATCTATACCGCCGCCGAAATCGCCGCGCCGCTCGGCAAGCTGCGCGCGCCGCTGGGCGTGGTGGTGGCGCCGGGCAATCACGACCATTGGTTCAAACCCGATGCACTGCGCGGCGAACTGGAACAGCACGGCCTGCGCGTGTTGCAGAATGACGCGGTGAAGCTTGGCCCGCTGGTGGTCGGCGGGGTCGATGACGATTATTCGGGGCATGACGATGTTCCGGCGACGCTGGCGGCAATGGACCGTCTTGGTCCCGGCGTCCCGCTGCTCCTGACGCACAGCCCGGACATCATCCCCGATGTGAAGCGCCCGGTCGCCGCGATCTTTGCCGGCCACACCCACTGCGGCCAGATCCGTTTCCCGTTCGTCGGCGCGCTGACGTACGTCTCGCGCTACGGCGACCGCTTCGCCTGCGGCGACATGACCGACAACGGCCAGCGCGTCTTTGTCGGGGCAGGGCTGGGGACCAGCCTGCTGCCGCTACGTTACCTGACGCCGCCCGATGCGTGGCTGGTGACGCTGGGTCCGCCGTCAACGGCTGCCGGGACAGTCCCCCGATGAGCGGGATCGGCATCGGTGTGCACGCTGCAAGCGAGTGCCTGCCGCGCCACCGCCACGCCGACGGCTATATCGCGGTGGTGCTCAGCGGCGGTTATCATGAGGCGGGCGATGAGGGACGGTTTGCAGCTCGTCCGGGAACGGTGGTCGTCCACGGCCGCTGGACCGCGCACTTCGATCATTTTGGCAACCGCGGCGCGCGGGTGCTCAACCTGCCCGCCATTCCCGGACTGACGCCGGGGGCAGGGACGATCGCTGATGTCGATACCGTGGCGCGGATCGCCGAGCGCGACCCGATTGCTGCGGCGGAGCAGGTGCGCGCGCATTGGCGTCCCGACGTCGGTGTATGCAACGACTGGCCCGATTTGCTTGCGGCAGTGCTCCGGGTTGACCCGGACATGCCGCTGACGCCGTGGGCGCGGCACATGAAACTTGATCCGGCCTCGGTCAGCCGCGGCTTTGCGCGCGCATACGGGGTCAGCCCCAAGCGCTTCCGGCTCGAGGTGCGGACGCGGCGCGCGATTGCCGCGCTCGAAGATTGGCGCGGCAGCCTCGCCGATCTCGCCGCCGATCATGGCTTTGCCGATCAGGCGCATCTGACCCGGTCGGTCGGCACGATGACCGGGGTTCCGCCCGCCGTCCTGCGGGCAAAGTCCGTTCAAGCGCGGGGCGCTCAGACCGGTTAAACCGGCCCTATGGATCGCCGTCTCTTCCTTGCCGCATCGCTCGGCAGCCTCGCCATTCCCGCCCTCGCGCACGCGCAGCGCTCGTCAATGCGCACGCGCTGGAAAGTTCGCGCATCCGAAGGGTTCGACGCACTGGCTTTCCTCGGTCCGCTTGCGGGCGGTGAGCTCTATCTCCCCTATTATCAGGCCGACGCCGACGCCTTTGCACCGCGTCTTGCCGCTGCCGTTCGCGCCGATATTCCCGCCTTGTCGAAAGAGGCCGAGCGCAGCGGCTTTGGCCTGCTCGGGCCCAATTTGTCGGTGCTGTTCTCCAACGGCAGCGACGCCGATTTGCCCACCTTGATCGCCAGCGTCGCGGCCCCCGAGGCGCGGCTGTTGCCGGCATATCGGGCCAGCCCCTATTGGAACGACAAGGACTGGCGCTGGTTTATGGGCGTCGCGCCCCGGCTCAAGGCGCTGTTCGAAGCGATGCAGGCCGCGGGCTTTGCAGCCTTCCGCGACGAGCGCGCGGGCGCGGTGACGCGGCGGATCACCGAACTCGATCGCGACCTCGCCGATTATGATGTCATTCGCCTGCACGAAAAGCTGACCGGACGGGATTTCGATCCGCTGATCGAGGTGGTGTTGCTGCAATTCTGCAAACCGCACGGGATCAAGGTCCAGGGCCAAACCTTTCTGCAGGCGGCCGACTGGAACACGCCGATCACCGTGCGCAATGCCGCCCACGAAATGCTGCACCCGCCGGTGCCGATGGACGGCGCCGCGGCGCAGGCGGCGCTCGCGGTGCTGGCGAAGGATCCGTTGATCCCGCGCGTCGTGGCGGACCATGACCCGAAATGGGGATACACCACGCTCGAAGGGCTACTCAACGAGGACATCGCGCAGGCGCTCGATCAATTGATCAGCGAAGCGCTCGGCGTTGCGCGCAATCCGGCCGATCGCTGGCGCAAAGCGGACGATGGCATCCATGTGCTCGCCGGGGCCATTTACGGCATGCTCCGCCACGACCGGTGGATCGAAACGGGCGGGTCGATCGAGGCGTGGCTAGCGGGCGCGGTGCGCGCCGGACGCTTCGGTCCCGCGCGGCTTCACGCGGTTGCCGCGCAGGTGCTCGAACGCCCGATTAATGCGCTATGGCCGCTCGCCTGACTCTGGCGGCAAGGGGCTAGGCGCCGCTGCGCTCTTGAAGTATCGGCCGGGGATGCCCCTTCGGGCGCCCGGAGGTTCCCCTGCTTTTCGTTCATGACTTTCGCACGCTGGCCACTGCGCCATGACCGGTCTCGCGCAGCTTGTCGGGCTTCCCCCGCTCACCCTTGCCGGTGCCGCCGCGATGACTTTTGGCGCGGCCTATGTGCGCGGGCTCACCGGGTTCGGGATGGCGATCATTCTGGTGCCCTTGCTCGGGCTGATCATCACGCCGGGTGAGGCGGTGGTGCTCGGCATCCTGTTACAGCTGCTGATCGGGCCGGTCGGGCTGAAGGTCATCCTTGCCGACGCCGACCGCTCGACCGCGGTGCCGATTGCATTGGTCGCAATGGCGACGACGCCACTCGGGATGATTGCGCTTGAGGCGACGACGCCCGACGTGGCGCGGCTGCTGATTACACTGGTCGCCGTAGGCGCCTTCGTCGCGGTGCTGCTGCCCAAACAACCCGAGGGACATCGCCCGGGCCGACTGGCGATTGGCGGCACGGGCGCGGTGTCGGGCATCCTGACCGGCTTCGCGGCGATGCCCGGGCCGCCGGTCGTGCCCTTCTATCTGCGCAGCGCGCTGCCGCCCAAGACGTCGCGCGCGTCGATGATGCTGATCTTTTTTGCGACCGCGATCGCCGGGACGCTGGCGGCGCTATGGGTCGGGATCGCGACCTCGCGTTTGTTGATCCTGTCGCTCCTGCTCTTCGCGCCGATGTGGGTCGGCAATTATGTCGGCGGGCGGCACTTCGGCCGCGTCGCGCCGCATGTGTGGCAGGCGATGGTTGCGGTCGTGCTGGGCGTCGCGGCGGTGGCGGCGGTGGTGCGGATCCTGAACTAACCCGCTCAACAAGAACGGATATTGAAGGTCGCTACAGGCTCCGCAGCGCCTGCGCCGGTTTCGCCGACAACAACGGCCAGCTGCCGGCGATACCGATCAGGAACGATAATCCCGCCCCGCCGATCAATGTCGCGCCGACGACCAGCGGATCGGGGGCGAAGGTGAAATCGAACAGGCTGACGACGACATAGCGCGCCGCGATCAGGCCGAGCCCGAGCGCCAGAACCGCGAGCACCGCCGCCAGCACCGCATATTCCATCGCCTGCGCGCCCAGTATCTGGCGCCGCGTCGCGCCGAGCAGTTTCAGGATGACGCTATCATACACGCGTCGCTCGCGGCTCGCAGCGATCGCGCCGATCAGCACCGCGATCCCGGCCAGGATGGCGATGCTCGCCGCGGCGGCAATCGCCTGGCTCATCTGGGTGAGCAAAGTGGTGACCTGCGACACGACATCGCGCACCGCGATCAGCGATGCCGACGGGAAGGCGCGCGGGATGCTGCGCGCCAGCTCGGTTTCGGCCTGCGCATCGACCGCGACCGTCGCGACCATATTGTGCGGCGCGGCGTCGAAGGTGCCGGGCGAGAATACGAGCACATAGTTGAGCCCGAAATTGTCCCACTGCACCGTGCGGAAGGATGCGACCTTCGCCTGCACCTCGACCCCCAGCACATTGACGCTCAGCGTGTCGCCGATGTTGAGGCCCAGCGAAGTCGCCACTTCCTCTTCGACGCTGACCAGCGGCGGTCCCTTGTAATCCGCGGCCCACCATTGGCCGCCAACCAGCTCGCTGCCGCTCGGCGGCACCGCGCTATACGTCAGCCCACGGTCGCCGCGCAGCACCCACGCGCCTTCAGGCAATTCGGCGAGTTCGTCGACACGCTGGCCGCGAAATTCGGTGACGCTGCCGCGCAGCGCCGGGATCATGTTGATTTGTGCGTCAGGGGCGGCCTTGGTGACGAGATTGCGGAATTGCGCGGCGCCATCGCGCGGCACATCGAGCACGAAAAAGCTCGGCGCGCGCTGCGGCACGGTGCGCGCAATCTCATTGGTGATGCTGGTCTGGATCGCCGCGAGGGTGACGAACAGGGTCAGGCCGAGGCCGAGCGCAACCACCAGCGCGCCGGTCGAGGCGCCCGGTCGGTGCAGATTGGCGAGCGCAAGGCGCAGCAACGGGCGGCGCGGGCGGGGCAGGCGGCTCGCAATGCGGCGCACCAGCCAGCCGAGTCCGACGAGGATCAGCAGCAAACCGATTGCCGCACCAATGAAGCCGAGCGCAAAGAGCGGCTCGCGCGCGGTGCCGACCGCGAGCGCGATGATCGCGATCAGCGCCACCGCAACGGCAACCAGCGCGGGCCGGTCGATCCGGGCTGCCTTGTCGACAGTCGCGCGGTACAGTCCCGCGGCGGGAATATGCTTTGTGGCGGCGAGCGGCGGCATCGCAAAGGCGATGGCGATCAGCAGGCCATAAGCGGCGCTGACCGCAAGCGGGAGCGGATAGAGCGCGAACCCGGGGCGGACGGGCAGTACGTCGCCCGCAATCGCGCCGATTGCGAACGGCGCCAGCGCGCCGACGACGAGCCCGGCAAAGATCGACACCGCCGCGACCGCCAATATCTGCAAGCCATAGATGCGCAGCACCGTCGCGCTGTCGGCGCCGAGCACCTTTAGCGTTGCGAGGCCGGGGCGTTTGCCCGCCAGATAACTCGCCACCCCGTTGCCGACGCCGATCCCGGCGATGACCAAGGCTGCAAGACCGACAAGCGACAGAAACTGCCCCATGCGTTCGATAAAGCGCCGCGTTCCGGGCGCGCCGTTGCTGCGGTCGGTGATGTCCCAGCCCGCGCCGGGAAATTCGGCGGTCAGCGCCTCGCCGACCGCTTCGGGATTGGCGCTGTCGGGCAGGCGGACGCGATATTTGCTTTCGAACAGGCTGCCCGGTTGGATCAGCTGGGTTGCGGGCAGGTCGGCGATGCCGATGATCGCGACGGGGCCAAGGGTGAAACCTTCGCCCAGCCGGTCGGGCTCTTCGGCGATGACGCCGTCGATCAGGAACGCTTTTTCGCCGAACTTC
>Ga0265296_1002916_pt1 | contig 16531 bp, 18 predicted proteins | sample MunlanPumphouse1_FD_189073 | JGI IMG/M metagenome (GOLD analysis project Ga0265296, IMG submission 189073) | Groundwater microbial communities from a municipal landfill in Southern Ontario, Canada - Pumphouse #1 | ecosystem: Environmental > Aquatic > Deep subsurface > Groundwater | place... | reverse complement strand
AGTCGCAGCACCCGCAGCAGCACCCGCAGCAGCCGCAGCACCCGCCAAGGCAGAGCACAAGGAAGAAGACAAGAAGGCAGAAGAAGAGAGCGGCATGGCAGGGCTTGGTGCCCTGTTCGGCTAATCCTCTCATCTTTTTCTCTCCGGGATGTCGAAGACATCGAGGAGGAGAAGATTTACGCGGTAAATCTTCGACTTCGAAATTCGTTAATTACTGAAGTTCTGTTTTTATCCATTCAACGTGTGAGCGAAGCGGCTGTTAAAAAAACTGCGAAATCCGGGAGGTTCATCAGAACATTGAGGATGAGACGAACTCGGCCGGGTTCTTCGAGATCCGAGAAGTCTCCCTGTTGCAGAATGAGGCTGGTTTGGGATTTGATAGGCCGGTGTTTTAAGAAATCCTCTCAGTGAGTTCAAAGTCGATATATATGGCTTTGATCCCCTGCTTCCCGATGAGGTGATTCAGAGATTTGGTGCAAAACCACTTCCCCGGCTGGATGTTAAGGTCGATGCTGTTATTATTGCTGTGGCACATTCGCAGTTCAGAGCGATGCCGGTAGGAAAGATCCGGGGGCGGATGAACGATCATCCGGTGCTGATTGATGTGAGGGGGATGGTTAGCGGTATTGGTGCAGATAATGCGGGGATGTATTACCGGAAATTGTGATATCCGTCAGGATTTTTTTACGTTATTTTTTGCAGTCCTTTTCATCAAGGCATCGTATCCATTGTCGAAAAAAAACTATCACTTCCTGCATTACTTCTTTTTTGACAATCGTAAAAAAAGTATTATCCGATCGTCAATACCGTATCCCCGACGAGTTTTTCATCTGCCCTATCCGGTTGGGCAGCCTTCGTCATCGCATCCTGAAGGGCTTTTTTCCCTGCCCGTGTTTCCGGCTCCGGAACAATACCGGTTTCCTCGATCGTATCCGGCAACACACGGTACCGGTAGAATGCTCTTGCATACCCGCGCACCCAGAGCTCGAAGATGAGACCCTGCTGCATGTTCATCGACCGGAATGCATCAATCTGTTTTTTGCATCTTCTCGTGATCATGTCACTATTGAACCATGACGAGTTCACGCGCCGGACACAGACAAAACTCGTGATGCCCTCCCTGATGGCTACGAAATCATACGGAAGATTGTCTTTTGAGGTCACATCGGCCACTGAGAATCCCCATATCACGGCCCGTCGTTTTGCTTCGCGTATTGCCGCTATCGGCTTCTTTGGCCTGAACGGGCCGTATCCCGTCCGGCCGCGGCCGTCGGTTTTCCGGTCTGATCTATGGCCGTTTTCTGTTCTTCCTGCGTTACATTGGACCTGCAGCCGGTACATGCTGTGCCTCCGGCACCGTGTCCTGAACCGGAGATCTGCGATCCATCATCCCTGGAGGCATCGGCAATCTTCTGGTTCGTCTCGTTCTTTTTGTTTTCTGTATGCATTTTTTTATTAATCCTGCCGCATGCCGGGTGGAGCTTTATGGAACGCGAGAGCGTACGCTATCCGCAGTGAATCATGAGGAGGAGCTTTTCGGTTCCACCGGCCTGTCCCCGACCGTGTGGCACAATTGTGTTGGAGCGGATATACGATATGCCTGGCTGAATAAATCCGGAAACCTCGAAACGGGGGAGAATGCACGAACTTCCAGCCAATCGGGATGAATATTGGGGGATTCCGGTTGCGCAAAAAAAGGCACTATTTTTGTATACAGAAATCGTAAACAATGATCTATGGCAACTTCTGTGTACAGTATCCGGATAGATTCCCGGGTCCGGAAGATGATCGACGAGCTGCCGGGAACCGGATGCCAGGAAGAGATCCGGGCCCTTATCGAAGATACGGTCAGAAAGAAACGCAAGGAACAGGTGCTCGCCCGTGCACAGGTGAGACATGAATCAGTGAGCCCGGGCACTTCTGCTGTCCGGATTATTCGTGAGGCCCGCGATGTCCGGTAAGACCGTGCTCGATTCAGGCGTCATTGCCGCGATCTTTTTTCCGGAAGAACTGACAGCAACGGCGATCAAAAAAATAACTTGGATGGATTGCGTCACGGTGGATCTTGCATTGGCGGAGGTGGCAAATGTTGCTGCGAAACGGATTTTATCCGGGGAGGACCGTCCCGAGGATGTGAAGATCATGCTCGATGATGCCACCATGTTCATCCAAGATCTCTGCGAAACAATCCCCTCCGGTGCATTGATCCCGCCGGCACTCGACCTGGCCTGCGAGCTCAATATCTCACTCTACGATGCGCTGTTCGTTGCCGCAGCGGTACGTCACAAGGCCACGCTGTTCACGGCGGATATTGAACTTTCAGCAGCAGCCAGAAAAGCGTGCAATGTGATGCTGCTTGAATAATTTCCGGTACGATCCCGGGCACCGGGTTCAATTTCGTGCGGAATGCCACGAATACACCATTCCGGCGGTTACCCACCAATAATCCTCATTTTTCCCTGTTCAGAACCCTAAAAAAAGTTCACATCCGGGTGTCCGGCCCTGTGTTTTTCTGCCCATGAGGGAGAGGAAGTACATTTTCCCGGCCACGTTTACCGGTGGACATAGTGTGGTACCCGATGCCCGCATTCTCCGGTGTAAAGTGCCGCGGGGGGCATGAATGTGGACACGGTTTACCCATCGCAGTGTCCATCTTTTTCCGGAGACGTGAGCGGAGCCCGATACGGGCTCCTTTTAGATGGGGGTGAGATGAGGTCCCGCACCAGACCCAATTATAACCCGGCATCCCCCCGGATCGCCGGGACCTCGGTTGTCGAAGACCTCATGATCCATGATATCGATGTGATCTTCAATCTATTCCCCCGAGAGGACTATTCCCTGCACAGCTCGGGAAATGCCGATGTTTGCAGCGCACTGATTGCGATCAACGGCACGACCGTGTACATGTCCGCGAGCCGCAAATCCTCCAAGAAGATCCGGATGATCTATGTTGAGCAGGAAGACTGCACGATCGAAGGCGACTACATGACCCAGGAGATCGCAGTATACCGGAACCCCGGGCAATATGCCATCGAGAACGACCGGTACGTGCAGGAAAAAATCATTGAGAAGGTGCTCGTTAACAAGCAGGAGCCGCTGAAGCGTAAACTGTCAACGTTCCTCGATTGTGCTGCGGCAAAGAAACCGTTCCCGATCAAGCCGGAGAAGGGGCTGGTCAATATCAGGGTGGCGGAACAGATCTCCGCGGGATTCCGTTCGTAGCGGTGAGGGCCGGTTGGGGAATGCCGGATCGTGCGAGCTCCTTCACGTACGGCTAATTCCTTGGGAAGGTTTTTCATCCTCAGGGCTCGTGGACCCTGACGATTCCCTCGATCTTGTCGAAATCCGAGTCGAATGAACAGATCCTGTCGATACTTCTTTTCTTCATGATAAAAACGGATACGGCATCGGAAACCGACAGGGTCCCATCGAACCGGAGAAACACCTGCATCCCCCCTTTGAGCATTTTTTCATCGGTAACCACAAGATTGCAGTTGTCCATGAAATAATGGTACAACTGTTCTCCTGCTTTGCCTCCGCTTCGCCTGCCGATGATGGTTACGGATTCGGCAAGGATCAGATCGGAAATGAGAATCGTTTCTCCGGCCAGGATGGGAAGGAGCGACTTTGCTGCTGCATGCCATTGATCTTTCCGATCAACAAGCGCAATAAAAAATGAGGAATCAACAAGGATCATTATTCCCCTGACTGGATCTTCTTTTTAGCCGTCACCGCATCTCCCCCGGCACTGGCAATGCCACAGATTCCCGCGAGGGTCATTTTTTTCCGGGGATGGATGGTGATGATGCCATCCTCGACATCCCACTGGAGCAGATCTCCCGGGCTGAGATCCAGTGCTTTTCTTACTTCAGCGGGAAGCACGGTAGAATAGCCATCGGATATTTTTGTTTTACTGGTCATAACCCGCCTCCTTGGTAATTTTGTAATATTAGTCTCCAAACATTCCTTATAAAATGGATCGTCTCTAAGAAATGAAGACTCCTGGAGCACGCAATCATTTCTCTCTCACGGCCCGGGACCCGCCGTTTCCCGGAATTGTGCCGTAACCAGGTCCTTATGGCCGTCCAAGGTATGGTGGAATTTGCTGCTGCTACCCATGCCGGCATCCACTACCACGGTCTGTGAGTTTACGAGCCCCTGCATAAATAAAGTCCGGACTTTTTTTCAAACGTACCTGAAAGGCTCTTCCGTTCATCCGCGTTTATTTAGAGCGATTCTTTCCTGGCATTAAAGAAACTTCTCAACAAACCTGTTTGTGTTGTCGGCCCTCCTCCGTCAGAGTAAGTCGCTGATACGGTGTTTCAAACGCATCCGCCCACTCTGTATAATCCAGCGTGCTCAAACCCCCTAACCAACAAGTTATTTGCCATAAAATATAATCATACTAAAAGCGCTATACGGTGGGAGGGTAATTATGACAAAGGCGATTGAAGTTGTGTACGAAAATAACGTTTTTAAACCTCTTGGGCCGGTTGAAGGTATAAAAGAGAATGAAATGATGGTTGCGATATTCTCCCGGTGTCCTGCCAAAAAAGGTCTTCGAAATTTAGCGGGAACGATAACCCATGACGAAGCACGGGCAATGCAGGTGTGTATTGACGAGGAGTTTGAACATATTGAAAACAGTTGGTAAAATTGCTTTGGATACCAACGCGGTAATCGCCTACCGTGAAGGTATTTCTGAAGTGTGTAAATTGATCGATGATGCCGACGCAATCATTTTACCCGTTACGGTTATTGGCGAACTCCTGTATGGTGCATTGAACAGCACAAAACGCAAGAACAACGAGAAGTTTGTGCACCAGTTTGCCGGGTATTCTCTTGTAATGCAGATCGACGAATCGGTTGCTGCACGCTATGCCCGGGTTCGTTTGGATCTTAAGCGACGCGGTAATCCAATCCCTGAGAATGATGTCTGGATTGCTGCAGCATGTCTCGTTCTTGAAGTTCCCCTTGTCAGTCGGGATGATCATTTCAGATTAGTTCCTGGATTGACGGTTATTTCATGGGAAAATACTAAAAAACGGCTTTGTTGAAACCCTACACAATATTCGCATATTTGGCCCATATTGTGGGAATGGTCACAGTAAAGGGATTTGATCTGAGGGTTTCAACAGAGCCTAAAAAAAACCATTCCGGGGTTACCCACCAATAATCCTCATTTTTCCCTGTTCAGAACCTTAAAAAAAGTTCACACCCTGGTGGCCAGCCCTTTTGTTTTTTTACCCATGAGGGGGAGGAAGTACATTTTCCCGGCCACGTTTACCGGTGGACATAGTATGGTACCCGATGCCCGTATTCTCCGTCTTAAAGTGCCGCGGGGGGCATGAATGTGGACACGGTTTACCAATCGCAGTGTCCATCTTTTTCCGGAGACGTGAGCGGAGCCTGATACGGGCTCCTTTTAGATAGGGGTGAGATGAGGTCCCGCACCAGACCCAATTATAACCCGCGTACCGTTGCAGCAGATCATTACATGAAATTGTATAGTGTGGGCCAGGCGATTGACCTGATTGTTGTTACACCCGAGCAGGTACAGGCGTACAGCAATTCCCCGTATCTCGTCCTGTATCCTGCACTGCATGAAGGGAAGGTTCTTTACGATGCCAGAACGGCTTCCACGCGGTGATCCCCGTAAGTGGATACACCGGGCACGCAGTTGTCTTTTCGATCGCCCGCTGCCATGAACCTGAAATTTACCGGGAAGACCTGTGCTTTCAGGCACAACCGGCTGTAGAAAAGGTCATCAAGGCTGTTTTTATCGCCCGTGCTCTTCCGCTTCCCTACGTTCATGACATTTCGGATCTTCTCCTTCGTCTTGAGAGAAGCGGACTTGAGATACCGGAGTCTGTAAAATCCGCATTTCAAAACACTCTGTTCGGAAATGGAAATGCTGCACGACAAATGAGTAAATTAATACGTCCATTTGCGGATTAATTCAAGAGTCCCTTAATATCAATAAAAATAAAGCCTACAAGGAGTATTATGCCAGAGAGTATTCATTCAGATAATAATGTACCCCATTTAATCATCCGCCCGCCCCGGAAATGGGTACCAGTTGATCTACATGAACTCTGGAATTACCGGGAACTTCTTACATCCTTCACCATGCGGGATATAAAAATACGGTACAAACAGACCGGGCTCGGTTTCGCATGGGCAGTTATCCAACCGCTCTTCATGATGCTGATCTTCACGATCATTTTCGGGGGTTTTGCACAAATTCCCTCGGATGGTATCCCGTACCCGCTCTTCTCCTTTGCGGCACTCCTCCCATGGATGCTTTTCTCTGAAGGGCTTACCCGCTCAACCATGAGCATGGTGATGAATTCAAACATCATGACAAAGGTCTATTTCCCCCGGCTGATCATGCCGATTTCCGGTATTCTTTCCCCTCTTGTAGACTTTGCTGTCTCAATTTCGATCCTTGTTCTGATGATGGCATACTACGGTTTTGTGCCGACCATCAATGTCGTGTTCCTCCCCCTCTTTATCCTGCTTGCGCTTGCCACCTCGCTGGGTATCGGCCTCTGGCTTTCGGCGCTGAACGTCAAGTACCGCGATTTCCAGTACACAGTCCCCTTCATCATCCAGCTCTGGATGTATGCATCACCGGTTGTCTACCCGGCAAGCATGATCCCTGAAGCGATACGGCCTCTGTATGGTCTGAACCCGATGGCCGGTGTGATTGAAGGATTCCGTTGGGCATTGCTTGGTACGGAAATTCCCGGTTCGATGATCTTTGTTTCCGTTGGCGTTGTTGTGGTGTTGCTGGTTTCGGGAATGTTTTATTTCCGGAGGATGGAGCAGTATTATGCGGATATTGTTTAATTTGTTGATTCACCTGAGAGGAACGACGAAATTATGAATGACAAAAAAATTGCCATCCGGGTTCGTAACCTCGGCAAGAAATACACCCTCGGCGGCTCGCAGGAACAATACCTCACGCTCCGTGATGCAATTGTCAATTCGGTGAAAGCACCGTTCAAGCGATTCAACCGTGCTTCTCCGGACCAAGGATTCTGGGCACTGAATAATGTATCATTCGATGTTGAGCAGGGAGAGGTTGTCGGGATTATAGGGCGGAATGGTGCCGGGAAGTCAACGCTTCTGAAAATTCTCTCACGAATTACTGCTCCGACTGAGGGGACTGTGGAGTTGCACGGGCGGGTTGGATCACTGCTGGAAGTCGGGACGGGATTCCACCCGGAGATGACCGGGCGCGAGAATATTTTCCTTAATGGTTCAATCCTTGGGATGAAGAAAGTTGAGATTGAACAAAAGTTCGATGAGATTGTCAAGTTTGCTGAGATTGAAAAATTCCTTGATACACCCGTGAAAAGGTATTCGAGTGGGATGTACGTGCGGCTTGCGTTTGCGGTTGCTGCGCACCTGGAGCCGGAGATATTAGTGGTGGATGAGGTGTTGGCGGTGGGTGATGCGGCATTTCAAAAGAAATGTCTAGGGAAGATGGGAGAGGTGGCGAAGGAAGGGAGGACGGTTCTGTTTGTGAGTCACAATATGTCTGCAATATCTAGTCTGTGCAATAGAACGATTTTATTAGATACAGGAACAGTAATACAAGATGGAAATGCTTCAAAAGTAATACAAGAATACCTTTCGTCAAATATCACTTTTAACGGTGAAAAAGTATGGCAAAATCCTAATGAGAGACCCGGAAATGAAAACATTCGTCTTTATTCATTACGCTTAATTTCAGAAAAAGGAAACGCACAACATAATTTTGATATTGGAGAAGATATTAAAATAGAAGTAAAATATAATGTTTTAACGAACGGTATACATCCTATTGTATCGATCGTAGTTAAATCTCAATCTGGAGAAATTGTATTCGCTTCATTAAATATGCAATCCGAAAATATTATTGAAGATAGCTTTGCTGGGAAAGAATTTCAACCCGGAGTATATACAACCGTGTGTATACTCCCCAAAAATTTTTTTAATACCAATACATATACAATCGATCTACATCTTGCACTTAATTTGGACATACTAGCGGTTTGCATCCAAGATATAATCTCCTTCACGATTTTTGATTTCAATGGGTATAATTCAACGGGCCTCAATTGGAAAGGAGTAGTTCATCCAAAATTTATGTGGATTACATCCCAAAATTAAATTTTCAAATGAAGTGGAATTTAGGTGATCACAAAAATGAATGAATTAGATTTTTCATTAAATAGATTGTCATTGTGTAATTTTATACGACAATTAACTGATTCAGAATATCCAATAACAATTCGTGACATTCAAAAATTTCAAAACGTTTTCAGATGTATTCAGAAAATTCTTTTAAAAATTTCAAATTTAAACTCAAAAAATATATTAATTCGATTGTTTAACCACTCACTCATTTTTTTTGGTTACATCCTGATAGATTTATTGATGCTTGCTTCATTGAATAAAAAATATGTAAAGCAATCATATAGGAAATATATTAGATTGAGATTTAGTAAAGAAAATAAACGATTAAATGAATTTACAACATTTGCATTTTCTGCAGAAGATGAGAACCTACTTATTAAAACTTGCTTATTGTTATACAGTTTACATTATTATTCAGCGAGTGTTGATTTACTTATTAAACGGTATAATTCAGGATTGCTGGCTGAAGAAACAAAATATTGGCTGTCCTTTTTTCTTGAACAGTCAGATGATTTAATTGCAGCAAAAATATTAGAACCTACAAAAATGTCGATTGAAAATTATCAACATCTGCCATCATTAAAAATTGAGAACCAATCAACAACATCCACTATCAAGACTCCTCTGAAATATGGTTTGGTAATTATTACACTGGGGATTTCAGATATTTTTAAAAGTTGCTTAATAAGTTTATTAAAAAGTGACTATGAAGGAGATATTATTATTGTGGAACAAGGGTTCGTTACAGATCGAACTTGCGAAGAATTTTGTAAAAAATGGAATGTCAAATACCTAAACAACAGCGATAATAAAAATATTTCTTGTGCTTTAAATCTTGCTATACAAAACTTCAGTCCTGATATAAATATTATAATTTCTTCCCACAGTGATGTTTTATGGCCGTCAAAATGGTTTGAAAAATTAGAGTGGGCATGGAATTCAATATATGATTTAAAAAAAGTATACATGATAAATTTTGGATTTTTAGAATATTTTAGATCCGAAATTTTAGATAAATTATTCGTATTGGGACGGTATGATGATTTAATTTATATTTTCAATAAAATATTTAGTATGAAAAATTCTCCTGTGGGAACTGAGATTCTAAATATTCAAAATGATGATCTTACTCAAACATTTGGAGTTGGAAAAGACCGATGGAATAATATGCCGAATAAATTGGATTTTGTGACTGGACGATATTCTGCAGTATCATCATTTATTGTTGAAGCTTGGAATGAACTTGAAGGATTTGATTCTGGTCTTAGTATTGGACATGATCTGGAACTTGCGATTTATGGATTGAAAAATCGGAAATGGGGGCTTTGGATGAATAATCCCCCGTTTATTCATCGAAGCAGTTCAGATACAATTCAGATGTCAGAAAAAGATAAGGAAAAATTCGGTATTGAAATAAGTAAAACATATTCTCATTTTCAAGAAAAATTCGGAATTTCAATCGATCATTTCATATCAACTGTTTTTGCCGAAATTTTAATAATTTATGAAGAAGAAATAATTGATGCTGTAAATGCTTGCGAATTCGAAAATATAGATTTTGTTTTTGATAAGATAATTGAAAAGTTAAATGATAAAGATTTAAAAAATTGTGAAATAATTCACTGTAGGAGTCGGAAGTGTTGTAATAGAAATTCGTATAGTAAATTAAAGTAATTATGTAGGGATTACAATTAATATTTGACAGATCGTGCAAACACTACCTTTTGGTTAATAGTGTGTGGGGAATTGAAATATTTACTATACGGCAGTAAAAAATAAGAAGGTTCGAAAAATTATGACAAAAAATTTAAAATGTATCGTTACTGGTGGTGCCGGCTTCATTGGTAGTAACCTTGTGGAGGCATTAGCTCATAAAGGACATTCAATCACAATAATTGATAATTTTTCTACTGGCAGAAAGCAAAACTTAATTAAATTTTCAAACCATTCTAACATTAAAATAATTAATAAAAATATCTCTAACATTTCTGAGATTCAGCAGTACTTTGAAAATGTTGACTGGGTATTTCATCTTGCAGCCTTAGCCGATATCGTTCCGTCAATCGTTCATCCCCTACCCTACCACCATTCAAATGTTGATGGCACGATTGCAGTTATCGAGGCGGCGAGAAGAGCAAATGTCAAACGTTTCATCTACGCTGCATCCTCCTCCTGCTATGGGATTCCTGATGTATATCCAACCCCGGAAACTGCACCAATCCGTCCGATGTATCCCTATGCATTAACAAAAAATATTGCAGAACAATATGTGCTTCACTGGAATAAATTATACAATCTCCCCTGTATCTCACTCCGCCTTTTTAACGTATACGGCCCCCGTGCACGAACTACTGGGACCTATGGTGCAGTATTCGGGGTATTCCTTGCCCAGAAACTTGCCGGAAAACCATTTACTGTTGTAGGTGATGGAACCCAGACCCGGGATTTCACATACGTTACTGATGTTGTAGAAGCGTTTGTGAAGGCTGCTGAATCTAATATTTCCGGAGAAGTATTCAATGTTGGGTCAGGTGGAACCTATTCCGTCAATGATCTTGTCACATATTTAGGGGGAGCAGTAGAATATATCCCCAAACGCCCCGGAGAGCCGGATTGTACGTTCGCAGATATCTCGAAAATTACCACTCAGTTGGGATGGGCACCAAAAGTAAATTTTAAAAACGGAGTGAAAAAAATACTTGAACACATCGATGAATGGCGTGATGCCCCGGTCTGGGATAAAAAGGCGATTGCAGATGCGACAAAAGACTGGTTCAAATATCTCGGGAAAGATGAATAATTATTTCCCCTAAATATGATTTGTTGGAGCAGAAATGGAGCGGAATCCCAAAATTAAGACAATCTTGGATCTTACTGCCATACTACAGAAAATCCGAAATGGAAAACGGATTGTACTTTGTCATGGCGTTTTTGATCTCCTTCATATCGGACATATCCGGTACTTTGAAGCGGCAAAAAAACACGGCGACATTCTTATTGTTACGGTGACACCAGATCGGTTTGTCAATAAAGGTCCCGAGAGACCGGCATTTCCTGAAAAATTGCGTGCGGAATCGATCACCTCCCTTGAGATTGTTGATTACGTAGCGATAAACGAGTGGCCGACTGCAGTAGAAACGATCCATCTTCTGAAACCGGATATTTATGCAAAGGGATCGGAATATAAGGATTCAAATAGGGATATCACCGGTAAAATTGTTGATGAAGAGAGTGCAATACATGCGGTTGGAGGGACACTTCTCTTTACCGAAGATATCGTTTTTAGCTCATCGAGATTGATAAACAAGAATTTTTCTAATTACTCTGATGAAACCCGCGAGTTCTTGACCAAGTTCTCGAACAACTATTCTTCTGAAGAAGTGCTAAAATTCCTGAAAAATGCGGAGAAATTAAATGTTCTGATCATCGGTGAAACTATCATTGATGAATATAATTATTGCGAACCAATCGGAATGACCACCAAAGATCCTATCATTGCAGTTAAATATCTTTCACAAGAGAAGTTTGCCGGGGGCATTCTTGCGGCTGCGAATCACCTGGCAAATTTTTGTCAGAAAGTTGACATTATCACCATGCTCGGTGAGTTCGATACAGATGAGGCATTTGTGAGAGCGAACCTCAATGAAAAAATTGGGTCATCTTTCTTTTATAAGCGAAGATCTCCAACAATAGTCAAGAAACGATTCATTGACAATTACCTCACACAAAAACTTTTCGAACTACATCAGATCAACGATTGCGAACTCGATAAGGAAGAGGAAATTATACTGAATGAGTTCTTACAGGAAAAAATTCCCGACTATGATCTCGTGATCGTTATCGATTATGGTCATGGAATGCTCACAAAAAAATTAATAAAAACAATTTGCGACACCGCAAAATTCTTAGCCGTGAATACGCAATCAAATGCAGGAAACCGTGGATTCAATGTGATCTCAAAGTACTCAAAGGCGGATTTTATTTCGCTGAACCGTTCTGAGTTGACTCTTGAAGAGAGGGATCGACATTGTGGGATTAAAGAGAGTATTGCGCATGTGTCCAAAAAGATCTCGTGCCCCAAAATCCTGATAACCTTGGGACGATTTGGGAATGTATATTATGATGCTAAAGAGGGATTTGTAGAGACCCCGGCCTTTGCAACCCAAGTATTAGATCGGATGGGTGCGGGAGATGCGGTAATTTCTTTTAGTTCGCTCTGTGCATTCCAGAACGCATCAAAATATATTGTTGGTTTTGTTGCAAATGCTGTCGCCAGTCAAGCGGTTGCCACGGTAGGGCATCGGAACTCGATCGAGCCCGTGCCATTGTATAAACATATAAGCACACTCATGAAATAATTATTAATTTCCTAATATGAGGTATAACCGTGATTGCAAAAACATTTTTATCGTATTCTCATGAATTAAGCCGTCTGCTATCCATTATTGATGTGACGACAGCCACCTGTGGGAAAATATCCCTTGACGCCGGAATGGAGTGTGCAATTTCGGTAATCCTCGCGAACAAGACCTCGGGACGGAAGATTATCGTTATCGGAAACGGAGGGAGTGCGGCAATTGCCAGTCACATGCAGAACGATCTGTGCAAAGCGGTTGGGGTTCGTTCGATAGTATTTAATGAAGCACCACTTCTTAGTGCATTATCCAACGATATTAGTTATGCAAACGCATTCGAAGTCTTGGTTGATCTTTGGGTAGATGAAGGGGACACATTGATTGCGATCAGCAGTTCCGGACGATCTGAAAATATTATTCGTGCCGCAGATCGTGCAAAGGAAAAGTGCTGTTCAGTAATCACGTTTTCCGGGTTTAAAACGGACAATCCGTTACGAACCCGGGGGACTGTTAACTTTTATATCCCATCTGAGGAGTACGGATTTGTTGAGCTCGGGCATTCGATACTGACACATTATCTCTCTGATGCCGCCAAAGATCACATCAATACTTCAAGTGAGAAATAATTCACCTAATAGGGTAGTCATATATGAAGAATCCGTCTGCATCTCCTATCACTTCCCTAAATATCGCTGAATATGGTGTGTTCCATGAAGATTGAGACTGAGAATCATAAACTGCTCTACCATCCGGAGCGCGTGAGCGAATGGTTACAACGAGGGGACTGCTATCCAATTTATATTGAAATCGGACCTACAAACAGGTGTAATCATCACTGTATATTCTGCGCTCTTGACTGGATAGAAAAAAAACTCCATGATATTAATCCCGACGTCATGAACCGTGCCCTTAAGGAGATGAGTGCCTGCGGCGTGAAATCGGTGATGTTTGCCGGAGAGGGCGAACCGTTCTTACATCCGGATATCGGTGAATTTGTTGTAAACGCAAAAATGGCCGGACTGGATGTAGCAATGGCAACAAACGGCGTCCTCTTCACCGGGGATAAGATCCGGCAATGCCTTCCCAACCTGTCATGGTTACGCTACAGTCTTGACGCGGGAACCGCAGAAACGCATCACAGGATCCATAAGGGCGGCAAAAACGATTTTGACAAAATAATTGAGAATATTAGAAAAGCAGTCGAGATAAAAAAACAGAACGGTTATCCCGTGGTCATTGGCGTCCAGTTATTGATTATTTCTGAAAATTTTGATGAGATCATTCCCTTTATCAAATTAATGAAAGAAATTGGCGTTGATAATGTCCAATTGAAGCCGTACTCACAACATCCCCTCAGTAAAAACCGGTATTCTGTGGATGTAACGCGAATGGACCAATTGGCTGAGGAAATTAACGAATTTAATGATGACTCATTTCAGGTCATTTTCAGACAGAAATCCGCGCATCGTGTTATTGAGGAAAAACCCTACCCAGAATGTTATGGGCTCCCCTTTTACGCTCTTATTGAGGCCGATGGAAATATTATTCCCTGTAACCTTCATCATACCCGATCAGAATTTTCCTATGGTAATTTATACCACGAAACCTTTTCTGAAATCTGGCAGGGTAAAAAACGTCATGATGTAATTGCCAAAATAAAAGAAATTGGGATTGAAACGTGCCGAAAGGGTTGCCGTCTGGATCCCGTCAACCGGTATCTGAATGCACTCAAAAATCCACACCCGCATGTGAATTTTATCTGATTACTATGACATCATACGATTCTGCTCTCAAAAAAGAGGATATGCTCAGCCTTTTTTATTCAATGCTTCGCATCCGACTAGTTGAAGAAGGAATTGCTGAATATTATCCCGAACAGGAGATGCGATGCCCGGTCCATTTATCTATAGGACAGGAATCCGTGGCAGCTGGTGTTTGTGCGAATCTGACGGATATGGACTATGTCTTAAGTAACCATCGATCGCATGACCATTACCTTGCAAAAGGTGGAAATCTTCCCGCAATGATGGCGGAACTTTTTGGGAAACAAGAGGGGTGCACAAGAGGAAGGGGCGGGTCGATGCACCTGATCGATCTCAAGGCCGGTTTTCTGGGTGCCGTACCAATTGTTGGGAGTACCATACCCATTGCAGCAGGTGTCGCACTTGGTACTCTCATGAAAGGGGAGAGAAAAATTACAACGGTGTTTTTTGGAGATGGCACCATTGAAGAGGGTGTATTCCACGAGGCGCTCAATTTTGCTGCACTGAAAAAACTCCCCCTGCTTTTTGTATGTGAAAATAACTTATACTCGGTATATTCCCCCCTGTCCGTACGGCAACCCTCAAACAGGGAGATCGTGTCAATCGCACGAGGGCACGGTGTGGAGTGTTTCACAGGGGATGGAAATAATGTGCTGGAAGTCTATCAACAGACGCAAAAAGCTGTGAATAGAATACATGAGGGAGGTGGGCCGGTATTTCTTGAGTTTGCAACCTATCGCTGGCGGGAACATTGCGGACCGAATTTTGATAATACCATCGGTTATCGTACAGAAAAAGAATTTTTCCAATGGAAGGAACAATGTCCGATTGAACAGTTCAAAAACTATCTGATCCAGAATGAGATGATTGATTCTGATTCTGTTGAGGATATGTGCAAACAGATCAAAAAAGAAATTCAAACTGCAATTGATTTTGCCAAAAAAAGTGATTTCCCCGACAAAGAGGAATTGTTTGCGGGTATTTATGCCAAGTAGTGCGGGGGGATCTGGAACTATGGGAAACAGGGTCATAAAATATTTCGATGCGATCCGCGAAGCAACCGATCTTTCCATGCAAAAAGATCCCTCCGTATATATCATGGGATTGGGGGTTCCGGATCCAAAAGGTATCTTTGGGACAACTCTCGGGTTACAGGAAAAATATGGTACAGATCGTGTTATGGATATGCCCTGTTCTGAGAACGGCATGACGGGTGTTGCGATTGGTTCAGCACTTGTGGGAATGCGCCCCATATTAACACATCAAAGAGTGGACTTTGCACTTCTTTCAATGGAGCAGATAGTCAACCAAGCTGCAAAATGGCATTATATGTTTGCCGGCCAGATGAATGTACCACTCGTCATTCGGCTCATTATCGGCAGGGGATGGGGTCAGGGTCCTCAGCATTCACAAAGTCTGGAATCCTGGTTTGCTCATATTCCCGGGCTTAAAGTGGTCATGCCCACGACACCATATGATGCAAAGGGTCTGCTTATAACAAGTATTGAAGACAATAACCCGGTAATTTTTATCGAACACCGGTGGCTGCATAATATATCCGGTCATGTTCCTGAAGGGATTTACAGGGTCCCGATTGGAAAACCTAAAATTTTGCGCAAGGGCAGTGATATCACCATTGTAGCAACATCATTTATGACACTTGAAGCTGTGCGGGCTCAGGAATATTTATCCGGATTTGGAATCGAAGCAGAAGTTATTGATCTCAGAACGCTGAGACCGCTTGATGATACCCTGATACTCACATCTGTGAAAAAAACAGGACGGTTATTGGTTGTTGATACTGGCTGGACTTCGTGTGGTATAGGTTCAGAGATAATTGCAAGAGTCACAGAGAAGGGTTTCTCGTATCTGACCACCGCTCCACAGCGGCTTGGTCTTCCTGACGTTCCTACTCCGACAAGTCCGGCGCTTTCAAATCATTATTATCCACAAGCAGAGACACTAGTCAGGATGGTATTGAAAATGCTGAAGAAAAAGACCTCGGGAAAATCTATTCCAAAATTACACGAAGGACCTCTTGATGTCCCAGATATGAGTTTTACCGGGCCTTTCTAAATAAAATATTTTGCTGATATATCCTAGTGCACCATGTCATCTAATATTTTAAAAAGATAGTCAAAAGTACTTTATCTTAGTATGATCTATGAAAAATTATGAATAAGACTTATCGAGTAGAATTAACGGATGAAGAGCGGAAGCAATTAG
>Ga0265296_1002915_pt1 | contig 16534 bp, 16 predicted proteins | sample MunlanPumphouse1_FD_189073 | JGI IMG/M metagenome (GOLD analysis project Ga0265296, IMG submission 189073) | Groundwater microbial communities from a municipal landfill in Southern Ontario, Canada - Pumphouse #1 | ecosystem: Environmental > Aquatic > Deep subsurface > Groundwater | place... | reverse complement strand
TCGCGGCGATCCGGCAGGAGATGGAGGCGATCAAGCGCGAGGTCGGCTTTACCGGGACGCTCGAACAATTTTTCGATCATATCCGCACCGATCCGCAGTTCAAATATCCCAATACCGAGGCCGGACGAGAAGCCTATCTCGCCGATGCGCGCGCGGTGATCGCGGCTGCGATGACCGCCGCGCCGCGCTATTTTCGGGTGCTGCCCAAGGCGGCGCTTGAGGTGCGCGCGGTCGAGAAATGGCGCGAAGCCACCGCATCGACCGCCTTCTATAACTCGCCATCGGCCGACGGCTCGCGCCCCGGCATCTATTATGTGAACCTCGTCGACATGAACCAGACGCAGAAGGTGCAGGTCGCAGGCATCGCCGCCCATGAGGGCGCGCCGGGCCACCATTTCCAGATCGCCCGCCAGCAGGAGCTGACGGGAATTCCCAAGTTCCGCAAGTTCGGCGGCTACGGCGCCTATATGGAGGGCTGGGGTCTCTATTCGGAACGGCTCGCGAACGAGATGGGGGTGTACAAGACCCCTTACGACCGCTTCGGCATGCTTTCGCTCCAGGTGTGGCGCGCGATCCGGCTGGTGCTCGACAGCGGCATTCATTCGAAACGCTGGACGCGGGAGCAGGCGATCGCTTATTTCAAAGCGAACAGTTCGGTGTCGGACACCGACATCGCGCGCGAGGTCGATCGCTATTTCAACTGGCCGGGTCAGGCGACCAGCTACATGGTCGGCCAGCTCAAGATCGCCGAATTGCGCGCCCGCGCCGAACGCGAGCTGGGAGCGCGCTTCGATATACGCGATTTTCATGAGGCGGTGCTGAGCGAAGGTGCGCTGCCGCTCGACATTCTCGAGGAGCAGGTCACACGTTATATATCGGCCAAGCAGAGGTGAGGGCGGGTCGGTTAGCGAGGTGGTCGATCGAAACCTGCTACTGCGCCGCTTGAGTATCGATCTGCTTTTCCGCCGCTCATCCCGGCATCTTTGCCGCCACCCTTGCAAGGGAGAGTATCATGGTGCGTGACGTAACGCGGCGTCAGGTCGTTGCCGGCGCGATTGCCGGGAGCGCCTTGGCGTACCTGCCGGTTCTCGCCGCCGCCCCGGGCGAGCCGTCGATCTATTTTCGCGATGTCTTGCTGGTGGACGGCACCGGGGGCGGGCCCCTCCGAGCCGATGTTGTCGTCCTTGGCGACCAAGTTGCGGCGATCTTAGCGCCGGGTGGATCGGCGCCGCGTGGCGCGCGGCTTGTCGAGGGCGAAGGGCGCGTCCTGGCCCCCGGATTTGTCGACACCCACACGCATGGCGATCCGCTGGAGCAATCATACGATGCTTTCCTTGCCATGGGGGTGACCACCATTTTGCTCGGGGTCGACGGCAGCGGCCCGCGAGTTGGTGATGATCTGGACCTGCGAACCTGGCTTTCGGCGGCCGATCGTGCCGCGCTGCCGCTGAATGTCGCTGCGCTCGCAAGCCACGGCACGCTGCGCCGCGCCTCTGGCATCCCGGACGCGGTGCGCCAGCCCGACGATGCCGCGCTCGCTCGGATGGCGGCGCAGCTCGACCGGGAACTGACCGCTGGCGCCTTCGGAATCTCTTACGGGCTGGAATATGTTCCGGGCATTTATGCCGAAAGCGCCGAACTCGCCAGCCTTGCCCAAACCGTCGCCCGCCACGACGGCGTGGTCATGAGTCATATGCGGTCCGAAAATGACGACGAGATCGAGGCCTCGATCGAGGAACTCATTGCGTCTGCACGCCCCGGTCGGCCGCACATCTCGCACCTGAAAGTGGTGTTTGGCAAAGGCGAAGGCCGTGCGCGCCAGCTGCTCGACTATATTGCCGCCAAACGCGGTGCCGGTATCGATCTGACCGCGGACGCCTATCCGTACAGCGCTGGCTACACCGGTATTGCGCTGCTCTTCCCCGAATGGGCTTTGCCGCCCAGCGATTACGCCGCCATCGTCGCAGGACGACGGCAGCAGCTGCGCGACCATCTGGTGGCCCGCATGACCCGGCGCGGCGGGCCGGAAGCGCTCTTGATCGGTACCGCGCCTTATGCGGGAAAGACACTGGCTCAGGCTGCGGGCGAAGCTGGACTGCATTATGCGGATTTCCTGATCAAGATCGGCCCTGGCGGCGCCTCCGGCGCGCATTTCACCATGGACGACGCGCTGCAAGAGATTCTTGTGCTCGAACCCGACGTTGCGATCTCGACCGACGGCGGACCGGGGATGCGTCACCCGCGGGCGACCGGCACCTATGCCAAATTGATCGAGCAATATGTCGTGAACAGCGGCAGGCTCCCGATCGAGCAGGCCGTGCGCAAGGCGTCCGCGCTCCCGGCGCGAATCCTCCGGCTCGCCGATCGCGGAATGGTGCGGCCAGGCGCAAAGGCGGACCTCATCCTGTTCGCCCCCGACCGGGTAAAAGCGCGCTCGAGCTACCTCGACCCGTTTGCACAGGCACAGGGTTTCGACATGGTCATGGTGAACGGACGACCGGCCTTTGAAGGCGGTAAGCGTGTGGGCGCTCCTGGCCGCTTGCTGCGTGCGGCGAGGGCGTCCTGACGAGCTTCGGGAGAATCATAACGGTCAGGTCGGGTGGGCGTTACTTTTCGCCAGCGACCAGCCACGGCAATATCGTTTCGACCGGCAGCCGCTCGACAGTGTCGCGATGCCCCTCGACGGTCTTACCGGCGAAGAGCGAGTTGACGACCGCTTCTTCGGTTGCTTCGGCAACCGCCTGAAATAGCGGCGAAAGCGCCTCGTTGCGCAGATCAGCGATTTGCACCGTCGGCGGACTTCCTTCCTCGCGGCGCACCGCCGGGCTGGTCGAAAAGGCAATCGCATAGTCGCCCGATCCGTTGGAAAAGGACGATCCCGTCCGGCCGATCCCGATGAACGCCCGCTCGGCGATGCGGCGCAGGCTGCGATCGGACAGCGGCGCGTCGGTGGCGATCACCACGACGACCGAGCCATCCGCAGTATCGCGATCGCCCCGCTCGGCGAAGGCGTGACGACTCAGCTTTATACCCACCGGCACCCCGGCAATGTTCAGGACACCGCCGTAGTTGCTCTGGACCAACACCCCCAGGATCCAACCGCCCATCGCGCTCGGCAGCTTGCGCGACGCCGTGCCGATCCCGCCTTTAAAACCGAAGGCCACCGTCCCGGTACCCGCTCCGACCGAGCCTTCCTCGATCGCTCCGCCTTTCGCTCCTTCGATCGCGCGCCGGGCGTCGGCGATGGTGACGCGGCGGCGGCGAATGTCGTTGAGCACGCCGTCGTTTGTTTCGCCGACGACGGCATTGACCGATCGGACCGCTTCATTACCCGGCTGGGTCAGCGTCCATTCGATCGCGCCCGCCGCGGCCTCGGGGACGTTCAGCGTGTTGGTCAGCAATATGGCTGTCTCGATCTCACCGAGTTCGACGACCTGCGTCGAGCCGGCAAACTTCCCGAACGCATTGAACGCAACAAAGCCGGCAGGAACGCGCGAGCGAAAGACATTGCCGCCATGCGGCAGGATCGCGGTGACGCCGGTATGGACATCCTTGCCCTCCTCGATCGTGACATGGCCGACCGCGACCCCTTCAACATCGGTGATGGCGTTAAGCGGGCCGGGGGGCAGAACGCCGATCACCACACCCGCTTCGCGGGCACGCTCAGCCGGAGGCGTGGGCGATGCCGCCGCCAGCAGGCCTAGTGCTACAATTGTGTTGCTCAAGATCATCGAAGCCTTTTCCGGCTCGTACCGATTGTCGTCAAATCAAAATTTGGTCCGATGCCTTAGGCGAAGATTCCTCACGGACGTGGACCACAACGACGGTACAGCTATTATTGTGAACATTTTCCACATGTTTACGTCCAACTCATTTTCGCCGACGCGAATGGTGATTGCACCAAGCCGAGAGTCTCTCGATGCGTTTCGATGAGACCGACGATCAAAGGTGGCGCTCCGAGTTTGTGCGGGAACTGCGGCGCTTGGCTGTGGGCCTCGCGCTGTCCAAGAGTTGGCAGGGTCACGGCCGCGCGCTAGACGTCCGCTCTCATAAATTCGCAATCTGACAGCAGCCGGTGCATTGCAATGTCGGTGCTCGCTATCCGGAGCATGAACGCAGGCTTTCGAAGACCTCGCGACCCCGATGTCCGAGGAAGCGGTGCAAGCGGTCCTGATCATCCCCTTGCGGCGCAGACGGAGACTTGCTCGTGGGCACAGGCATGTCCTTTGTCGCCCAAACGATCTTGCTCAGGTCGGCGCCTTTTTTCGTCGAGACGGTCGAGATGGCAGCGTAGATGCTGGCTATTGTGTCGCTGGTGTCGATGCGCCTCGTCAAATTTCGGCGTTGCGGCGCAACCTTGGTACGGCGTGTGAAATGCGATGAACCGAGCCATTTTGCTCCATTTCTGCACAGGAGTTTAAGGGCTTGGTATCATTTCGGAGCCCAAAAAGCGGACATGGTCCAAAGAGGGGCAACTTCTGGAGCAATCCTATTACGCCGTCTGGCGCTGGCGTCCGTTTTTGTGGCTGGTGCGTGCCTGATTCACGTTGGCGCCGAAGATTTCGCGACCTTTGCGCTGATCGCTGCCGCCGTTGGATGCGGCTGGGCTGGATCGGCCTGGCGACATGACTGGAAATTATGGCGACTGTCACAGCGGCTGGAAGTCATTTCGGGCGAAGGGCAGAAAATAGCGATCGCCGAGCGGCTGGTGGAAAATGCCAAGGGTCTCGAGCAGGCGCTTGCCACGATCGAGCGCCGGTTGATCGAGCGCCACGGTGTGAGTGGCTTGCCCACCCGCGAACCGTTGCTCGAACAGATGGAGCAAGATGGCTCGGGCGTCCTCGGCACGTTTGCGCTCGAAGACTTCGAAAGGCTTGCCGGGTTTGATCCTGATCTTGCCGAGCGAGTCCTTTTGGAAATTGTCGGACGGATTGTTCGCATGATCCCGGCCGAACGCCTGATCGCCCATGTCGATCAGGGCCATTTCGCCATCTGGTATGGCAAGGACATCGACCCCTTGCTGGCCCGATCAGAGATTGATGCAATTGCCTATGCCCTGGGCGGACGGGTCAAAATCGATCAACGCGAAATCCTACCCAGCATTGCGACGCGCTGTGCGGCTTTGGTGGACGGCATCACGCCGCAGCTTTTGTTAACGCGAACGCTGGCATCTTTTGCGCTGGAAGAAATGCAGGACACGCACGAGCTCAGCGATCAGGCGATCGCGCAAGTGCAGCAGCGCTATGCCATGGAGCAGGATCTGCGCGGCGCGATCCAACGAAATGAGTTTCAGCTGCATTTCCAACCACTAATCGATGCGCATTGGCAATGTGTGACGGGCGCCGAGGCGCTGATTCGCTGCCACCCTGAGCGCGGCAGTGTCCCGCCATCGCTGTTTATCCCGATCGTTGAAGCTGCCGGCTTGGCGGAGCAGGTCGGCATGTGGGTTCTCAACGCGGCCGCGCGGCAAGCGAGCGAATGGGAAGGGGGCACTGCTGGCCCTTTAAGAATCGCTATCAATGTCTCCGCCAACCAGCTTCACGATGCGAAATTCGCCGAGTTTCTCAGCCGGACGCTGCACAATCATTCGCTCGACCCGGCATGTCTCGAGATCGAACTGACCGAAGGGGTGGCGAGCGCTGACGATGCCGACCTCGCACGGCTGTTCGCCAAGATAAGGGCACTCGGCGTGAAGATCGCCATCGACGATTTCGGCACCGGCTATTCCAGCTTCAGTACGCTTCGCCAGCTGACGTTCGACAAGATCAAGATCGATCGCGAGTTCGTAACCGACGTTCATCTGCGGCCGCAAAGCCAGGCGATTTGTCAGAGTATCATCGCCCTGGGCCGCGGCCTCGACATTCGCGTCCTCGCCGAAGGTGTCGAAACCGCCGAGGAATATCGCTGGCTGTCGCAGCATGGTTGCTGTCATTTCCAAGGCTATTATTTTTCGCGTCCGCTATCAGCCGCCGATTTCCTGAACTTTATCAATGACCGAGCGAGCCTTTTGGCTTTGCTCCTGTCGCCCGCCGGCATCCCCCAATTCGAGAGAATGACATCATGACGATCGCCGCTCAAACACGCCCGCGCCGTTATTTCCGACGCACGATAGTCCTCGCCGCTGCACTGGCTTTGGCGGGCTGCGCGAGCGGGCCGAAGCCAAGCGCCGTATCGGTTCCGGCGAGCAGCGCACAGAGTGTCGATGCGATTGCCGAACATCTGAATCAGGGCGATGTGTCGGCGGCGCGCAAACTGATCAAGTCGGGTCTGAAGCGCGACCCGAAAAATCCGTCGCTCGCCCTGCTCCGCGATTCCATCGCGCGTGACCCGGTCGAGTTGCTCGGGCCGCAATCCTTTGACTATGTCGTCAAGCCTGGCGACACGCTGGTCGGCATCGCCCAACGCTATCTCGGCAATCGGTTGCTGACCTATCAGCTAGCTCGGTACAACGGGATCGAAAATCCGACCACGCTGACCGCGGGCCAGACGTTGCGCATTCCCGGTACCAGGCAGGCACCGCCGCGCCGGACGGCGACACCCGCTCCGCCGACACCATCTGCGCCGTCCGCACCGCGTGCGCAGCCTCCCAAACACGCGGTCGCGCCGCCCGCCGCCCGGAGTAACCCCGCCGCCGCTCGCCAGCTGCGGACGCAGGGACTGGCCGCGCTCAACAAAGGGTCTGCCACGCGCGCGGTGCAGCTCTTGCGGCGGGCGTCGGCGCTCGACCCCGCAAATTCGGTGATCAAGGCCGATCTGGCGCGTGCCGAACGGATCGAAGCCACTGTCCGGTCGCGCCGCTAGCGATGTTTCAACCTTCGCCCGATACAATGATTGATGAAGAGAGTGCAGACTAATGAAAGCGTTGGGACGCTATAATATCGAGGGCCGCTTGGGTGAGGGCGCGATGGCCGACGTATATCGGGCGGTCGATCCGAGCATCGGTCGCAAGGTCGCGATCAAGGTGCTCAAGCCCGAATATGCGCGCAATCCCGGGCTCAACATCCGCTTCCTGCGCGAGGCGCGTGCGGCAGGCGCGCTGAGCCATCCCAATATCGCCACGATTTACGAAGTGGGGGAAGAAAAGGGCATCGCCTATATTGCGATGGAACTCATCGAAGGCCAGCCACTCGACACGTTGCTGCAGGCCAATGGCCGGATGCCCTATGAGCGTGTGCTGGTACTCGGCCAGCAACTTGCCGGCGCGCTCGCCTATGCGCATCGGATGGGCGTTGTGCACCGCGACGTCAAACCATCGAACATCCTGCTGTCGAACGACGGCCGCACCGCCAAGCTCGTCGACTTCGGGGTTGCTCGCATTGATGATCGCGACACTGACGGCAGCAGCGACCAGTTGGCGCAGACCCAGTTCGGGCAGATGATCGGCACGCCGCGCTACATGAGCCCCGAACAGGCGCTCAGCCTCCCCGTCGATCATCGCTCGGACCTGTTTTCGCTCGGCATCGTGTTGTACGAAATGGTGACGGGCAAAGCGGCGTTCCCGGGCATCGGCCTCGCAACGCTGGCGATCCAGATTGCGCAGGAACGGGTTGAGCCGATCGAGCGGTCGGCCAGCGATTGTCCGCCAGGACTGCGCTTCATCATCGACAAGCTGTTGGCCAAAAAGCCCGAACAACGCTTTGCCGACGGCGATGCGGTCCGCAAAGCGATCATGCGTGAAATGAGCGCGCGCGAAGAAAGCGCCGTACCGCGCCGCGGCCTGTCGCTGCGCGTCAAACTGCCGCTGTTGCTGGCGACGGTAACTTTCGCGGTACTCGCAATCTGCGGTGCCTTGATCAGCACGCGCGAGGAGCGGGCGTTCGAGGATATGGCCGCAACCTCGGGCCGGACGATCGCGGCTTTCGTAGCTAGCAATGCGGGAGTGGTTGCGGTCGACAATGCCGGGCTGTCGGCGGATCAACAGGATTGGGGCGCCCTGCAAGCGTTTGTTTCGAGCGCCAGCGAAGATCGCGAAATTCGTGCCATGACGGTCGTTGACGCAAACAATATTGTCCGCGCCGCGACCGATGGTCGCCGGATCGGCGCTCGTTACGCTGCACCTCAAGGCGAGGCGCGCGTTGGCGTGGCCAATGGGGCTGTGGTTAGTTATGTCGGCGCGGGCCAGGACGGCGGGATGCGGATCGTGCGGCCGATACGCTATGCGGGAGCGAGCTATGGCAAGGTCGATATTGTCGTCCGCACGGACGCGCTCGTGGCCGCCACCAACAATACGCGCTGGCTCCTGATCACGCTGTCGCTCGTCGTGATGCTGACGGTGATGATCGTCGGCTATTTGAGTGGCGCTGCGGTGACGCGGCCGCTCGAGCGGCTTCGCAAGGCGCTCGACGAGGCGGCGACATCGGGCTTTGCGCTGCGGATCTCGCATCGACGCGGCGATGAATTTGGCGCGGCGTTTGACGCGTTCAATCGGGCGGCCGGAGCGGCCGAAGAAAAATTTGCCGCGGGTGCGACAGATGACGAAGCGTCGATGCTTGCCACGCGAATTGCGGACCCGGCTGTCGTAACAGCGCCGCGGCGCCAGGTCGCCTGAGGAAAGCGCACACCATGTACATGTTGCAACTCTTTGCGCGCGGCGACGAAATCCATCCGGTCGATGCCCGACTGCTTCGTGAAGGCGTGCTGCGGGTTGGCCGTGACAAGAGCGCCGATTGGTCGATCCCCGATCCCGACTGCGCGTTGTCGCGCACCCACTGCGAATTCGCAGTCGGCGCTGGCGGGCTCACGTTGCGTCCGCTCGGTGCAAACGGGGTCTTCAATGCGGCCACTGGTGAACGGCTTGCCGATCGGGCCGCGATTGCCGTATCCCTGCCGTTCGCGATCCGCCTCGGCGACTTTCGTATCGTCGCATCCGAAGCGCCGCACGGCGATATTGCGGGCCAGGAAACGCGCACCATGGTGCTGACGCCGCCGCTCGGTGATTCGATTGATGTCCCCAGCGACTGGACCGACATCGCGGTCGCCACGAGGTCCGGGGAGGCAACGATTACCACCGGATCGCTGCTGGATGCCTTTTGCGAGGGCGCTGGGCTCGATGCTTCGTTGCTGGCGCGCGAGGACCCGGTCGAGATCATGCGCCGCGTCGGCGGGGTGTACCGTCAGATGGTGCTCGGCGTTGGCGACCTGATGAGCGAACGGGATCACGCGCGCTCACATTACCAGATGACGCGGACGACGATCGGCAGTGCCGATAACAATCCGTTCAAATGGGCGCCGACCCAGCGACTGGCGATCGACCTGATCCTGGGCGGATCGCACGGCTTCCTGTCGGGTCCAGCGGCGCTGCAATCTTCGTTTCGCGACATCAAGCGCCATCTGGTCGCAACCTTTGCCGGACTGCGCGGAAGCTTGCAGCAAGCGATTGCCTGCTTCGATCCTGATAGCCTCGGCGGCCAGACGTCGGGGCGGCCGCTGTTTCAGCATCGGGCGGCAGCCCAGCTAAAAGAGCTGGAAAGGCGGCATGCCGATCTGTTCGAGGAAATTGAAGGCAAAAAATCGGGCGTGCTCGATCGGGCGTTTGTGCAAGCCTACAATGTCGCCGACGCGGCGGCGGCTGACGATCGCGAATGAATTTTTTCCGCATCTTTGGTCACGGCGCGGCGCCGGTCATCGACGCTACTGGTGCCGCGATCGAATCTGTTGCGCTGACCCATGTCGGCCACGTGCGTGCCGTCAACGAGGATCGCATCCTCAATCTGCCCGAGGCTAAACTTTGGGCGGTGGCGGACGGGATGGGCGGTCATCATTCCGGCGATGTCGCCGCGCAGATTGCTATCGATACGTTGGCCAACCTTGCAAGTAGCACGCAAAAGCTTTGCGGCGACGATATTCTCGTCGCGCTGCAATCGACCAACAGCATGATCTTTGATCGCTATGCCGACGCCGAACGGCGGAGCGGCACGACCATCGTTGCGGCCTTACTTGTTGAAAATAAGCTAGAAATCTTCTGGGCGGGTGATAGCCGCGCCTATCTGTTGCGCCGCGGTGTGTGGCAACAGCTGACCCATGACCATAGCGTTGTGCAGCAAATGGTCGATGCAGGCGCGCTAACGCCCTCTGCGGCATCCCATCATCCAAAATCGAATGTGATAACGCGCGCGCTGGGAGTCGATCGGGATGTTGAAATTGATCGACTGGTGACGACGCTGGTTGCGGGGGACATCATCATGCTGTGCTCTGACGGCGTGTCGCGAACTTTGAGCGGTGACATTGTCGGTAACCCGCTGCTCTCCATCCTTGCGCAGTCGCTGCTCGATCAGGCATTAATGCGCGACGGTAGCGACAACGCTAGTCTGGTCATGATCCGAACCTGACTTTCTGCCATTGGCAACAATCTCAGGTGATCGATAACCGACCTGATCCGGATGTAGTCCCGCGCCTGGTGACTATGCCATGCCGTTCAGGCTCGACTTGTCACAGCCGTTGTCGCCTTCAATAAGGCGTGGCAACCTCTCCCCGATCCTGCGTGAGCGTCTTAGTTACAGCAGGGCGATCGGTTGGGACGCGGCTTCGCCGGTGTCGGTCGTCGCCCACAGGTCGTTTAGTAGGCGGGTGGATCGCTGGCAGGAAAGGACTCGTCGGCGGCTTCATCGACGCGGTCCCAGTCGCGGCGGGGCGTATCGCGCATTCCGGCGGGACCGGCCGAGCGCGTCTGGTCGAAATTCTCCGGGTCGGTTTCGCTGTTGGCGAAAGCAGCCGAGTGCGAATCCTGGGTCGATGCGCCGGACTTGCGGCCACGGGTGAACCAGAAGAGGCCGCCGAGCACAGCGGCGCCGACGAACTTGCCGAAATATCCGCTTTTGCCTTTGGTGGCGGTCGAGGGTGTCGTGTTGGTCATGAGATCGTTCCTTTTCGGACGATCAACGGGGCGGCGTTTCGAAAGTTGCCGGGTCGCCGCGCTATTCGCGTTAACCTCGATCAACTTAGACCGATTGGTGAAGGGACGCCGACCGAACGGGGCAAATCGATGCAACCCAGGTTAATCGGGCGCAACCGGACGCTCTGCCAACGGTTACTCGCCCATGCTTTACCCCGTCGATGACTCCAGCCACCCGCTGGCCCAGCGCTTTCAGGCGTTCATTCGCGATCCGGCGTTTCCGTGCGTCGGTGCCAAGTCGGCGCTTGCGAAGGAACAGATGCGGATTGTGGTTGGCCGCGACATGTGTTCGGCGTGGGACGATCTGCGCATCTATCCCAATCTGCTCGATCTGGCGTCCAGCTATGCGCGCGCGCCGACGCTGTTCCACTCGCTCGCGGTGCTGTTCGAAACCGATAATGCGCTGGACGAAGAGGCGTTCGAGCGCTGCCTCTGGGCGCGACTGGAATCGCTGACCGACAAGGATGATTTTCACGGTCAGCGCGCCGACCCGCGCGTCAGTGCCGATCCCGGTGACCCGCATTTTTCGTTGAGCTTTGGCGGGGAGGCGTTTTTTGTCGTCGGCCTGCATCCGCAGGCCAGCCGACCGGCAAGACGCTTCGAGCGTCCAGCGCTGATCTTCAACCTGCACGACCAGTTCGTCCAGTTGCGGGCGAGCGGCGTGTATGACAAGATGCGCAGTACAATCATTGCGCGCGATGTGGCGCTGGCGGGTGACGTCAACCCGATGCTGGCGCGGCACGGCAGCGTGTCGGAAGCGCGGCAATATTCGGGACGCGCCGTCGGGGCCGATTGGGCCTGTCCGTTTGCCGGACGAAGCGGTGCCTTTGCGCCGGGAGGGAAGGGGCAGGCGATGTTTCCGGATTTGCGCAGCGCCGACGCGACCGAAACCGTGTCCGGTGCCCGCCCGCGATCGCCGTCGCTGACGAGTATCGCAGAGGCCGGACGATAGAAGCGCTGCGCGCCGCGCCATCCTCGCTGGATTGCCTGGTCATCGGCGGCGGGCCGGCGGGGTTGACTGGGGCCATCTATCTGGCGCGGTTTCACTTGTCAGTTGCGGTGGTCGATGCAGGGCAGAGTCGCGCGAGCCTGATCCCGTTGACACGCAATCACGCCGGTTTTCCCGATGGCATATCGGGAAACGACCTGCTGATGCGGATGCGCGAGCAGGCACGCATTTATCATGCCGATCTGCGCGATGGCCGGGTCGACAGCATCGTGCGGAACGGCGATGGGCTCGTCGCGACGATGGGAGGCGCCGCTATTGCCGCGCGTTCTGTCCTGCTGGCGACGGGCGTGGTGAACCGGCGTCCCGCGATGCTGGACGAGACTACGCATCAACAGGCGTTGACCGATGGCCGGCTGCGCTACTGCCCGATCTGCGACGGATATGAAGTCACCGACCGCCGGATCGCGGTGCTCGGCACCGGCGATCGGGGCTGCGATGAAGCGCTGTTTCTGCGCAGCTATACCGCCGACATCACGCTGGTCGCACCGGAAGGCGGCCACGAACTGGACGATGCCCATTATGGGCGATTGCGCGATGCGGGTATCCAGGTGGTCGGCAGCTGCCGGACGATCGTGTTGGCTGACGATGCCATCGTGGTGCAGGTGAACGGCGACCGGCTGTCTTTCGATAGCCTCTATCCGGCTTTGGGTTCCGACGTCTGTTCCGAGCTAGCCGCACCGCTGGGCGCGGTAATGTCCGAAGCGGGCTGCCTGAAGGTCGATACGCACCAGAGAACCAATGTTCCCGGCCTGTATGCCGCGGGCGATGTCGTGCTCGGGCTCGACCAGATCAGCCATGCTATGGGCGGCGGCGGAATTGCTGCAACGACTATTCGCAACGATCTGGCCGAAAGGGCGCCGCTTCGCCGCTGATCGCGACCGAATGGCACGGCGGCACGTCGGGTACGACGGAAACTAACCTGCATCATGCGTTTAACGGCGCCTGCCATGCAACAGCAGGCGATGTTGCTCGTTAGGACCGTGGCACCGGGTGATCGCTGATTGATCGCGAGCCCGGTCGCAAGGATCGTCCAGCATGTTTACCGAACGCTTTTTGAGAGACAAACGCGGTGCGAGCCTCGAGGCAAACGAACGCGCGCGGATCGAGGCCGCGATCACCGAGGTCAAGACCTTCGGCCCGCGAAAGATCGTCGCGCGCGCGGGCGAACCGCTCACCAACAGCACCTTGTTGCTCGAAGGCATCATGTCGCGCTATCTCGATGACCGGAACGGGCTTCGTCAGCTGGTGGCGATCCATTTTCCCGGCGACTTTCTAGATCTTCACGCCTTTCCGCTCAAGGTGCTCGACCATGACGTCGCGACGCTGACGACTGCGACGGTCGCGACCGTCCCGCATGCCGAGATCGAAGCGATCGCAGAGGAGATGCCGCAGCTGATCCGCAAGCTGTGGTTCGCGACCCTGCTCGACGCGGCGATCCACCGCGCGTGGCTGTTTCGGCTCGGCCGCCTCGATGCCACGGGGCGCGTCGCGCATTTTCTCTGTGAGACGAACGCGCGGCTTTTCTCGGCGGGCCTCAGCGACGGGCGCCGCTTCGCGCTCGCGCTGACGCAGGCGGACCTTGCGGAGATCTGCGGGCTGACGACCGTTCACGTGAACCGCGTGATGCGCCAGTTGCGCGAGGAACAGCTTTGTCTGTTTCGTTCGTCGCTGGTTGAAATCCTCGACCCGGCAGGGCTCGCCGCGCGCGCGCAATTCAATCCCGCCTATCTGTATATCGCCGACGACAGCCAACTCCCCTCCGTGCAAAGGCAAAGATGATGAGAGACGCGACCAACCAGCTCCAACCCGAAACCCAGCCGGGCATCGCCACCGCCGAAGGGGGGCTCGTCTTTCTCGACGGCCCGGACGGCGTGGCGACGACGATGACGCCCGAGGCCGCCGCGGGAACCGGGCGAAGCCTGATCGACGCCGCCGCAACCGCCGAATGCCAGCAGGCGACGGCTATTGTTTGACGCCTTTGCCCATTGGAACCGCATGCTCGCCGCGGGCGCATCAATGCGCACCACGAGTGTCCGCGCTGCCGAAACCTTTGGCGGCGCCAACAAGGTCGTCGCGGCGCGCGGCGCGATCATTGGCGAGGCGATGCAATCGCCGTGGACGGCGGATCATGCCGAGCTTGGCCGGATGATCCCCGAAAAGATCGATACGCTTTCGCGCGCGGGGTCGGCTGCGGCGACGATCTGGTGGGACAGTCAGACGGCGTGGATGAAACATTTCCAGCACCTTGGCACCATGGCGATGCGTGGCCGATTGCCGACACTGGCCGAGATCGGCGACCTTGGCGAACGGAGCGCCACGCTGATGCTGCAATCGATCGAAGCGACTGCGAAGCTCGGCGCGGCGAGCCTTGCGCCGGTCCACCGCCAGGTCGCGACCAATGTGCGGCGCTTGGGGACGAAGGGACCCGCAACCACGGGGCCAAAAGGGGCATCGCGGCGCTGAAGGACCTCTGGACCCTCAGTTCTGAAAAATGGCCGGTGTGCCGGGTTTCAGCATCTGCGCCAGCCGCGCCGCATCCCAGTTGGTCAGCCGGACGCAGCCATGGCTTTCGGCGCGGCCGATGGTGTGCGGCTCGCTGGTGCCATGGATGCCATAATGCGGCTTGTTGATGTCGATCCAAGCCACCCCGACTGGGCTGTTCGGTCCGGGTTGTAACAGCGCCGCCTGTTTGCTGTCGCTCACGTCCCAGAATAATTTGGGGTTGTAATGAAAATCGGGATTGCGGCTCACGCCCTGGATTTTCCATGTCCCGATCGGCAGCGGATCGCGGCTGCTTCCCATCGTGGCGGGGAATTGCGCGATCAGCTTGTCGCTGGCGTCGTACACCTTCAGCACGCCTTCGGATTTGTCGACGACGACCTTGGCCGCGGCCGGTTGGTTGGGCGCAACGCCGAGGCGTTCGAGCGTTCCGTTCCAGCCGCGCGAATCCTCGCCCAGTGTCGATCGGTCGATGTCGGCGATATTGGGGACGCGGAACGGGCGGCCCGCTCCCACCAGTGTCGATGCACCGTTCAGCGCGACGAGGGTTTCGGGCGTGGTGTGAAAGCGTTCGGCCAGCGCCTCGGTCAGGTTGCGATAGCCGAGCGCGGGCAATTTCGCCTGTTCGGCCGCGTCTTTCGGAAAGGCCGGGACGAACGGTCCTTTGGCAAAGCCCGCCGGAATGATAACAACCCGCGTCGCGGACACATGCCGCCACCGCTGCAACGCCTGCTCCGTCGCGGTGTCGAGCTTGCCCGTGTCGGCAAGGTCATTGGCCTGCTGAAAACCGCGCAACGCTGCGGCATAGGACGCGCCTTCCTTGCCATCGATGACGCCGGGCGAAAAACCGAGATGGTCGAGGATGACCTGCGCACGCAGGATGGGGGTTTCAGTGAAGCCGGACGCGTCGGGTTCGGCATTGGTGAATATCAGACTATTGCCGTTGGTCTTCGCCTGTGCCGCCGGGCGCGTTTCATCCGTATTTTTGTCGGGTGAAGCATTGCAACCGGCGAGCAGCAGCGCCCCGGCGATATACATTGGAATTTTCAAGCACTGGTCCTCTCGGTTGAGGCTTCTCAAACGATTGCGCCGGCTAAAGGATGCGCGCCATTCGCGGCTCAACCCAACTTCGGCTAGCGTTCGATTTCATAATGGATCGGTTTGAACGTCCCGCCGCAACTGTCATAGGCCGAACAGGCGGTGAGCCCGATGATCAGGTCGTCGAGCGCGCGGAACCGAATGAAATCGCCGGGCACGGTCGGCGGCGGCAGCACCTTGACCTTTCCCTCTTCGTCGACCGGAACGTGCATGAAGATGTTGAACGCGACAGGAATATCATCCTCGGCGATGCCATAGGGTGCCAGCGCCTCGGCCAGATTGCCGAAACAGCCGCGATGCACCGGCTTGTCCTTGTAGAAATGGCGAAAGGTCGCTTCGCTGCATGGGGTCAGCAGGAAATCATGCGTGCCGACATGGTCCTCGACAATCTCGAGCATGGGATTGGACCGGTTCGACCACAGCCGGTTGCCGGTCGTCAGCCGGATCGTTTCCTCATAGTCGAACGTCCGCCCGTTCGAGACAACCTCGCGAACGTCGCCGCGCATGAAGACCAGCATGTCGCTAACCTGTCCGCCCTCGGGATCGATCACGCGCAGCGTTTCGCCGCGGAGCAGGGGGAAGGCCGTGCCGCTTCGCGGCGCGATAGTCTCGGTCATGCATGGTCTTTCGCGCGAGGAGTGTGCTGTCACTACGTGCGGGGCGGGCGAAGGCTGCGTTGCCGGGCAAACTCTCGCCATCCTCTCGTTTTTTCCGGTTCGTGCGTGAACATCGCCTGAGGCCCCCATTCAGCAGCCCGACACCGGGCGAGGCGCTTTGGGGCAGAACGCTGGGGGGCTGACAGGAGAAAGCCGATGAAGACGCTACTCGTGAGCCTGGCGGTATCCGCCGCGGCCATCGCAAGCCCCGCCGCCGCACAATATCCGAGCGACGGCTACCAGAACCGCGGCAACAACTACCGCGATGACGACCGCGCCGGTGCAAACATGGCACCGCGGATCGAACAGATGCGCGTGCGGATCCAGGCTGGCATGCAGTCGGGCGCGATCAGCCGTCAGGAGGCCGTTTCGCTGCGCGCC
>Ga0265296_1002914_pt1 | contig 16534 bp, 13 predicted proteins | sample MunlanPumphouse1_FD_189073 | JGI IMG/M metagenome (GOLD analysis project Ga0265296, IMG submission 189073) | Groundwater microbial communities from a municipal landfill in Southern Ontario, Canada - Pumphouse #1 | ecosystem: Environmental > Aquatic > Deep subsurface > Groundwater | place... | reverse complement strand
ACAGGTGAGAATGATGGATTCGAAAATTCTTTCCTTAATATATTCCGTTATGAAGATTACAAATTTATTGATGTCCGTAAGCACCCTAAGATCATTGAAACGGAAAACGAAAAGAAATAAATTGTTAAACTGTTAAATTGTTAAATTGTTAAACCATATAACCATTAAGCAATATAACAATTAAACAATTAAACAATTAAGCCATTTAGAGTATAATAAGTCTTTTATTACCTCATATCATTTTCTTCCACACTTGGATAATCAGCTTTATTAAAAGTAAATATTGTATCAGGCATTGCAATATTAGTGGTGAATTTATTTACTTTATAGGTATATGTCGATCCATTTTTGTCGTATACAAGTGTGCTTAAAATCTGCTGTGCTGTCTTATTAATATTCAGCCTGATCTTATAATATGATTTTCCTTTTATAGGGGTCATATCAATAACAGAAATTGTTTTTCCACCTTCAACAACGTCTTTAATAAATTTGGGCTTAAAATTAGCAGCGTAATTATTAAGAATAGTGGTAGGATTTATGGCATCTTCCTGGGTGGAAACATTATTTATATTTACTTCGTTTTCATCTTTGAGGTATGTCCAGACAGTCTTACTGTCGCAGAATACGATCTGTCCGCCAACTTCAAGGCGGTATTTGCTGCCTTTGATTTGGATTATACCTGTTTTTGATTCGTTGACATTGGTTTTGGTGTTTTCCATCGAATATGTGAATTCAATTTTCATGGTAGTGTACGATTTCATTTTTGTACTCACACCATCAAGAATTGTTTTTGCTTTTGTATCGTCTTGGGCTTTCACATTAATTCCACAAATACTGAATAACAGGACAGATAGGAATAGAAATTTATTTTTTTTCATTTGTTATAGAATAAACGATTAAAAATTCGCCTTTTATTGAAACAAATTGTTAAACTGTTAAATTGTTAAACCATATAACCATTAAGCAATTAAGCAATATAACAATTAAACAATTAATCAATTAAACAATTAAGCCATTTAGAGTATAATAATTTAATTCTGTTTCATGTTCATGTTTTTCAAAAACTGTTCCAAACTTCCGGGATCCTTTATCAGAACATCTCTTGCTTTACTTCCTTCAAATTGTCCAATGATACCAGCTGCTTCTAATTGGTCAACAATTCTTCCAGCTCTGTTATATCCAAGTTTTAGTTTTCGTTGAAGCAGGGATGTGGATCCTTGCTGATGTAAAACGATGATTCTTGCTGCCTCTTCAAATAATTCGTCTCTTTCAGATGGATCCATGTTTTTTACATCCTCTCCATTCTCTTCATTATATTCAGGGAGATGAAATGTGTCCGGATAACCGCGTTGCCCACCAATGAATTCAGCAATTTTTTCTACTTCATGTATATCAACAAAGGCGCATTGCAAACGGATCAGGTCACTTCCGGTTGACAATAGCATATCGCCCCGTCCAACAAGTTGATCAGCGCCCCCAGTGTCAAGTATTGTACGTGAATCGATCTTGGAAATTACACGATACGCAAGACGTGCAGGGAAATTGGCTTTGATCGTACCGGTAATAATATTAACGGAAGGTCTTTGGGTTGCAATGATCAGATGGATTCCTATGGCTCTGGATAGCTGTGCGAGCCGTGTGATGGGAATTTCCACTTCTCTCCCTGCCATGAGGATCAGGTCCGCAAATTCGTCAATGATCAAGACTATATAAGGAAGAAAACGATGACCATCATCAGGATTTAGCTTCCTTGCAACAAATTTTTCATTGTATTCTTTGATATTCCTTACTCTCGCATCATGCAATAAGTCTAAACGCAGATCCATTTCGATACAGAGTGAATTAAGAGTTCTGACAACCTGTTTCGTATCTATAACAATAGCTGATTCAATGTCCGGTAGCTTTGCGAGATAATGTCTCTCTATCTTTGAAAATAAGGTGAGTTCAACCCTTTTCGGATCAATCAGAACAAATTTAAGCTGAGATGGGTGTTTTTTGTAAAGTAATGAAGTAAGGATTGCATTAATACCAACAGATTTACCTTGCCCTGTAGCGCCCGCTACTAAAAGGTGAGGCATTTTTGTAAGATCTGTAACATAACTTTCGTTGGATATTGTTTTGCCAAGACCAATAGGTAGTTCGAAATTGTTATTTATAAATTTGTCAGACGATAAAATTGATTTCATCGAAACAATTTCCGGCCGTTGATTGGGAACTTCGATGCCTATCGTTCCTTTACCAGGAATAGGCGCTATTATTCGAATTCCCAGCGCTGAGAGGCTTAACGCGATGTCGTCTTCAAGATTTTTTATCCTTGATATCCTTACACCGGGAGCTGGCACTATTTCATATAATGTTACAGTAGGACCAATAGTGGCTTTTATCTTATCAATTTGAATCGCGTAATTATTCAGCGTTTTAACAATGAGGTTTTTATTTTCTTCGAGTTCTTCCTTTTGAACGCCGACAGAATTTGTTTCGTAATTATCCAGCAGATCCAGTGAGGGCAATTTGAAATTGCGAAGTTCAAGTTTGGGGTCAAACGGACCTATTTCTGCAATCAGCTTTTTTGCTGTTTTTTCTTCATCGAATTCATCACCAGTCACAGGGGTTTCAATCGTAAATTCAATACCATCGGCTTTCTTTTCTGAATCTTCTTTTTTGATATCAGGGATGTCGTTTTCTTCTTCGGATTTTTCTTGTTCACTTTTCTTTTCTGCTACTTCAAATTCAACCCCGCACATGCGTGGCTGTTCTTTCCTGTCCACTTCCTGTTTTAAGGTGTTTGCTGTTTCTGGTTCATCATTTTCTTCCTCTTCTGTGGATATTTTTTTCTTGTTCCATCTGAAAGAGAGATTGTATGCAATAATAAGGAAACTTAACAATGCGAAAAGTAACAACAAGCCGGTTCCCATAGTTCCAAGAATACCGGTCAGCCATTTATTCGATTCAAAACCAAAAGTACCTCCGGGTATGCAGTATTCGTCCGTTTTAAAAAAATTACAAAAAGTATAACCGCAAGCAACGGATATCCAGATAATGCCAAAGAATGAATATTTGTATGTAAGTCCAATCGGTAATAGCCGGATATTAAGGAAAAGCTTTAATCCTGTAACAAAGAATACTAAAACAAAAAGAAATGACGCAACTCCAAACCATTTTTTTATAAATATATAGGAAAGAAACGCTCCCATTCGTCCCATCCAGTTTCCCGTAGCAACGCTGTTATCGAATATTAAATCAGATGCCGATCCGGAAAAAATGTTATCATCGACTTCCCATGTGGAAAGATAAGATACAAATGCAATCAAAAGGTATATGGAGAAAATAAGAAAGAACAATCCCGCTACTTTATGAAACCTTTCATCATAAATGAAAGAACTCCCCCGAGTACTCGGGGCAGATGTTTTTTCTTTTGAAGAAAATTTCTTTTCTTTAACCTTCCTGGTAATTTTCTTTTCGGGGGCAGATGAAACCTGCTCCTCGTTTTTAAGAGTATTTTTATTAAACTGGGTTTTTAAGTCTGCCATCTAAAACTGTATTCCTGATTCGCAAAGGTAAAAAAATCCTTCTTCCTATCTATACCTAACGTATAAATAAAAAAAATCCCCCTGAACGGGGGAAGATGTATGAAATATTTTTTAAACTATTCGTCGCCCCCGAACATTTTATTTAATTCTTCTTCGGTTGTTTCCTTGTAATCAATGGGGATTAAGAAAATATTGTCAGATATCTTGGATTTTTTAATTTCTTTTACAGTGTAAAATGTTGAAAATTGCATCTCTGTATTGTAAACAGTGTACTGAAGAATTTTTCCGGGAATATCTTTATACCCGCTTGAAAAATTTATGTCTTTACAACCGAGTTCCTCAGTAAAATAAAGGGTGTCGTTGTTAACTGTGCCGTCTTCAAGAGTTGTAGTTACTATTGCTTTCTTACAGGTAAAACCTGAAATAACTTTTGTTTCCTGAGTTATATTAACTGTAAGTTTCGGTTCATCGGCTTGTTTTTTATTAATATCCGCTTCGGTTTGTTTAAGAGCAAATTTATTATCTCCAATATCAATAAGCATTGTAGCAGATTTGGCAGTTCCATCAGTAATTGAAGTTATTGTTAAAATGCCTGCGGCAGTTTCTGTTTTTGTTTTGCAATCTTTAATAGTTTCAACTACACTCGCGGGTAATTGAGCTTTTTGGGCAGGAGTAAGATTTTCACCTTTATAAGAAATATTATAAGTTATCGTACCCTGAAAAGCTTTTTTATCTTTCTGAGCGAAAGAGGATTCATTTATCCCAAAAACAACTGCAACTGTCATTAAAACCCTGAATGTATTTTTCATATTCAATAAAATTATTAGTTAATATTCGATTTATGTGGCAAAAATACCATTTTTTGTAAAATCTTTGAGAAAAATATAATAATTATAAAACGTAACTATTCAGCCACTATATTAGCCTTAATAGCCACAGATTTCACAGATTTTAAACTACCAAAGGTAGTTTTCTTTGTAAAAATTTACAAAAAAAAATAATTTTAATCTGTGTAATCTGTGGCATGTATTTGTTTTTCAACATTTTAAATCGGCTAACAAATCCTTCAAAAGATAGAATTTGCAGGGTTAATATCCTAATATTTTCAACATAGATTTATAGCTTTGTTCTTTTGCAAACAATTTTGTGTAAATTTCTCCATTTTCATCAATATCAATGATGATATGCTTTGGCGCCGGGATAAGACAATGTTGTATGCCTCCAAACCCGCCTAAAGGTTCCTGGTATGCACCGGTATGAAATAATCCAATATATTGTATATCATTATCTTTAAGTTTGGGAAGGAAAACAGCATTTTGATGGGCTTCTGCATTATAATAATCATGACTATCACAAGTAAGCCCTCCTAAGTTAACTCGTTGATATTCTGAGTCCCAGTTATTGATCGGAAGAAGAATAAAGCGCTGGTTGATAGTCCATGTGTCGGGTAAAGTGGTCATAAAAGAACTGTCGATCATGTTCCAACGCTCACGGTCGTTTTGCTGTTTCTGATCAATAATAGAGTAAAGAGCCGCCCCGCTTTCACCTACGGTGAACGATCCGAATTCGGTAAAAATATGTGGTTCAGCCACAACATTTCTTTCGCAAATATTTTTTATCTGTGAAACGATCTCTTCCGCCATATACTCATAATCGTAATCAAAGGCTAATGAATTTTTGATTGGGAACCCACCCCCGATATTCAGAGAATCAAGTTCAGGACAAACTTTTTTAAGATCGCAATAAATATTTACACATTTAGAAAGTTCATTCCAATAATAGGCTGTGTCCTTTATGCCGGTGTTTATAAAAAAATGCAGCATTTTTAATTCAAACTTCTTATTGTCCTTAATATTCTCTTCAGCATAAGGTATTACGTCATTGTATCTTATACCGAGACGGGAGGTGTAAAAATCGAATTTCGGTTCTTCTTCTGTTGCTATCCTGATGCCAAGTTTACAATTTTTATTTAAGTTTTTATATTTGTCGAGTTCAAACTTGTTATCAAGGATCGGGATGGTGTTTTCGAACCCAAGGTTTATCAGATTGGCAATATTATCAATATATTGAGGTCGTTTAAAACCGTTACATATAATATACTGTTCTTTCTTGATCTTTTTTGTTTTATAGAGTTCTTCAATTAGGTGAATATCAAATGCTGATGAAGTTTCAATATGTACATCATTTTTAAGCACTTCTTCCATTACATAAGAAAAATACGAGCTTTTTGTGCAATAGCAGTAATGGTAGTCTCCATTGTAATCTGCCTTTGCAATGGCAACATTGAAAAGTTTTTTTGCTTTCTGAATCTGTTCGCCTATTTTAGGCAAATAAGATATCTTAAGAGGGGTTCCATACTGTTTGATTATATCCATCAGTGGGATATCGTGGAAGTATAATTCGTTTTCTTCTATCCTGAACTCCTCTTGTGGAAACTCAAAAGATTGCTCAATGAGGTCGATGTATTTATTTTTCATATGAAGAAGTAAGTTAGTTGGATTAATATTTATTTGCTAAAGTAAGTAGCTTGGATTTGAATCTTGATGCAAATGTAATAAATGTAAATTAAAAGTAAATATAAAAATAAGAAAAATTAGTTTTTTTGCTGACCCACTTTTGCCCTATGGGGCAATTAGGGTTTTCTTTGTTTTCATCTTTTTATTTTGTATGTTTGCAAGCATATTTTCCTATTCATAGTTTTCAACCTAAAACTTCTCACCATGAAAACATCAGCAATTTTTGAAAAAAGTAATAAAAACAATTTACAAAAAACAGCACTATAATTACAAAAAACTATTAATTTTAACATCTATATTATGAAAACCAAATCTACACAGATGAAAAAAATTTACACCTTGATTCTGCTCGCTCTTATAGCAAATATATCACAAGCCCAGCAAACCTGCTCAACAGCGGTTACGATTGTTCCGGCGGCAAGCTGCAATTACCAAACTTATACAACAAGCGGAACAGAGTTCTGGCTGAAATTCATAGCCACAAGCCCTACAGTAAACATTTCGGTTGTTACTGTTAAGTTCGGAATTAACGCTCCGCATATTCATCATCTTGAGTTAATCAGCGGCACTTGCAGCAGTCAAACAGTTGTTGCAGATGATGAACTTCCATTTGTATTTGATGCCAAAGAACTTGCAATTGATTTGAATGCTTCCGGGCTGATTCCTGGCAACACCTATTATATTCGTGCCGAAAGACAGGCAACCGGCTGTAGTTGTACTTGCAACAAAGCTGCTTGCACCGCCTCAGGTTCAACAGCACCTGCTACATTTAATATTTGCGTTGAAAATATTTCGGTCATCATTCCGCTTGATTTCGGATTGGAAGCACCCGCAAGCAGTAATGCATACATCACTAACCGAGGACAATTGATTGATGTTAATAACAATCCTGTTCCTGATATAAAACTATATACCATCAAGACCAATCCGAATATTTATTTCAGAGATAATAATAAGGTATCATACGTTTTTGCGCATATTGACACCATACCTGCCACGCCCGATACATTGTACAGGGTTGATATGTCTCTGGTTGGTGCAAACTCCGGAACAAAAGTTTTTAAAACCGAACAAGCTCCAGGGATCACCAATTATTACCTTGCCCATATACCAGGAGGAGTTACAGGCAACAAAGGTTATTACAGGTCGGTTAGCAATGATGTATATCCGAATATTGATATGCAGTGGTACAGCAATTCCATGGGCGAAAAATTTTATTTCATTGTTCGCCCGGGAGGCGATGCCGATAATATTGTTTTGCAATTTGATGGAGCAACTTCTGTAAACGTAACAGGTACCGGTGGATTAATTGTAACAACTCCGCTCGGAAACATTGAATACGAAGCCGCTCATGCTTATCAGGTAAACCCCGGTGGCAACATTGTGCCAATGCCATGGCAGGCGGAATTTATACAACTTACTTCAAATTCTGTGAAATTTGATATTCGCAGTTACCCTCACATTATGCCTTTATTTATTCAGGTGGATAGGGGGCATAGTATCACGCCCCCCCAACAACCAAATAATACATATTGGTGTACTTATTACGGTGGCAGCTCTAATTCGGAAGAGGCATTGGATTCTCATATTGATGACCAAAATAATCTATATGTAGCCGGGTGGACTATGAGCTCTGATTTTCCTGTAACTCCTGGTGCTATTCAATCCACTAATTTGGGTTGGGAAAATGCTGTTATAATGAAATTTAATACACTACGAGGGCGTGATTGGGCTACTTATTATGGTGGTAGTATGAATGACATTGCATATGGAATCACTACTGACGAGTTATATAATGTTTATTTTACCGGTAGGACTTCAAGCGTTGATTTTCCTGAATGTACAAGTTGCCCCGGATTTTATCAACCTTCTCTTAAAGGGAATTATGATGCTTTTATTGTAAAATTAAAACCAGATGGAACTGCGCCTCAATTATGGGCTACCTATTTTGGTGGTAATGTTTTTGATTGCGGTTACGCAATAGCATATAAAAATCCATATCTTTATGTTATAGGGGAATCAGTTACCGAACCAACTCCGTTTAATCTTGACTTTCCTGTAAAATCAGTAACCGGGGCATATAATCAATTAGAACATGGAGATAAGTACAGTACTATAAGTGGATCGGACGTTTTTATAGCGAAATTTACTACTGATGGAAATCAAGTATGGACAACTTTTCTGGGAGGTGAAGGAAATGAATTACCTACTGGCTGTGCTGTTGATAATAATGGCAATTTATTTGTATCAGGAGGAACGTGGAACATAGGTTGTCTAACCTGTACTCCTGTGAATGGTAAATTCCCGCTTTGCGATCCTGGTGGCGGCGCTTATGTACATTCAAATGCAGGAGAAGAAGATGCTTTCATTGCAAAATTTGATATAACAGGAGCGTTAACTTGGTCAACTGAATATGGTGGGGAGTCTAATGACATAAGTCCATTTTTTACTACTGAAGAAAGCACAAAATGTATAGCAGTAGATAATAACGGTAATATATATACAACCGGTTCAACATCAAGTTTGTTTTTTCCTGTTTATCCTGAAACCGGGGCATATAATCAAGCAGTACCTAATGATATAAACCCTGGAGATTGGTCTGATATATACATTTTAAAATTTACTTCTACCGATAATTTGTTATGGTCTACTTTATGGGGTGGTAATTATTACGATTTTGCTACCGCTATTGCAGCAGACCCTGTTTATAACAGAATTTATATTGCCGGTTGTACATACAGTGATACATTATTGCCCCTTAAGCAATTTAGCGGTTCACAAAATTATTACTGGCAGCCAAATTTAGCCGGTTTTTGGGATGATTTTCTAATTACGCTTAATGAAAATGATACTTTAGAATGGGCTACATATTTTGGAGGAGCTGATCAGGATTATATTCATAGTATAAGCGTGTCCCCACAATTATCAGGTAATACTAATATTGTTTTAGTGGGTGGTAGCGCATCTGCTAATTACCCTGTACAAGATATTCCCGGTACAAGTGATTATTTTGTTGGTAATTTGAGTGGGTCTATGGATATTACTATAGCAGAGTTTGTATTATTGCCAGGAGTTACCGGTATCAAAGAAGAAAGTATTAACGAAAACTTACAAGTTTACCCCAATCCAAGTTCCGAAAGCATAACTGTTTGCCTTGCTGCATATCAAAACAAACATGCTGAAATAAACATTTATGATGCAGTCGGCAAAATGGTGTACCGCCAAAAGTTAAATATTGTCAACGAAAGAAATAATATTAATATTTCATCATTAACAGACGGTTTATATCTGATGAAAGTGAAAATTGATGACAAAGTTTTTAACTATAAACTAATAAAAATTAAAGAAAAATGAGACGCATTATATTAACAACAGTTCTTCTTGTTTTTTCGCTGAGTTTATTTTCTCAAAACTGGCAGCCACTGGGTAGAGGTACAAGTTGCGCGGTAAGAAAAATATTTGGTGATACAATAAATAAACACATTATGATAAATCCTTAAAATTAATAACATGAAAAAAATCTACATTTCAATTTGTTTAATGCTAATAGCAGCATCAGGTTTTGCACAATGGACGGCTTTAACAAGCGGAACAACTAATCATTTACGATCAGTTTATTTTGCCGATGCTAATATAGGTTACGCTGTTGGTATTAATGGAACTATTTTAGAAACAAGCAATGGAGGAGCTAACTGGATAGCACAAACAAGCGGAACGACTAATCATTTAAATTCAGTTTATTTTATCAATGCCAATACAGGTTATGCCGTTGGCGATTCAGGAACAATTCTAAAAACAAGTAATGGAGGAGCTAATTGGACAGTACAAACAAGCGGAATATTTTCTAATTTAACTTCTGTTTGTTTCGCCAATAGCGGTACAGGTTACGCAGTTGGTTCAAATGGATCAATTATAGAAACAGCCGATGGGGTAAATTGGTCATTAAACCCACTACTAGGCTATTATCCAGTTTCCGTTTTTTTTGCCAATGCTATTACAGGTTACGCTGTTGGTTGGAATGGAATAATTATAAAAACAAGCGATGCCAGTACTACATGGACAGCGCAAACTAGTGGAACTACGAATAATTTATTGTCAGTTTATTTCAGCGATGCAAATATTGGTTATGCTGTTGGTGATAGTGGAACAATTCTAAAAACAAATAATGGCGGAACAAACTGGTCAGTACAAATAAGTGGAACAGATAATAATAATTTATTATCCGTTTATTTTACGGATAGCAGTACAGGTTATACCGTTGGTGATTCAGGAACAATTCTTAAAACAAGCAATGGCGGGATAAATTGGACTTCACAAATAAGCGGAACAATTAATTCTTTGCGGTCGGTTTATTTTACTGATGCCGATACGGGTTACGCTATTGGCAGTAATGGAACAATTCTAAAAACAATAAATGGAGGTGCTGGTATTTCAGAATTATATAATAAAGAAAATAATATTACTGTTTTTCCCAACCCTTCTGACGGTAATTACACTTTGCAATTTACCGGCAACAGAAATGGAATTGCGGAGTTTATTGTATTCAATATATTAGGTAAAGAGGTTTATTCCGAAAAACTAAAAATCACAGCAGGTACAAACCATGCAAATATTGATTTGTCAGGGTTATCTGATGGAATCTACATGTTAAGGGCTAAAATTGATGAGAATTTATATTCTGCAAAAATTATTAAACAATAATGCGCCGGTTATGCAAACAAACAAAGCATACTCACAGGAACCAATTAAATCGTACCTTAATTATTATCTCGGTCATTGCCCGCAGGGTGTTACCGATGTAAAAGGTTACTATCGCGTAGTTTATCCGAATGTTTATCCAAAAATAGATATGCACTGTTACAGCAATATGAATGTAGTAGTGTTTAATTAATAAGACGGAACATTTTGCTCCAGCGTATTTTACCATCAAACCATCCATGGTTGGGGTTGAGAGATAGCCATACAAAAACAGCCTTTCCTACTATATGATCTTCAGGCACAAAGCCCCAATAACGTGAGTCGGCTGAATTATGCCTGTTGTCGCCCATCATCCAGTAGTAATTCATTTTAAAGGTATAGCTTATAGCTTCTTTTCCATTAATAAATATCTTATCATCTTTAACTTTAAGATCATTTCCTTCATAGGTTCCAATAATCCGCCGGTATATTAAAATATTTTTAATATTGATTGGAATCGTAACTCCTGCTTTAGGAATAGTAAGAGGTCCATAATTATCAACATTCCAGTTATAGGTTGAATCAAAAGGGAACAAATTGTCATCTCTTACTCCTTTGGGAGCAATTATTTTTTGCACATCGGTAACATTAGCAAATGATTTAAGTTTGGATGCCGCTTCGCTTGTTAAAGCAAACACATAATTGCCATCAGGCATTTGTTCTCCATCGGTGATATCGTATTTCAGAAGAACTTTTGGGTTTATACCATTACCATTTGTTCTTACAAGGTACTTGAATTCGGCATTACCAGGTAAAGGGAGTTCCTTGTCATTTATATATACTTTTTCATCAATTATCTGAAGCTTATCACCAGAAATACCAATGCAACGTTTAATAAAGTTCTCTCTTTTATCAACAGGGCGGGAAATTACATGATAATTCTTCCAGACAAAATCTCTCCCTGCTTCTTTTACCATGGCATAATAACTCCTGTTGCTTTGCATTTCAAGAGTTGTAGTGTCTCCGTCGGGATAGTTAAATACCACAACATCTCCATTTCTAATTGTATTTAAACCAAAAAACCTGTAATAAGGTAATTGTATCCAATCAACAAACGAAGGTGTGTTTGTGGTTAAAGGCATTGTATGATGGGCGAATGGAAATGAAAGGGGTGTTATAGGTACTCTGGGACCGAAACTGATCTTGCTTACAAAAAGGAAATCTCCGATAAGCAATGATTTTTCCATTGAGGAAGTTGGAATTGTATAGGCTTCAATAAGGAAAGTTCGGATAATGGTAGCAGCGATAACAGCAAAAATAATAGCGTCAGCCCATTCTCTTGCCCATGATTTTTTAATTATCGGGCGTTTATCGGGGTGGAGATAAGTTTCCCTTGTTGAAAATCCAAGGTATGGGAGATAAATAAATGGAAAAATTGCACCAAGGGCCTGTGCGCCTAATCCATACTTTTTAAAACATTTAACGATTTCGACAATCATCAACAGGACAACAAATACATTGATAAACGGGATGATTAGAAAAACAAACCACCACATCGGCTTTTTTATGATCTTCAACCAGATATACAAATTATAAAACGGAATAAGGACTTTCCATCCCTGTTCACCGGCTTTTTCAAACAATTTCCACAGCCCTACAATAGTAGCGATGAAGGAAAGCAACATAAAAACAGCATATATGTTCATAAGAAAAAAAATTAAAATTTAACATGTCTTTCAAATACGTAATTATAACAGTAATATTGTTTTAGTGGAAAAATTTAATTTCTAAATAATTGTTAAAATCAGTATGTATAATTAAAAATTTCTTTGCCTATTTTGCCATATTATGAAAATGTAACTTCAGCAACTTGATACCGATGTATTTTTACCACATAGTATCATAGTTACATAGGTTTCACATAGACCTGTCTGCCGGCAGGCAAGTTTGATAGCTTTCTTTTTGTAACGGATATTCCTTTTCTGAACTAAGCGAAGCGATCTCATGAGCGCCTTTAAAAACAAAAAAAATAGCGAATAATATTTCATAAGTTTAATCTGTGAATCTGTGGCGTTTTATTTTTGTTGCTGACGGAGTCAGTTACTTACTTACTTTTTCGTTTTACCAAACTTAAAAGAAAATGACAAACCTGTCACAGAAAAATCCCGTGCAGCAAAAAACAGGGGGCTCACTTTCATACTCAGATCATCATTTATATCAAATTCAAAAAGATGTGCGTCAACACTTGCATCAATGATATTCAAAGCATAAAGTCCAACTGCAAAAATAACTGTCAGTTCAAGATTTCTTCTGTAAAAATTTTTAATCTGAAGTAAATTATCGTCAGAATATTTGCCTTCGTAATTGTCGATAGTCGCAGGGTTTCCATCCATGCGGAGTTTATATGCGTTATTATAATTTCGCAAGCTATCTGAATTTAAAATTGCAAAATAGGTAATGATTCCTGCTCCGACATAAATAACAGGTAACTTCCAGTATTTTTTATTATATACCTGGCCGAGTCCCGGAAGGCATGCCGACATAAGAGCAGCTTTTTTGGGAGAATGTTTTTTTACTTTACCGGTGTCTGATTTTTGTGTTGTACTTGTGTCTGAATTTTGTGCGGAAATCTGGAAGGAAAACAGAATTAATACGGCCAAAATTGCCAACATTCTGATCGTTACCTGAAAAAGGTTTGAAATATTGGCTATTGTTAAATTAATAAACAGATGACGCAAAGATTGCTTCGTCGTTCCTCCTCGCAATGACGTCATTGCGAAGCCGACGCAGGAGGCTGAAGCAATCTCAATGCGAGAATTTAGGTTTAACATAACACTAGTGATTTTTGCATTTTTATTATTTCCTGATTTTTGAAATAATATGGTTAAGTTCTTTGTCGGACCTGAAATGCACGATAAGAGATCCTTTTCCTTTATTGTTTCTCTTCAGATCAACTTTCAAACCGATATATTTACCTGCTTGTTCTTTTATCTTCAGATATTTTGGATGCAGAGCAGGAGTGATTTTCTTTTTTTGAGTAAGTTTATAAGGTTCACTATCAATGTTTCTGGCAATTGCCTCTGTTTCGCGTACAGAAAGATCCTGTTTAATGATATCGTTATAAATAGCAAGCTGAGTATCAATACATGGGACATTGATAATTGCTCTTGCGTGCCCCATGCTTATTAAGTTATCTTGTATGCCCATCTGAATGGTAGCAGGAAGTTTAAGTAATCTCAGGTAATTGGTAATAGTGGATCTGTTCTTTCCTACTTTTTCGCTCAGTTCTTCCTGGGTGAGGTTGCATTCGTCTATCAGGCGCTGAAAAGAGAGAGATATTTCGATTGCATTCAGATCTTTTCTCTGGATATTTTCAACGAGTGCCAGTTCCAGCATTGCATGATCGTTGGCTGTCCTGATGTAGGCAGGTATTACATCCATTCCTATAGACATGGATGCTTTTAATCTACGTTCACCGGTAATAAGTTGGAATTTGTCATCGTTGGTCAACCTGACAGTGATAGGTTGAATGATGCCCTGTTCTTTTATAGATTTTGCAAGTTCTTTCAGCGATTCATCATTTAAGTAAGTTCTTGGCTGAAAAGGATTGGCTTCAATCCTGTTAATTGGAATGTTGGCAATAGCTCCTGCAATAATAGTATCGGAAGGCTTACGAAGCTGATAGGTGATTTCGTCTATTCCCGAATTTTCGGGCAAGGCGCCAAGCCCTTTTCCTAATGCTTTTTTCTTAGCGTTCATCCGTTATGTCGATTTTTTTATCAGTTTCTTTAATTTTTGTCATACTGTTTTTTTGCAATATTTCTCTTGCCAGGCATAAGTAATTAACAGCGCCCTTGCTATGTACATCGTACATGATGATAGTTTCTCCAAAGCTAAGAGCTTCACCTAATTTAACATTTCTTGAAATGATTGTGTCAAAAACCATCTGCCGGAAATGTGTTCTGACTTCTTCCACTACTTGGTTTGACAGGCGTAAGCGAACGTTGAACATGGTAAGTAAAATGCCTTCGATACTAAGGTCGGCATTGATTCGGGTTTGTACTATTTTAATTGTATTCAGCAGTTTGCCAAGTCCTTCTAATGCGAAATATTCGCACTGTACAGGTATGATAACGGAATCCGCCGCCGCCAATGCATTCACTGTTATAAGACCGAGAGATGGAGAACAATCAATAAGAATGAAATCGTAATAGTCCCTGAGTTTATTGATAATCTTTCTCATCATTTTTTCTCTGTTGGGCTGGTTAATTAATTCAAGTTCAGCGCCAACAAGATCAATATGTGCAGGTATCAGGTCAAGATTAGGTGTAGATGTGTTCAGAATAATATTTTTGGGTTCTACATCATCGATGATACATTCATAAATGCTTGTCTTGATATTCTTTGGGTCAAAACCAATTCCCGATGTGGCGTTTGCCTGTGGATCTGCATCTATCAGCAATGTTTTATGATCCAGCACAGCCAGACTTGCCGCAAGGTTTATAGCTGTAGTGGTTTTCCCAACTCCTCCTTTTTGGTTTGTGATTGCAATTACTTTGCTCATACCCTAAATTTGATAATTAAAGTTACTGTTCCGGTTATTGGTCTTGGCTGCCGGTTTGAATAAAAATGGTCATTAGTTTTTGGTCAGGGCAGTTGGTTTGGTTAAAAGTCAATGGTTAATGGTACTAACCCAAGACCATTAACCTAAAACCAAACTGGCTGCTATAGACCATAAACCTTCAACCAAAATAGTTATCTTTTTTCCCCCATGACCAAAACCTTAAACTAAACCGGTTGCTCTGACCATAAACCTTCAACCCAAACAGTTCAAATTATATGTTTCACCGATTTTAAGTAAAATCAGTTTTTTCCCCACTCTTTTAAATTTTTCTATAGCTTCGTTTTTATCGATTGTAATAATTGGAAAGGTGTCGTAATGCATACCAAAAATAGTTTCGCAGTTTATCATATCGGATGCAATAATAGCATTATCAACGCCCATTGTAAAATTGTTTCCGATAGGCAGCATTGCAAAATCAATCGACCTGAATTCGCCTATCAGTTTCATGTCGTACATAAGCCCTGTATCTCCGGCAAAATAAAAGTTTCCTTCGCACGATTGGATAAGGAAACCACCCGGATTTCCTCCATAAGTGCCATCGGGAAGTGAACTGGAATGAACCGCATTGACATATTTTACATCACCAAAGTCGAAAGAATATTTTCCGCCGATATTCATGGAATGTCCCTGAGATACGCCATGTTTTTGCAGCCAGTTTACTATTTCAAAATTTGAAATAATCGTTGCGTTTGACTGAATGGCGATAGGAATAGCATCAGCAATATGGTCATGGTGACCATGGGAAACAAGAATATAATCCGGTCTTATTTTTTTGATATCAATGATACTTGCAAGAGGATTTCCACTGATAAAAGGATCGAATAACAACTTTTTACCATTGATGCTGATCTCAAAACAAGCGTGTCCGTAATAATTAATTAACATAATATGTTGAAATAATATAACTACTCAAGCAATGGAATAGAACGCTGATGACGCAGATTGCTTAAGATTAAATATGATTTTTATCTTGTTCATCATAAAATTTAAGATTAAATATGATTGTATTTTATCTGTGTTTATCTTAATTATCAGCGTCATCAGCGTTCCATTTATTTTTTCATCGGCTGTGTAGTTACGAAATAATATCAGTTTTTAAGCGACAGCAAATTTAAAAAAATAAGTTCTTGACTTCATGAATATTTATGAACAATGGAGATAATTGTCATTATAACGTGAGTTATGGA
>Ga0265296_1002913_pt1 | contig 16536 bp, 13 predicted proteins | sample MunlanPumphouse1_FD_189073 | JGI IMG/M metagenome (GOLD analysis project Ga0265296, IMG submission 189073) | Groundwater microbial communities from a municipal landfill in Southern Ontario, Canada - Pumphouse #1 | ecosystem: Environmental > Aquatic > Deep subsurface > Groundwater | place... | reverse complement strand
CTTACGCCGCCAGCTTGCGCAGGACGTAGTGCAGGATGCCGCCGTTCATATAATATTCGACCTCGTTCGCGGTATCGATGCGGCAGAGCGTGTCGAAGCTGAAGGTCGAGCCGTCGGCGCGGGTGACATTCACCGTCACCGTCTGGCGCGGCTTGAGGTCCGCGACGCCGGTGATGGTGAAAGTGTCGTCGCCGGTCAGGCCCAGCGTTTCGCGCGTGTCGCCGTCCTGGAACTGTAGCGGCAGCACGCCCATGCCGACGAGGTTCGAGCGGTGGATGCGCTCGAAACTCTCGACGATCACGGCGCGGACGCCGAGCAGGTTGGTGCCCTTCGCCGCCCAGTCGCGCGACGAGCCGGTGCCATATTCCTTGCCGGCGATGACGACGAGCGGGGTGCCGTCGGCCTTGTGGCGCATTGCGGCGTCGTAGATCGGCATGACTTCGGTGCCATAGCGCGACATGCCGCCCTCGATGCCGGGGACCATTTCGTTCTTGATGCGGATGTTGGCGAAGGTGCCGCGCATCATGACGTCGTGGTGGCCGCGGCGGGCGCCGTAGCTGTTGAAGTCGGCCTTGTTAACCTGATGTTCCATCAGCCATTTTCCGGCCGGGCTGTCCGCCTTGATGCTGCCGGCGGGGCTGATGTGGTCGGTCGTGATGCTGTCACCCAGGATCGCGAGCGGTTTTGCGTCGATGATGTCGGACACCGGCGCCGGGGTCATCGTCATGCCTTCGAAGTACGGCGGGTTGGCGACATAGGTCGACCCGGCGCGCCACTGATAGGTGTCGCTGCCCTCGACCTCGATCTTCTGCCAATGTTCGTCGCCGCGATAGACATGCTCGTAGCGCGCCTCGAACATATCGCGGTCGATGCACGACGCGATGGTGTCGGCGACTTCCTGATTGGTCGGCCAGATGTCGGCGAGGAACACGTCCTTGCCCGACTGGTCCTGCCCGATCGGGGTGGTGGTGAAATCTTCGGTCACCGTGCCCTTGAGCGCATAGGCCACAACCAGCGGCGGCGAGGCGAGGAAGTTGGCGCGCACGTCGGGCGACACGCGGCCTTCGAAGTTGCGGTTGCCCGAGATGACCGACGCGGCGACGATGTCGTTGCCGTTGATCGCCTCCGAAATCGGCCCCGCGAGCGGCCCCGAATTGCCGATACAGGTGGTGCAGCCATAACCGACGAGGTTGAAACCGATCGCGTCGAGATCGGCGGTCAGGCCCGCGCGGTCGAAATAGTCGGTGACGACCTGCGATCCCGGCGCGAGCGAGGTCTTGACCCACGGCTTGGGCTTCAAGCCCAAAGCGTTCGCCTTGCGCGCGACCAGACCCGCGGCGACCATGACCCCGGGGTTCGAGGTGTTGGTGCAGCTGGTGATCGCGGCGATCACGACGTCGCCGTCGCCGATATCATGATCCTTGCCCGCGACCGGCACGCGCTTGATGCCGTCATGCTTGTACACCGAGGCGAGGTCCGAATTGAACACATCGTCGACTTCGGTGAGGATGACCTTGTCCTGCGGCCGCTTCGGCCCCGCCAGCGACGGGACGACAGTGCCCATGTCGAGTTCGAGCGTGTCGGTGAACACCGGATCGGCCATGTCGGCCGACAGCCACAGACCCTGCGCCTTGGCATAGGCTTCGACCAGCGCGACATTTTCGGCGCTGCGCCCGGTCAGGCGCATATAGTCGAGCGTCTTGTCGTCGATGCCAAAGAAGCCGCAGGTCGCGCCATATTCGGGCGCCATGTTCGCCAGCGTCGCGCGGTCGGCGAGCGACAGCGAGGACAGGCCGGGACCGAAATATTCGACGAAGCGCCCGACGACGCCCTTGGCGCGCAGCATCTGCGTTGCAGTGAGCACCAGGTCGGTCGCGGTGACGCCTTCCTTCAGCGCGCCGGTCAACTTGAACCCGACGACTTCGGGGATCAGCATCGACACCGGCTGGCCGAGCATCGCGGCCTCGGCCTCGATCCCGCCGACGCCCCAGCCAAGCACGCCGAGCCCGTTGATCATCGTCGTGTGGCTGTCGGTGCCGACGCAGGTGTCGGGATAGGCGATGGTGGTGCCGTCGGCGTCCTGGCTCGACCACACCGCCTGCGCGATATGTTCCAGATTGACCTGATGACAAATGCCGGTGCCCGGGGGAACCGCCTTGAAATTGTCGAGGCTTTTCGATCCCCATTTCAGGAAGTCATAGCGTTCGCCGTTGCGATAATATTCGATCTCGACATTCTGTTCGAACGCCTTGGGGTGCCCGAATTCGTCGACCATGACGCTGTGGTCGATGACGAGGTGGACGGGGACGAGCGGGTTGATCTTGGTCGTGTCACCGCCGAGCTTGGCAATCGCATCGCGCATCGCGGCAAGGTCGACGACGCAGGGGACGCCGGTGAAATCCTGGAGCAGCACGCGCGCCGGGCGATACTGGATCTCGCGGTTCGAATGCGGATCCTTCTGCCAGTCGACCAGCGCCTGCACATCGTCGGTCGACACCGTGAAACCGCCATCCTCGAAGCGCAGCAGATTTTCGAGCAGCACCTTCATCGAAAAGGGCAGCCGCGACACATCGCCCAGCTTTGCCGCGGCCTTGTCGAGCGAATAGTACGCATATTCTTTGTTGCCGACGCTCAGCGTCGAACGGGTGCCCAGCGTGTCATGTCCGGTGGTCGTCATCTTGCAGCAGTCCCCTGTTGGCGCGGCGGGGGAAGACCGTCCGCTGGCGTGGCGGGAGAGCGGGCCAGCAGGAGTCGCGCGCGCGGTTTTTGTTGGGGACGCCTTACGCGGGGGGTGGGGAAATGCAAGGGGGTGGATTTTACCGCTACTCGAGATATGGTCGTGAAACGCCGAAGGTAAAATAAAGGAGAATTTGTGAGCGATCATTGTGCCTCTGTCGTGACGATTCTAATGTTTATCGCACTCCCAGAAGAGCATGATCGACTCTTGGAATTCTTCCCTTCGCGCGAGACTCTTCAAGATAATCAATTTGTCTTCGTCGAACATGACATAGACATAGACGGCTTTAGGATGATCTCTGTTTTGGCAACCGGAATGGGGATAGATAATGCTTACGATGCGACGTCCGCAGCTATTGCCCGATTTAGTCCAAATGTAATAGTATGCTTAGGTATCGCAGGATCTCTAACTTCCGATTTGAAAATCGGCGATGTAAGTGTGTCAAATGAAGTCATCGATATTTCGCAAAATATAAAAATTTCGGAAGTCGCGCCAATACGGAAAAAGCGGCCGACTAAACGTAGGAAAGCTCAACGCCCTCAATCGGCGCGCACCGTTGTCGAGCTATCGCCTAAAACATTGCCAATTAACACAGATCTTGCGGCAAGCTTCCGCTTTTTGCGCTCCCACCCCACGTTGAAAATCGATCTGGCTGAATGGGTCGAACAGGCGGACAAGCGGCGGGTAGATTTAATTGGGGAGACTCCCGGTAGCGGGCTGAGCGAGGAGATGTCTCAGAAACCGGCTGCTGAGATCGGCCCATTGATCAGCGGTCCGGTAGTCGCAAGTTCAGCTTTTAAGGATACCCTTAGGAAGATTGATCGCAAGGTTCTCTGCGTCGAAACGGAATCATCTGGTGTGGCACGTGCGGCCTCCGCAGCAAACATACCTTGCATAACGGTGCGCGGTATTTCCGACCATGCAGATGTGAATAAAAACGCTTTGGAGCGCACCACCAAGCAAGCCGCCCGTCAGCTCGCGTCTGATAACGCGATTTCATACTTTGCTTTACAGCTGAAGAACCCAAGCTTTATGCGAGTAGCTGCAAGCCATTTGCAAGGATCAAATCAGCCAGAGTTGTTCAAAGATAGTGATGTCGGACCTGACAAGATACTCTCCAAAATCTCAAAGGATATAGATAGTTATCTTGAAAAAATGTCACCTGAATATAAGCATCGGCCAAACAACGCTAATCTTCCGATGCCCAGAATCAGTAGAGACGCTGTTGATGAAAATATCGAGGACATCACTTCAAAAGTACCGAAATCGATTTCGGATGCTCTCTTGGAAAGTCGCGGAATATACGTAAAACTTCCGAAGTCATTTCCTAACCAAACCTTGGCTTGGTCGGTAGCGCAGGCGCTATTAGGAAGCGAGATTGATGGGAAGCAGATCCTTCCTCTAATCGCGTCCGGCGACGAAATTTCCCCACCATCCAAAGGGATTAAGCATGCGACCGGCGTAGAGCCATCGGATCAGGCTATTATGCGTGATTTCACTCCCGTCATAATAATCAGTGAACCTCAATTTCACTCTGAGCCAAAAATGAATTTCCTTATTGGGGAACTTGAAAAATACACATCTTGCCCTCTGGTCGTGGTTTCTAGGTCCGAGCTACCAACTGAACAAATCGACAGGCTCAAATCAGATCTAGCTCTTGTTGATCATTCTACAGCACCGGTCCCGTTTTATGAAATAGCAACTTATCTTGAAGCAGCTTTTGAAATGAAGCCTGCAGAAGCTGACTCCGTGGCAAGTAGATTGGATGACACGTTTTCGAAATTTCGTTTACACACTCATCCAGCATATTTTGTTGGTCTACAAGAAGCAACTATCGATGCTTTAATACAAGCGAATCACCGTGCTGAATTAATACAACTTGCTGTAGACGGTCTTTTAAGTTTTGTAGTTGCTTTTGACGAATCCCCTGTAAAACTTGGCAGAACAACTCGTGAAGAATTTCTTACTGATCTTGCATTTCAGATCCGTGTCGAAAGCCGTAAATTTTCGCGTATCGATCTTTACGAGTACGTTCGCGATTTTGGCGAGCGCAAAGCACTGGAAATTCAACCTGAAGAGTTTCTTCGCGGATATTTTGCCGTTGGCCTCTTAAATGAAACAGGTGGGTGCATTTCCTTCTCTGTCCCGTATCTCGAAGCATATCTACTGTCCGAGCGATTGCGCGGCGATGCGGTCGCTGCCGCTCGTTACTTTGATCCCCGGCAATCGGAATTCGATCAATTTACGTTTGACTTATATGTAGAACGAGGTGCTTGCGAAGAGGTTGTCGCTGCTATTTGCGCGTACGCTAGAGAAGCTATTTCAAGTTCGGAGGAAGCTGAAAACGTATATCTCGGAAAAAAGGTTCGGCCTCGAGCTCTTTCATCACCGCAAATGCTCCTCGCACTGGCTCAGAGATTAGGTCAGGCGGCGGTTCAAATGGCAGAGAATTCCTCATCAAGCGAAGTGCGTGAGGAAAAGCAAAGGTTGCTGGATACAAAACAAGCGGTTCGTGGAAGAGTCGCCTCTAGAGACCCGCTATCAGGCGAAAACCTCCCCGAAGATACAAAAAAAGAATTCCGACGTCTTGATGAGTTGTCGCGCTCCTCGACTCTATTGGCCACGATAATAGGTTCCGGCGCGGAACGCCTGGACGGAAGCATTAAAGAAGAGGTGGGAAATCTGGTTTTGGAGGTTCTCGAGCGTTTCCTCCATTATTGGACGTTAAATCGCATGGAGATTGATTTTAGTGAATTGAGAGAAGAGCTTAGCTCAGATGCAACAGTCGAAAGTATAATAGAAGAACATGGTCTTTTTGCAGAAAATAAGGATGATATTAGAAAGGACATTCTTATCTTTCTGGATGATCAAGAGCTTCGTTTATTGAGCGGTCCGGCAAGCATCCTTTTGCATAGGATATCTCATTATGCTGGGGTTCGGTCTCTGCGCCCAATTTTTTCTAAATTAAAACCGAGCAATATGATTCAGAGACTTTTCAGAGACGTTTGGCTAATGGATGTCGAGCATACCGACGGTAAGAAGGCTCTGAAAGAAACATTGCAGAAGTATAAAGGCAGTCCAGCGTTTCGATTAGCGATCACAAATCACTTGATGAACAGAATATTTTGGCATCATTGGCAACGTGAATCGCGGGCATCGTTCCTCGACGTCGCGCGGTATTCGCTTGCTCCCTTGGGGTTGAAGCCAGCAGATGAGCATGCACAAAAGATGCTTAAAGGACCCAAAAAGTAGGACGAGAGTGGCCCGACATGGGCGCTAACCACTAGCTTTCCGGTTCTCTCATCGTGCTGAGCCAATATTGTTACCCTCTTTGTCACCCGTCTCATGTAGTGCTGCGCAATCGTATCACGGAGGGTATCATGCGGATCAAACAAACAGCAGGCCTCATCACCATCTTGGCCACGGGGCTTTTGCCCGCCACCGCAACGGCGCGCGATCCCGCGAACGTCCTGATGCCCGAAAATGCCGAGGCGCGGGCGTTTCAGGAGGCGGTGGGCTATGCGACCGCGGTGATCGCGGGCGACACCATCTACCTGTCGGGGGTGGTCGCGGGGCCGGCGGCGGGGGAGAGCGATCTGGCGCCCGGATATGAGCGCGCCTTTGCGCATATCGCCGCGACGCTGGCGCGCGCGGGGGCGAGCTGGGACGATGTGGTCGACATCACCACCTTTCACACCGACCTGGCCGCGCACATCGACGGCTTTGCCGCGGTCAAGAACCGCCATGTGAAGGCGCCCTTTCCGGCGTGGACCGCGATCGGCGTGTCGCGATTGTACGAGCCGACGGCGGTGGTCGAGATCAAGGTCGTGGCGCGGGTGGTGAAGAAGTAGGGGGCATTTCCTGTTTCTCCTGCGTCGTCATCCCGGACTTGATCCGGGATCCATTCCAACGTCGCCGCATGGATCCCGGATCAAGTCCGGGATGACGAATTGAATATAGGACGCCCCCTAATTCAGCGCGTCGTTGATCGTGGTGAAGATGTTGGCGAGGCTGAGGCCGAGCATCTGGAAGGCGATGAGGCTGGCGAGCGCGATCAGCGCCGCGATCAGGCCATATTCGATCGCGGTGGCGCCGCGCTGGTCGGTGCGCAACTTCGGTCTGGTCATGGTTGTTCCCGCTGGTGTCTGGCGCGTTGATCCCCGTCGCTGTGTTAAGTGGCTGAACAGCAACAGGATATTGGCGGACGCGGTTAACGCGGTGGCAGGGACGGTGCGGGGGGATTTTTTGCTTTCCTACATAACCAAATAGGTTCAAATTACTCTTGATTCATTCCAAAGTGATTCGGGAGGTGGCGCTATGGGGCGTTTGGTGGAGCGGGGGGCGTTCGGGAACGGTGTGACGGGCGGCGGGGGTGAGGCCCACCCCGCTGCGACTAGCCAGCGAGCTGGCAAGTCTCGCTGCCCCTCCCCTGAAGGGGAGGGGATCGGTCCGAAGACCAATCCCTTCATGCCGGGGCTGCGGGTGCGCGAGGACGGGTTTACGGCGGCGCGGACGCGGGTGTTTCTTGCCGTCCTGGCGAAGACCGGGTGCGTCAGCGATGCGGCGCGGGTGGCGGGGGTCAGCCGGACGTCGGTCAACCGCTCGCGCGCGCTGTTCCCACCGTTCGATACGGCGTGCCGCGAGGCGCTGGCCAAGGCGCTGCGCGGGCTGGAGGCGGTCGCCTACCAGCGCGCGGTCGAGGGGCGCGAGACGGTGGTGATCCGCGGCGGGCGTGAGGTCGAGCGGCGGATCGCGCCGTCGGACGCGCTGCTCGCGCTGCTGATCAAGCGCGGCGAGTTGGTCGAAGGCGCGGCGGCCGAGGCGGCGGCGGAGGCGGCGCGGATCGACGCCGCGACGGCGATTACCACCGCGGAATATCTGGAGGGGTGGCGGTTCGATGTGGAGGGGACCAAATATTTCTATCCGGGCAGCGCGCGGCAGCGGCTGCGCGACAAGCTGGACGCGATGCGGGCCGCCGCGCGCACCTATGAGCGCGAGGAGGAGGCGGCGACCGGCGAATGTATGCGCTGCGGCGAGCGGGCGCATGGCGCGGCGCTGGAGCGGCTGGCGGCGCTCCGCGCGAAGGATGCGGCGCTTGAGGCCGAGTTTGCTGGCGACGATCTGCCGGTGGATTAGCGCGGGCGTGCGCCGCGTTATGTGATGACGCCGGCGTGGCGGGCCTTGTCGGCGAGTTCGCTGCGCGTCGTCGCGCCCATCGTGCGCAGCAGGTGCGAGACATGGTTGCGGACGGTGAAGTGCGAGAGCGCAAGGCTGCGCGCGATCTGTTTGTTCGACTGTTTTTGCGCGAGCATCGTCAGCACTTCGATCTGACGCTCGGTTAGAACCGGCGGCGCGGCGGAGGGCGCGGGCATTGCCTGAACCGACGGCTGATCGGGCTTGAGGACGACAAACTCGCCCTGTTGCAGCGCGTGCAATCCCGCAACCATGCGGTCGGGGCGAACCGATTTGGCGATATAGGCATCGGCGCCATAACCCATGACGCGATCGATCGTCGCATCATCGTCGAGCATCGACACGACCGCGATCGACGAGCGCGGGAAGCGGCGGCGCATCATCGGCAGCGTTGCGGCGGGGTCCATGCCCGGGAACAGCAGGTCGATGGTGAACAGCTGCGGCGCGCCTTCGCGTTCGGCGACGCACAGCATTTCGTCGACGGTCCCGGCCTGGTGGATCGCGAGATGCGGAAAGGCGCTGCCGACCAGCTGGCCCAGCCCGGCGCGGAATATCGGATGATCGTCGGCAATGATGATAGTGTCGATCATGGCGTGCGGCTTGGCACGGCGGTGCAGAATGTCCGATGAATGGATATGGGCGTTCATGGGCTTGGCTCAATATCCAAGAGTGTCGGGCCACAGGACGCGGGTGCAGCGCGCGATGGGATCGGAGGTCTTGGCGGCGAGGGCGGTGCGGAGCGCAGGGAGCGCCGCTACGGCTTCGCGCAATGCGGCGATGTCGAGGGTACCGCGCGCCAGTTCCTGGCTGCCGCCGAGCCGGTCGGACGGGCGGATCAGCGTCCAGCCGAGCGCGTCATGGCCCTGTGCATAAGCGAGCAGGTCGCCGAGCGGCAGCTCGCCATGGCCGTTGCTGGCGTCGTGCGCGCCATAGGGGAAGATCTGGGTCGAGAGCGCGGTGCTGCCGATGATGCCGTGCGGCTGGACCGGGAAGGGGCGCTGGATGTGGAGCAGCGCGACTTCGGGCAGGTCGGCGTCGATGCCGACGCGCAATTTGACGTCGATTTCGCGGTCCGCGATCGCGGGCTGGCGCGCGGGTTCCCAGATGTAGGAGAGTTCGAGTTCGAGCGGGCGCTGTGTCTTCTGCGGATCATAGCCCTTTGCGGTCCAGCGCATGAAATCGCCGCCCTCCAGCCTGCCCTCGTCGGTGAACAGCCGGGTGAGGGTGACGGTGCCGCCCGCGAGCTGTTGCTGGACGTCGCAGGTGTAGCGCCAGCTTTCGCGATAGGGCGGGTTGGTGGCGGGGGGCTGGCCGGCGAGCGGGGGCAGCCGTGCCTCGGTGACGCCGGGGGCGAGCAGGAGCAGCGGGATGAGGGTCAGGCCATGGCGCAAGCGCATCGATGCTCCTCCGGTCAGCGCAGATCGCCGGTGAGGTACCAGCAATCTTTTTTGTGCTCGAAAATATAGGCGCCCGCCTGCGCGTCGCGATCCGCCCCCTCGACCCCGGCGAAGGGGAGGCCGCGCTGCCAGTCGACGCGATATTGCGCGTCGCCGAGGCGCGTCAGGGTGACGCGGCGATACTCGGCCGGAAGCTTGTCCGGCGCGACTTCGCGGCTGAACCGGTAATCGCTCGACGAAATGCGGAACTGGCCCAGATATTGCTCGCGATTGACCCCATAGCCGGGGTCGGCAGGGTCGGCGAGCTTGCCGACCTGCACCATGTAGCTGGTGAAGACGACCTGTTCGAGCCAGCCGCCACCGTCGGTCGCGGCGCTGTACCAGGCGAGGAACTCTTCGAAATCGCCGATCCCGCAGCCCGCCTGCCGGACCCGTTCGATCTCGTCGAGCGGGGTGAATTCGGGCTCGGCGGCGCGGGCGGGGGAGCCCGGCGCCAGCGCGGTCATCAGGACGGCGAGCGACACCACGAACAGTTTATGCACGACCATGTTTCCGTTCTTGCCGGGCTGCGATCAGCCGGTGACGATCACCCTATGGTGTTGCGCCACAGGCTGCGGTGATCGCGATCACAGCTGCGCTGCAGGATCAGCGCGCGGCGGGTGCGGCGGGGCGCGTCCAGCCTTTGCGGTACTTTTCGAACCAGGCGAGGATCGCCGCGGCCTTGGCGGCCGATTGCGAGGGGCGCGCGGCGATGCCGCCGTGGCTGGCGCCGGGGATCTTGACCAGCGCGGTGGGGACGCCGCGCAGGCGGAGCGCGGTGTAATATTGTTCGGATTCGCTGACCGGAGTGCGGTAATCCTCGGCGCCGACGACGACCATGGTCGGCGTTTCGACATTGCCGACGAGCGACAGCGGCGACAGTGACCAGTAAAGCTCGGGCTTTTCCCACGGCATCGCGCCGAGCCAATAGGGACCGAAAAAGGCGGGGTTGTCGGCGGTGAGCGCCTGCGTCGTCCAGTTGATCACCGGTTTCTGGGTGACCGCGGCCTTGAAGCGGTTGGTCTTTCCGACGATCCAGCTGGTGAGCACCCCGCCGCCCGAACCGCCGGTGACGAACAAAGCGTCGGGATCGGCGACGCCGAGCGCGATGGCGCGGTCAACGATGCTGATCAGGTCGAAATAATCATTGCCCGGATAGGCCTTGTCGATCTCGTTCGCGAAGGCCTCACCATAGCTGGTCGAGCCGCGCGGGTTGGCCGAGAGCACGGCATAGCCGCCAGCCGCGTACAGCTGATTGTCGGTCGAGAAATGCGGACCATAGGCCTGGAACGGGCCGCCGTGGATTTCGAGGATAAGCGGTACCTTGGTACCCTCGACATAGCCGGGGGGCAGGGTCAGCCAGCCTTCGATCGGCTTGCCGTCGTGGCTGGAGGGGGTCGTGATCTTGCGGACTTCGCCGAGCGACTTCACTTCGCGCAAGCTACGATTGAGGTCGGTGAGGATGCGCGCCGATCCGCCGCGCGCCAGCTGAACCTCGGCGGGGCGGGTTGCGGTGCCGCCGGTGAAGGCGATGGCGCCGCCGTCGGACACGGTGAAGCTGCCGCCGACATAGGGGCGGTCGAGCCCGCCGCCCGACAGTCCCTTGGCGACGTCGCGGACCGAACCGTCGAGGCCGATGCGCGCGATTTTGGTTTCGCCATGATCATCATATTGCGCGTAGAGCGCGCGGCCGCCGTCGCCCCATGCGATCGCGTCGACGCTGTAATCCCAGTTTTCGGTGAGGTTGCGGCGGCCCGAGCCGTCGGGGTTCATCACATAGAGGTGGGCGTTTTCATAGGCGCGGCGGGCGTCGTCGAAGCCCAAATACGCGATCTTGCCGCCGTCGGGCGAGACGAGCGGGTTCGCGTCAGGACCATTGCGGTCGGTGAGCGCGGTGATCCGCCCGCCCGCGACGTCGAGCGCATAAACCTCGCTTTCGACCGGGTCGGTTTCCCAGTCAGCCTTGCGATTGGCAGCAAAATAGAGGGTGCGGCCGTCGCGCGACCAGCTCAATGGCCCATTATCGTGATAGGGGCCGAAGGTGAGTTGGCGCGGCGCGCCGCCGGTGGCGGGGACGAGGAAGATTTTTTCGAACCCCGGTTCGATATAACCCTGCCCGTCGGCGCGGTAGGCGAGGAGGTCGCGGACCTCGAGCGGTTCGGCCCATTTCGCGCCTTCGGGCTTGTTGGCGGGCGCTTTGCCGAGTTTGAGCCCTTCGTCCTTGACCAGCATCGTATAGGCGATCGAACGGCCGTCGGGCGCCCAGGCGAGCGACGAAGGCGCAGTCGGCAGGCCGGTCAGCCGCACCGCCTCGCCGCCCTGCATCCAGCGCACCCACAGCTGCGCGCTGCCGCCCTCGGTCGAGGCAAAAGCGAGGCGTTTGCCGTCGGGCGACCAGCGCGGCGCAAAGGCGCCGCCCTGCCGCCCCGCCAGCGGGATTTCTTCGCCGGTCGCGGTGTCGATGAGCCAGATCGAGCTGACCGCGCGGTCGGTCATGATGTCGTTCTGGCGGCGGACATAGGCGATGTGGCGTCCGTCGGGGCTGATCTGCGGATCGGCGGCGATGGCAAGGTCGAACAGGTCGGCGCCGGTCAGGCGGCGTTCGGGCGCGGTGCGCGCGCTGCCGACCGCGGCGGCGGATGTGGCGGGCGCGGCGGGCGCGGCTCCTTCCTGCGCGGGCGGTACGGGCGGTTCTTGCGCGATGCTTGGCTGCACCGAAAGCACGAGCAGGCTTGCGCCCAAAATTGCCAGTTTGCGCATGAAAAACCGTCCCTTTTTTTGTCCGATGGCGCGGGTTTGTACCTTTCGCGGCGGCCCGTCAACCGGGCGCGCGCGGGTGCGGCATGATGGCCTGGACGAGGCCGGTATCGTTGCGGCGATCGCGCGGCACCGGGTCGGAAAATCGCTTTATCGTGCCGGTGCGGAGCGGTTAAGCAGGAGGTCTAAGTCGCGGTCGGCGCCAAACGCAGGGCAGCAGGGCAGGAAACCAGTAAGGCAATGACGAAGATCCGGGCATGGATAGCCAGTGCGACCATGATGGTCTTGGCGCACGTCGCAGGCCTGGCAGCCCATGCCCACGAGGCGCCATCGCCGCGGACCGGGTTTGACGCGGTGCGCGAGCTGGTCGGCAATACGCTGGTTTACGTCAAGCCCGGGCAGCCGAGCGTCGAGACGGGGGTTTTTCTGCGGCTGGACGGCACCGGGTTGGCGGTGACGCGCGGGCGCGGCGATGCGGACGAGCCGCGGGCGATCCGATGGGCGAGTTTGTCGGACGGCCGATTTTGTGTGACCGACGTCGGGCATGAACCCTGGGATGGCGATTGCGGCGTCCTGTCGGTCGATGGCATGCGCGCGTCGCTGACCCCGAAGACCGGGTCGGTGTGGCCGGGACGGGTGTTGGCGGGCGATGCCTGGACGCTTGATCCGGCGACCGCGTCCGCCGCGCGGTTCGAGGGGAAGGCGGCCATTGCGGCGCTGGTCGGCCATACGATGATCTTTGGTCCCACCGGCGGCAAGGGCGAGGATCGCGCCCATTTCATCATGGCCAATGGCACGGCGCGGCGAGCGCATAATGATCAGCCCGATTTCGATCATTGGGCGCTCCAGGCAGATGAACGATGGTCGATCCGCGGCGCGGACGACCAGCTGTGTTTCAGCGGAGGTGCATGGAAAGAGGATTTTTGCGCAACCGTGGCGATCGCTGGTGACCTGGTGACCTTGCGTCACGCGCGCGCTGGTCCGTTGCATGCCAGGCTGGTGCAGGGCGATGCCCGCAACCTGGCGCCCGCGGTCGATGCGGCAAACCGGGCGCTGGCTGCGGCGCTGGTGGGCAGGACGCTGCTGCTGAAAGCGGCCGACCGGCAGGCCACGACCGATAGCCGGTTGTATTTTCAGCGCGATGGCGCCGGTCTGGCGAAACGGGGTGACCGCGCGCCCGAGCCGATGCAATGGCTGTTGCAGCGCGACGGCAAGCTGTGCGTCGCCGAGCGGCGGCGGGCATTTCGGGATAGCGATTGTACCACATTGTCGATCGACGGCGACGGGGTGACCCTGAAGGCGCCGGGCCGCCCCGCAATTCCCGGCCGCCTTTTGCAAGGCAATGCGCTGAACAACTGAGCGGGGCGGTGCCGCCGGATTGTCTTGGCGGTCAGGCGTCGTGCGGGGTGCGAAAGGTTGAGGCGAGGACGGCGCCGATCGCGGTCGTCGCGACGATCATCATCGCCACGGCAACATTCACGCCGCCGATCGCCAGCTCGCTGCCGTCGCTGTGGCGCATCGTGCCACCATAGAGCGGGCTGAGGGTGTAGGCGGCGAGGAATCCGAACGAGATGGTGAAGGCAATCAGCGCGGGAAGCCGCACCTGACGGCACCACCAGATCAGCCACAGGCACAGCATCGCCAGCGAGCTGTTGGTGATCAGCTGCCAAACCTCGTGCAGCCGGGCGTGGCCGGGCCAGTCGGGGTTGACGACATGCGTCATCCCCAATTCGAGGATCGGGGTGAGGACGCCGAAGGGGATCAGCGCAAGCGACAGAACAATACGGCGCACAAAAACCTCCCATTGGCCCGGTCCCTGACGGCGGCGTCCCGGGGTGCCGGGAGCGCGCCGCCGCCGCGGGATAGGGCGGCCGGTGTGAGAGCGTCGTCAAAGGGGTGCAGCGCGTACCCCTTTGACGGGCTCAAGCGCAGTATTGCTGAGGTAACACACTGAGGTCGATGACCGCAGCGACCAATGTTTTGACCCAAGGTAACAATGGCGCTCGCATGGTGATCGGGTGTCGGCGGACGGCTATGCGGGTTGGCGGTCGCCCTTATCCGGCGGCGATGTCGGCGGGCGGATAATCCTCTGCCGCCGATGGGCAGTCGCCCTGTTTCATGACGGCCGGGCGGCCGGCGGCATACCAAGTCGCGGACCACAGTTCGGGATCGTCGCCGACGGCCTCGAAGATGCACACCTCGCCCTTTGTCCCGTCGGGGGCGATGACCACCGCCCAATTGTAGCGATCCTCGGCGCGCCATTCGCCGCCCCAGATCAGGATGCGCCCGCCCGCGACGCGGACGATCGGCAGGCCAAGACCGCGGTCGGCAAAGGCGATGCCTGCGCGGGTTTTGGCGTCGGGGACCGCGGCTGCGACTGCCGCCTTGACCACGGGGTGATCGAGAAAGCGGTGTCCGTTGACGACGTCGAACGGATATTTGCCGATGTACGGCGTCAGGTCGACCGGGCCGCGGCGCGCTTCTTTGACGCTGAGCGGGATCGAGGGGCTGATCTTGGGTTCGCTGGCGACGGTTTTGGCGGGGTCGGCTTGCGGGGTTTCTGCCTCGGCGCACGCCGACAGGGGAAGCAGCGCGGCGAGGGTGGCGGCGACGAATTTCATACTATCTCCGGTTTCTTGCGTGGATGGCTGTGGCGAGCGATGGCGGCAGGCAATCTGGACCCGCTATCGCGCCGATTCCACGCCCGCGGTGACCCGGATCACAAATTTGCGTCAGCCGCCGCCTGCGGCCAGACGGACCGAGGCGGGGGTGAAGGTGCGCACGCGGTTACGGCCGGTTCGCTTGGCTTCGTAGAGCGCCTGATCGGCCTCGTGCATCAGCGCCGACAGGTTGCCGCCGGGGGTGCCGATGGTCAGCCCGATGCTGGCGGTGGGGACCAGCGCCGCGGGGATGCGGTCGGCGGCGGCGGCGGCGAGGCCGGTGCGGACCGCTTCGGCGAACTGGCGCGCGGTTTCGATGCCCGCGCCGGGGACGAGCAACGCGAATTCTTCGCCGCCGATGCGGCCGGCGATCATTTCGGCGGGGGCGATGGCGCGGACGTGCGCGCCGAAGGCCGCGATGATGGCGTCGCCGACAGCGTGGCCATAGCTGTCGTTGATCTGTTTGAAGCGGTCGAGGTCGGCGATCATCAGCGCCACCGGGCGATCGTCGTCGAGACAGCGGCGGAGCGCCGATCCCGCCTGTGCCTCGAAGCCGCGCCGGTTGAGCAGGCCCGACAGATTGTCATCGTCGACCTGGCGGCGCAGTTCGCTGATCTGGTCGATCGCGACCGCAACCATGAGGCTGATCGCGGCGAGAATCGACACCATCGCCTGGGTAAACTGAACCGTGGTCCAGTACACCGACTGTTGAAAGCCGTCATAGCTGTCGAAGCCGCCGCCGAGGGCGAGAAGGACGATCGGCCGCGCGGTCAGGTTGATCACCGACAGCGCCGCGACCCAGAATAGCACCCGATCGATGAGATGGGGTTTGGCGAGCGGCCATAGTGCGCGCACGATCATCATCGCGATGATCGCGGCGCCGATGCTGATCGACAGGATGCGGCCACCGATGCTGGGCTGGCCGAGCAGGAACCACAGAAAGACGGTCATCGATGCCGCGGCGGTGAGGGCCATCGACCGCCACGGGATCGGCAATCCATAGCGGCCGATGATCGCGGCGGCAAACAGGGCGCCGGTGGCGAGGAAACCGATATTGGCGGGGATGCGGTGCAGTTCATAGGGCAGCGCGGGGCCGACATCGAGGATCAGAAAGGCGATCGCTGAGGCGGTATAGGCACCCGCAGCATAGGCGACATAGCGGTCGCGGCGGTTCAGCCAGAGCAGGAAAAAGGCGGCCGCGAACAACAGGCCGATGCCCGGGTTGAGCAACTGGATAAAAAACTGACCCGACAAAATTCTAGCCTCTCTGCCCCCGACGGTAGCAGCGATATGGATAACGAAGTCTTACTTTTCTGTGCGTTAGGTCACAGTAGCTGTAAAAGCCACGAACCGTCAGGCGGTTCCGCGCACGACCAGATGGACGGGGATGCGAGTGCCGCTGCGGGTGCGTTCGTCATCCTCGAGCGCCATCGCGACGAGGGCTTCGCCCGCGGCGTCGAGATCGGGTTCGAGCGTGGTCAGCGCGGGGTCGGCCATGGTCCCGGCGCGGATGCCGTCGAAGCCGATCAGCGCAACGTCCTGCGGGACGCGGCGCCCGGCGTCCTTGAGGCCTTGCAGCACGCCGAGCGCGAGCATGTCGCTGGCCGCGAAGATCGCATCGGTGTCGGGGTGCGCTTCGAGCAGCGCATGGGCCGCGGCAACGCCCTGCGCGTGGCGGTCGGCGGCGGCAGGGGGTTCGGCGATGATCGGCGTCAGCCCGTGCGCGGCGAGGGTCGCGGTGAAGCCGTCGCGG
>Ga0265296_1002911_pt1 | contig 16554 bp, 22 predicted proteins | sample MunlanPumphouse1_FD_189073 | JGI IMG/M metagenome (GOLD analysis project Ga0265296, IMG submission 189073) | Groundwater microbial communities from a municipal landfill in Southern Ontario, Canada - Pumphouse #1 | ecosystem: Environmental > Aquatic > Deep subsurface > Groundwater | place... | reverse complement strand
ACCGAAGTCACCGCCACCCTCGACCACCACGGCGTCGACCTCACCGACGAGGCCAGCATCCACCGCTGCGCCACCCTCCTCGCCGGCCTCGCCCAAAACCGCGACTTCCTCGCCGACCACCTCATCGCCGCGCTCCGATCCGACGCCGCCGACCCACAGCCCGCCAACCGCTATTCGGCGCAGGTCATCCTCCTCCACCGCAGCCCGCGCGGCTGGTACCTGCGCGCCAATATCTGGCCCGCCGCGACCGACGCCGCCTATGCGGCCAGCGGCGCCGCCACCTTTTCCTACGGCGTCGCGCACGACCATAATTTTAACTTCCTCACCATCGGCTATTTCGGCCCCGGTTATGTCAGCGACTATTATGAGGTCGATCCCGACACCATCGACGGCCGCCACGCCGAGCCGCTCAACCTGACCTTCACCGGGCGCAGCCAGCTTGGCGAAGGCCAGATGCTCCTCTATCGCGCCCACCGCGACCTCCACTGCCAGCAGCCCCCCGCCAGCCTGTCGGTCAGCCTGAACATCATGGACGAGGGCGATCATGTCCCCTGGCGCGACCAATATATCGTCGACCTGGGCCGCGAAGCGGGCGAGCGCGCTGGCCAGCCCCCCACCATCACCCGCCGCCCCACCCTGACCAGCGGCGAACTGCTCCTCCGCTGCGCGGTCCACCTGCGCGCCGAGGCGCACGACATCGCCGACCATATCGCCCGGACGCACCCCGTCCCGAGAGTCCGCGCGAACGCCATCGCCGCGCTGGCGGCGGTCGCGGAGGGCACGGGCCGGACGTCGGTGCTGGAGCGGGGGATGCGGGATCGCGATGCGCGGGTCCGGGACGATTGCGCGCGGTGGTTGGCGCTATAGCTTCACCTGCTGACAGCACGCATTTCCCCTGCTAGTGCGCCGCGCATGACCACGCCCATGTCCCACATCCGTAACTTCTCCATCATCGCGCATATCGATCATGGCAAATCGACGCTCGCCGACCGGTTGATCCAGTTCACCGGCGGGCTGACCGCGCGCGAAATGTCGGCGCAGGTGCTCGACAATATGGACATCGAAAAAGAGCGCGGGATCACCATCAAGGCGCAGACGGTGCGCCTGAAATACAAGGCGCATGATGGTGAGACCTATGAACTCAACCTGATGGACACCCCGGGCCATGTCGACTTCGCCTATGAAGTGTCGCGGTCGCTCGCGGCGTGCGAGGGCGCGTTGCTGGTCGTCGATGCGGCGCAGGGGGTCGAGGCGCAAACGCTGGCGAACGTCTATCAGTCGATCGAGCACGACCATGAAATCGTGCCGGTGATCAACAAGATCGACCTGCCCGCCGCCGACGTCGACAAGGTGAAGGCCGAGATCGAGGACATCATCGGGCTGCCCGCCGACAACGCCGTGCTCGCGTCGGCCAAGTCAGGAATCGGGATCGAGGAAGCGCTCGAGGCGATCGTCACGCGCATCCCGCCGCCGAAGGGCGACGCCAATGCGCCGCTGACCGCGATGCTCGTCGACAGCTGGTACGACCCCTATCTGGGCGTCGTCATCCTGATCCGCGTCATCGACGGGGTGCTGAAAAAAGGCCAGCAGATCAAGTTCATGCAGGCGGGCACCACCCATCTGATCGACCGCGTCGGCTGTTTCACCCCCAAGATCGAGCAGCTCGCCGAGCTTGGCCCCGGCGAAATCGGCTTCATCACCGCGCAGATCAAGGACGTCGCGCAGGCGCGCGTCGGCGACACCGTGACCGATGCGAAAAAGCCCGCGGCGCAGGCGCTGCCGGGGTTCAAGGAAGTCCAGCCGGTCGTGTTCTGCGGCATGTTCCCGACCGACGCGAACGACTTCGAAAAGCTGCGTGAGAGCATCCAGAAGCTCCGCCTCAACGACGCGTCGTTCAGCTTCGAGATGGAGAGCAGCGCGGCGCTGGGTTTCGGCTTCCGCTGCGGCTTCCTCGGCCTGCTCCACCTCGAGATCATCCAGGAGCGGCTGACCCGCGAATATGATCTCGACCTGATCACCACCGCGCCGTCGGTCGTGTACAAGTTGAAGCTCGGACACACGAAGAACGAGGCGGCGAAGGAGATCGAGCTCCACAACCCCGCCGACATGCCCGACCCGAACCGCATCGACGAGATCGAGGAGCCGTGGATCGAGGCGGTGATCTATGTCCCCGACGAATATCTCGGCTCGATCCTGAAGCTGTGCCAGGATCGCCGCGGGGTGCAGAAGAACCTGACCTACGTCGGCGGCCGCGCCCAGATCACCTATGAACTGCCGCTCAACGAGGTGGTGTTCGACTTTTATGACCGGCTCAAGAGCATCAGCCGCGGCTATGCGTCGTTCGACTATCACCAGATCGGCCACCGCCCCGGCGACCTCGTCAAGATGAGCATCCTCGTCAACAACGAGCCGGTCGATGCGCTGTCGATGATCGTCCACCGCGGCACCGCCGAAACGCGCGGCCGCGGCATGTGCGAGCGGCTCAAAGACCTGATCCCGCGCCACATGTTCAAGATCCCGATCCAGGCCGCAATCGGCGGGAAAGTGATCGCCCGCGAAACCATCGCCGCGCTGCGCAAGGATGTGACCGCCAAATGCTATGGCGGCGACGCGACCCGCAAGAAAAAGCTGCTCGAAAAGCAGAAAGAGGGCAAAAAGCGGATGCGCGAATATGGCAACGTCAACATCCCGCAAGAGGCGTTCATCGCCGCGCTGCGGATGGGCGACGACGCCTGATCGGGCTTGGCAAAAATGCGGTGGTCGGGCTGGCGCTGCTCCTCGCCGCCTGCGCTCCGGCAGCCGTCGGACCGGTGAAGGGAGAGCGGGCGGTGAGCGACAAGCCGATCATGACCTGGCCCGACCTGCTGACCCGCGCCAAGCCGGTCGCCGATGCGACGGTGCGCTATGGTGACGATGCTTTGCAAATCGTCGATGTCTGGGTACCGAAGGGGAAGGGGCCGCACCCGGCGGTGATCATGATCCACGGCGGCTGCTGGCAAACCGCGGTGGCCGAGCGTGACATCATGAACTGGATCGCGGACGATCTGCGGTCGCACGGTATCGGCGTGTGGAACATCGAATATCGCGGGGTCGACCGCGGCGGCGGGATGCCGGGAACCTATGAGGATGTCGCGCGCGCCGCCGACCTGTTCGTTGCCGAGGGCGGCAAGCATGGCCTCGACACCGGCGGCACCCGGATCGCCATAGGTCACAGCGCAGGCGGCCATCTGGCGCTGTGGCTGGCGCGGCGACCCGCGCTGGCGGCGGACGATGCGTTGCGCGGCACCGATCCGATCCGCATCGACCTCGCCATCAGTCAGGGCGGTCTGCCCGACCTGCGCGCTGGTGCAGCCAGCACCGGCCATGCCTGCGGCGCCGACGCCCCCGCGGCGATGGCGCGCGGCGACTATGCCCGCACCTCGCCGCCCGAAATGCCGCTCGGCACCTCCCGCGAGGTCCAGTTCAACAACGACCGAGATCATGTCACCCCGCCCGCAACCGGCGCCGCCTACCACGCAGCAATGGCAAAGCGCGGCGTGACGGTGTCGATGGAAGTCACCCCGGGCGAGGGCCATGTGGAACTGATCGCGCCCGACAGCGTCAGCTGGGCCAAACAACGTGCGGCGATCCTGACGGCGCTGGGACGACCGACAACCGCGCCTACATCTCGATAACGATCCGCACCTTGGACGGGGTGGTACCCGCGGTGCGCGCGATCTCGGCGCGCGTGCGCGTGATTAGATCGGCGAGACTCTGTCGTCCCGTAACGCTGTCATCGCTCAGCAGATCGGCGGTCGATACGTCCAATAGCTGCGACAGCGCCTGCAAGCGTGCCGCCTTTGGCCGCGATCGGTCCTGTTCCCAATGGCAGATCGCAGTGATGCTGATCCCCAATCGATCGGCGACATCGGTCTTGCTCAGCCCCTGCATCCGCCGCAGCCGCGCCAGCCGGGTTCCAAGCGTTTCGATCGCTGGGGCGTCTTCGATTAGGCTGTCGATCGGCGTATGGATCAAAAATCGCTCCCTTATTGGCTTGCTTTGACGTCCCCCATCATAAAAGTTCACAAGCCAAACCGCTTTCAACATCTCACCAATCGGGCGGCACCGCATCGAACTGGATTTGCCAGCGACGCGAGCCGCCCCTATCAGAGCGGACCGGGAGGCTGCGATGACCGCGACGGACGGACAGGCGCCACGACGACCAAAGGCGATCGCGGACGTCGCGGTGCATAGCGCGCTGAACGACGGCACGATCATATGCCTGCGTACCATCACCCCCGACGACGAGCAGTTGCTGCGCGACGGGATCGCGCAATTGTCCGCGGAGTCGCGCTATCTGCGCTTTTTCTCGCCCGTGGCGGTCTTGCCGGACGCCGTGATCGAGCGGCTGGTTGATGTCGACGGCCACGACCATATCGCGTGGGGCGCCATCTGCACCGAATGCGAGGGTCAACCGGCGATCGGTGCGGTCCATGCGGTGCGCTACGACGACGGCGGCCGCGCGGGCGAGTTTTCGGTCGCAGTGGTCGATGAATTTCAGGGGCAGGGGCTGGCACGGATGATGACCGCGGCGCTGCTCGTGCACTGCCTGTCGGAAGGGCTGGCGGTGCTGGACGTGCATATATTGTCGGAAAATGCCGCGGCGAAACGGCTGGTAAAATCGCTCAATGCCGAATGGACCGGAGAGTCGGCCGGGGTGGCTGAATATCGGCTCGACGTGTCGGCAGGGCTGGCAGCGCTCCGGGCCGATACGGAAGCGCCCGGGGTGCGGGATGTCCTGCGCGCGCTCGACGGCGATGCGGAAGGTTCAGCCTAGTCCCTCCCGCCGCCGGGGGTCGCTACCGGCGTCGGGAGGGTAGGCCGTGGCGCAGAACGCCAAAACGCTCCGTCCACACAGCCCCCATAGCGGCGATAGGATTACAAAGTGGTGACGCGCGTCACACACGGCCACGAAACGCTGAAATAGTTGCTGCGCACGACAAAGGGCGCCGGAACCAAGTTCCAGCGCCCTTTACCCTGCCTGTTTAGGGACGGCAGTATTATTTCTTCTGCGTGTCGCCGACGCCGGTTTCCGACGGGGCAATTTCGCCGTTGTCGTCCATTGCGTTGGCTTTTTCTTCGCCCATTTCTTCGACGACGTCAGCCTTGTTTTCCATGGCTTCCTTGGCCGGACCTTCGGGCATGGCATCGGCCTGATCGTCGATCACTTCAGCCTGCGCTTCAGCCTGGTCTTCGACCTTGTCGGCAGCGGGGCTCTGGCAAGCGCCAAGAGCGAGGGCCGAAGTGGCGGCGAGGGTAATGAACATCTTACGCATAATCGAGTGACTCCCAAAGTTGACTCCGGGGCTTAACGCGGGGTGAACGATAGGGTTGCAATGAAAACGTCAAATAGCCGAAATCGTTTGGAACTACGGGCGGTCGGTGCCCGATCTTGGGTGGAGCGCCAAAAAAAGAGGGCGCCAAAAGCGCCCTCTTCTGTCTGGTTCTGCTCGCGCGGTCAGAAACGCTGTTGGCGCTCGTAGAGGTCGCGGTAATGCTGGATACGCGTCACGCGCAGCCCGGGCATGCCGCTGCGATCGATCGAACGTTGCCAGCTGGCAAATTCCTCGAGCGTCAGGCTATAGCGTTCGCACGCTTCGTCGACGCTGAGCAGCCCGCCGTTGACCGCCGCGACAACTTCGGCCTTGCGGCGCACGACCCAGCGCGTCGTCGACGGCGGCGGCAGCGAGTCGATCGTCAGCGGTTCGCCAAGGGGGCCGATGACCTGAGCCGGCCGGATTTTCTGATTCTCGATCATATTCATTCCATGGTTTCTACGTCGGGGGGGATTTGGTCCGACGCATTTGTCTCTAAATCAGAGGGACTCAACATCGGCTGAAATCCTCTGGTAAACAGGCTGTTCATAGTTTCCGGCAAGGCGTTCACCCCGTCCGACAGGTCGAAGAAACGAACGATATGCAGCGCCTTTTGTTCCGACGACCCGCGCGACCCAACCAGCATTTGCCGCAGGGCATTAAGCGTTGCGGCGTGTGCCCGGCGAGTCGCGTCCGCCTGTAGCAACCGGACGGTCGGCTGCGCAGCCTGCCGCGCACTGGAAACGGCCAGAATGATGTCAAACCCGGGCTTTGACAGTCTGGCGGCACCGGCAAGGCGCGGAAATTCGGACGGAGCGATGTTCATGCCGCTGGTCTAGCGCGCACCACCTAAGGTCACGTAAATGCCCATTTCATGCCTTGTTAGCGAAGCTTAATCCCCGTCAATATCTTGACAGGGGTGGCGGAAAAGCTGGCATTTTCGGCGTCCCGTCCCTAGATGGCGCGCATCATGGCGACGATGATTTCCCCTGCCGGGCTTGCCCAGGCCGACTTCCAGCTGACGATGCCGCTGAAAGATCGGCGAATCGTCGTGGCGATGTCGGGTGGAGTCGACTCGAGCGTCGTCGCCGCGCTCGCCTCGCGATCGGGCGCTGAGGTCATCGGGGTCACGCTGCAACTTTACGACCATGGCGCCAAGGCAAAGCGCGTCGGCGCTTGCTGCGCCGGGCAAGACATCAAGGACGCGCGCGCGGTCGCCGACCGGCTCGGCTTTGCGCATCATGTCTATGACCATGAAAGCCGGTTCCGCGACACGGTGATCGACCAGTTCGCCGACGAATATCTGAACGGGCGCACGCCGATCCCGTGCGTCCGCTGCAACATGGGGGTCAAGTTCACCGACCTGTTTGCGCTGGCCAAGGAATTGGGCGCCGATTGTTTGGCGACCGGTCACTATGTCCGGCGCATGATGGGACCGAACGGCGCCGAATTGCACCGCGCAGTCGATCCGGCGCGCGACCAGAGCTATTTCCTGTTCGCGACAACGCAGGACCAGCTCGATTTCCTGCGCTTTCCTTTGGGCGGCATGGAGAAGAGCGCCGTGCGCGAAATCGCGCGCGACCTGGGGCTGGGCGTCGCAGCGAAACCCGACAGCCAGGACATCTGCTTCGTCCCGGACGGCGATTATGCGACACTGGTGCGCAAGCTGCGTCCCGAAGCCGACGATCAGGGCGAGATTGTCCATGTCGATGGCACCGTGCTGGGCGCGCATAAGGGATTGATCCATTATACTGTCGGCCAGCGGCGCGGGATCGAGATCGGCGGGCAGGCCGAACCGCTCTATGTCGTGCGCCTTGATGCCCCCGCAAAACAGGTGATTGTCGGGCCGCGGCGCGCGCTGGCTGTATCAGGGGCGCGGCTGGGCGAAGCGAACTGGCTGGGCGCGGTCGACGGTCGCGAGGTGCTCGCCAAGGTGCGCAGCATGGCGCGGCCGGTACCGGCGCGCGTGGCTGGCGAGCGGCTGATCTTTAACGACGCCGAATATGGCGTCGCGCCGGGGCAGGCGGCGGTGCTTTACGATGCGGTGGATGAAAGCCGCGTGCTCGGCGGCGGCTGGATCGAAGAGACCTTTGCCGCCGACGCCGGATAAGCCGGTGCAACCATTGACATTCCCGCCTGTTGGTTCAGCTTGGACGACAACAACGGGGAGACAATGATGACCAACTGGATTTGGCGCGGCGCGGTGCTGTTATGGGCCGCCTTTTTTGCGATCGTCGGTTTGCGGGGAGTCATTGATCCGGCGAGCTATTCCGAGACCTTCAACTTCTCGATCACCGGAGTGGCGATCAATACGCTACGTGCTGATTTGTCGGCCTTCTTCATCGTTGCCTCCGGCGCGGCGGTGCTGGGGGCGCTGGTTCCGGGCTGGGTGCGCGCCTTGTTGGTACCCGCGGCATTGTTCGGCACCGCATTCGTTGGCCGCCTGATCGGCGCCGCTATGGGCGATCCGACCAATTGGGGCATCATCCAAGGGATGATCGTCGAGGCGCTGACGGTCGTGCTGATGCTCGCCAGCTGGTGGGCACTGTCACGTCCCGCGACGGTTCAGAACCCGGGAGTAAATGTTGGCGGCCCGGACAATATTGCCGGATAGCGGGCCGGCAGCGGCGCACTGAAAGGGCGCCGTTCTTGTCATTTTAGTCATTTTGTGAGCACATGCGCGCCGGGTCGCTTCTTTTTCCTTTAGTGATGGAGGGGGCGTATGGCAGCGGACGACGACAAGCGGGCACGTTCGGACAGGCGATCGACGGATCGACGCGTCACCGACGACCCCGGCTATAAGGGACCGGAGCGTCGCAAGGACGACTGGCGCACGGGCAAGGATCGCCGGTCGTCCGACTGATTGCGATCTGCAGGAGGCTTTCGTTGACCCAACCGAACATACCGCGCCTCAGCGTCGACATCGTGTCCGACGTGATGTGCCCCTGGTGCATCATCGGCTGGCTGAAATTTCAGACCGTGATGACGCATTTCGAAGGTCGGCTGGACTTTCGCGTCCAGTGGCATCCGTTCGAGCTCAACCCCGATATGCCGCCCGAGGGGGAGGATGCCGCGCAGCATGTGATGCGCAAATATGGCATCACCGCCGAACAGAGCCGCGCCAATAGTGGCAAGATGGGGGGCGTCGCCGCCGACCTCGGCTTTGTCTTTAACCGCGACCCCGAATTCCGGATGCGCAACAGTTTCGACGCGCATCGGCTGCTGACGTGGGCGGGCGCGCTGGAAGAACCCGAGCAGGCGGCGGCGACCGGCGTGCAGACCGCGCTGAAGCTGGCGCTGTTCGCGGCGCATTTCACCGACAATCGCGATGTCAGCGACCATGCCGTACTGGCCGACGTCGCCGCTTCGGTCGGCCTAGACGGCGCCCGCGCCGAGGCGATCCTGGCATCGGGCGAGTTCGGCGAGATGGTGCGCACCGAGGAAGCCTATTGGGCCGACCAGAATATCACCGGCGTTCCTGCCTTCATCCTGGGCGGGCGGATGCTGATCCCCGGCGCGCAGGATCCTGAGGTGTTCATTCGCGTCATCGAGAACAAGGTGCTCGCCGCCGCAGCCTGATGGCGGCGCCCGTCAAGGAACGGGTCGGTGCAGCGGCGCGTTTCCCTGATCGTCCCCCCTTTCAAGGAGCCGATCATGGCCGATAGCCCGCGCAATACCGATTCCGAAGCCCCCGAAGCGATCAACCGCGAGCAGGACGACGAAGAGGCGCAGGCGCAAACTGTGGCGGAAGCGGCACGGCACGAACGCCCGCTGGCGGACAGCGTGAAGGCCAATTCAGGCGACCCCAGCGACGATGTGCAGGATCTGGTCGATCATATGACGCAGATGGAACGCTCGGGTCAGATCGACATTGACGCCTATCGCGGCGAGCGCAGTGACGACGACGAGGACGGCGAGCTTGGCCCCGGCGGCATCAAGGATGACGAGCCGCGCGGGGCGCCGTGATTACATAGCGTCGGGGCTTAGCCCTGATCGGCTGAGTCTGGCGCTTCGTCGGGCGCTGGCGGGAATTCCTCGCGCAGCGGCGCATTCGGTCCGGCGAGTTGGCGGGCGATGTCGGCGGCGATCAGCTGCGCCACCGGAGTGTCGCGCTCGGCGGCATGTTCGTCGCGGCGGGCGGTGAGGTAAGCGGCGCGGTCGCTGGCGGGTAGCGCCGCGGCTTCGACATAGAGGCGCACGACTTGCAGCCACGGCGCGTCGTCGGTCAGTACATCTTCGGCCCAACGGCTGAACGGCCCGCCCGCGGCGCGCCAATGGTCGCCTTCCCATTTCAGGAAGAACAGAACGCGGGAGCCGCGTGGGAAACCCATTCGATTGCAAGCCCCCGCCATGCTTTGCGGATGCGCGTCTTTCAGCTCGTAAGGATTGCTGAGCATCGCTTCGGCACCGGTGGCAAACCATCCCGGCATTGCGAGTGGGCCGGCGGGTAGCTCGCCCTTGATCGCGGCGATCGGCTCGACCGTGATCTGGTGTTCGGGAATGGCGTCGGGCGCGAGGTCGCCGTCCGTGACGGTCGCGAGCAGGATCAGGTCGGCGTCGGCGACCAGCTCGACATTGGTCGGGACGCGGTATCCCGGCGCCACCGAACAGGCGATGGCGGGCAGCGGCGCGGCCAGCAACAGGATGGCGACAAAGACAATGGGAAAGCGCATGATGTGCAGGCTAGGCCTTTGCGCGGCGCTTGGGAAGCAGCCGCGGCTTTCGGGCGGCTCGTCCGCGGCGCGGGATCGAACGCCGCCGCCGGGCGTATCTGGCAGGACCTTCGCGGGCTTTCCCGCAAAGCGGCAAGGAGAATGATAATGGCTGAGCATGACCATAGCGCGATCAAGGAACATATGAACATCATCGGCGCCGACGGCGTCCATGTCGGGACTGTCGATCATCTTGACGGTGAGCGGATCAAGATGGCGAAGAGCGACAGCGTCGACGGCAAGCATCATTACCTGCCCGCCGGGCTGGTCGCGACCGTCGAAGGCGACACGATCCGCCTGTCGGCAACCGGCGCGACCGCGGTCGACTTGTTCGAAGAGGCCGAATAGCCCCAACGCACGATAATCCGGCACGCGAACTAGCCCGCCCCTGTACGCCAGTGGGCGGGCTATTTCATGCCCCGCCGCGCGCCCTGGCACCGCGGGATTTTGTGCAAGGCCAAAGACTCGGCCCGCGAATCGCGCTATAGCGATGCCGCAATCGGGCCGGCGCCGGACGGCGTCCCCGATCGGGTCGTTCGGGCTGTGCGACAGGCCAAAAGCGCCGCGCCATCCCCCATGTGGCAATGCAGCAGGGGAAAGAGCATGAACCGTTTTTCGATGAAGACTGTCGCGGCGCTGGTGGCGGCGTCGATGCTGGCGACGCCGGTGCTGGCGAAACAGGTGCCGGGGTTGCAGGATCTGGTCGGCGCGCGCGGTGGCGGCGGCGAAACGCAGCTGGAGATGCGCGGTTACACGCATATCGAAACGCACCATGATGGCGACCGCAAGCATAGTTATTGGTGGAACCGCGACAACAAGCAGTGCGCGCATGTCGTGACGTGGGACGGCCGGTATCAGTCGGTCGAAAATGCGTCGCGGTCCGATTGCAATCAGGGCGGCGGTGGCGGCGACAATGCCGGGGCCGCGGTTGCGGCGGTCGCCGGGATCGCGCTGATCGCGGCGCTGGCGAGCAAGAAGCACCACAAGGACAAGGAATATGACCAGCAGGGGACGGGCGATTTCGACCGCGGATACCGCGACGGCCTGTATAACGCGCCCTACCATAATTATGGCCGGTCTGACGCCTATTCGAGCGGGTATCAGGCGGGGGTGAACGAGCGCAGTTCGAACCTGGGCCATCATTATGTCGGCGGCGGTTATGCCGAGGTCGGGCAGTTTATGGACCTGAACGGTGCGCGCGCATCGAGCGCCGACGATGCGATGCGCAGCCGCGGGTTCAGCAATGTCGACAGCTTCAAATCGGGCAACACCGCGTACAGCGTGTGGAACCGCCGCGCGAGCCGCCAGTGCGTCCAGATGACGGTCGCCGACGGGCGCGTTTACGACATCCGCGACATCGGCACCCACCCGCACTGCCGATAGGCGGCGCTGCGATCGCGACTGGCGCCGCGCCGCCGCTGTGCCTATAGGCGCGGCGATGGCGCGGTGGGACCACAGGATAGTCGTGATCGGGCGGTTGCAGGCGAAGCCGCTGGCGGCGGGGCAATTGCTGTGCGCGCTGGCGCTGGTCGGCTTGCTGATCCGGCAGGCGCAGGGCGAGGGCGCGGCGGAGATCATTCGCCATATCCTGTTCGGCAATCTGTTGGTGACTGCGCTGATCGGCGTGGCGGCACTGGGGCTGGTGCATTTCCACCGGCTGTGGCGCCAGCGCGAGGCCTATATCTTTCACGACGGGGCGCGGCTGTACCGCGGCAGTTCGGACAGCTGGCCGCTGAGCCTGATCCGCGACGTCGTGATCTCGCGCAACGAAATCGGCATCGAATCGCTGCGGCTGGTCGTCGACGACGACAGCGAAGTGACCCGCGAGCTGGTGAAGCTGGCGCTGCTGGAGGATCCGCCCGAGGCGGTGCGCGGCGGAGTGATGTTCGCGGTCGCGGGGGTGCGCGGGTTTCCCAGCGGATCGGTGCTGAATTAGGCGGGCGGCGCGTCTGCGTCCCCGAGTTCCCCAAAGTTCAGCCCAAAGCGCCCAATTCTCGGGCTCCGATCGCCAACGGTGCACCCGGCGGGCGAAACTTGTCAAACTTGTCACCGCATCGACCCCGGAAACAAGGGGTTAGCAGCCAGCCATGAGCGAAGATTGCAAAGGTCGCCCAGCGCGGCGGGTATCAAACATCGCAAAGGTCGCACGCGGGCGCGATGTTTGGCGCGCGGTGGAACGGCGGTTTCGGACAAGTCAAAGAGCCAGACCGCGAGGGTGGCATGGCGGGACATTGTAGGAAAGGGGTTTTGGGGCGGGGGGCGCGAAATAGGATTTGGGTCAGCAAATCGTCGCTCCGGTTCGCGTCATGTCCGGGGTTGCGGTCCGGGCGCGGGCGGATAGGGCGCGGCGCCGTCATGGTCATAGCTGTAGCTTTGCGACAGGCGGAAACGCGCTTCGGCGGGCATCCATTGCCACAGGTGCATATAATGCGCGCCGCCGACCATGTCCCAGCGGGTTTCGCGGTCATTCCATTCGAAAAAGACATGCGCGCCTTCCTCCAGCGCGCCCCAGTCGCCCATCGCGCGGACGCGGTGCGACCCGGGGACGAGCAGGCGGCGGTTCTTGTACCCCGCCTGGGTGCCGCCGGGCTGGCGATTGGCGCAGCTTTTCGCGACATCGGCGACCATCGCATCGCGGCTGGGTTCGGCGAGGCCGCCCTTGTCGTGGATCATCCGGAAATCGGGCGCGAGCAGGTCGGGCAGCGCCTTGGCGTCGCAGCCTTCGAAGACGGCCCAGAAGAGGCGGGCGTCATGGGCGCCGATTTGTGCGGTCAGCGCTTCGCCGGTGGGCATGGGGGCGGCGGCGACGGGCGGCGCGGTGCCGAGGGCGGCGGCGAGGAACAGGGTGGCGAAGGGCATGGCGGGTTTCCTAGCTGTATTGGTTTAATAATACAGTGCAGCTGCGCGGTTGCAAGCGGCGAAATACATCGCAGCATCGGCCGTCATCGCTGAATTGATGCGAGGTCCATCTTGTTGTCGGCGTGGGCGATGACGCGGCGGCAAAGGTCGATGAACTCGGAGTGGTCGAGGTCGTTTTTCGCATCGTTGGTACGCCACGCGCAGATGACGAAATCCCATCGGCCGTCGAGCCGGGCAACATGGTCGACGGTGGGGAGCATCGCAAAGCCCGCTTTGTAAACCGAGCGGCCTGCCTTGGATTCTTCATTATTATATCGGCTAACCAGCGACCAATCGAGTTTTTCGCCGGTGTAGAAGTCGTGGGTGCCATGATCGGCGACAGCGGCGTGGATCGCCAGTCGATAGTCTTCGCCGGTGATGGCATGATCGGCGCGCTTGCGGTCGCGTTTGACATGCGCAGCCGCCTTGCGACGGAGCCAGCGGAGGTATGTTTCCTGCTCGATACCGAGCACGGGTGGAACGGGATAGCGCGTCGCCAATTGTCAGCCTTCGGGTGCCGGCGCGCCAGCCTCGCGTAGCGCGTGCGCCAACTTGCGATAGAGGTTGGGATGATAGCGTTTGCTGTTTGGATCGTTGCTGACGGTCGAGGCGGTCAGCCCCGGCCCGGCGAGCTTGATATGCTTCGACTTGGGATCGAACCATATGCGCAAAGGAAGCGATATAGATTTTGACATTCCGAAGTTTGACGTGAGGTTTGAAGGGACGTCAACCGTCCATGAGGCGCGGCGGACAATTAGGGGTTATTGCACCTGTCACCGTAATTCTATCCGCAACGGTGGCAATTTTAGATCGAGACCTGAGAGTTCCAGTCTCTTATCAATGATCCTAACCGTGCCATGTCACGGTCAGCCAAAACGCCGCTGTGCATAATTACGTTGCGCGAACGCTCTACCACATCGAATACGCTTTTAACCCACTCTATATCTGGCAAGTAGGCTTCAAATTTATCGATGTTGTTCGCAATTATGTTCGCAAGATTTGGCAGCATAGTGAAATTAATTGGTTGGCCTCCGCGCTGAACGTGCCATCGAACTTGTTGTTCGGCTTCCATCCTCCGGCGCGCGTCTGTCTTTATTCTTTCGGAAACGCATGCTTGCCACCAGTCTTCGCCGTCTGATTCAAGAAGAACTTTTGTTACAAGGTCACGGGCAGAATTTTCAAATGCTGCGACGGTCACGTACACCAATGACATGCGTTCTGCGGATCGAACAAATTCACTGTCTAGGACATCAACCCCCAGAGTTTTTCTAAGCGTCTCAGCATCGACGCTCAGGTCGTGCCGTTTCTTGCGTCCAGCGCGGTCAAGTGCTGCTTCCGTCAGTTGCCCTCGAAATACGAAGTCATATGCTTCATCTGCGACGGTCACCCCAGATGCTCTCGAAGGCTACGGAACAAGGCGTCATAAACAGCCGGGTCTCTCGATTCTGGCAGAATTATCTGAATGTTATAATGAAGGCCGCTAACTGCCAATTTGGGTAATCGCCTGCTCGCCTTTGGCAGAGGCTGCGTCGATGCCACCTCATTACTATCAATTTCGAAGGGCGGATCGACAACTTCATCGTCGCCGTCGTCATCGTCATCGCGCTGGCTAACCGGATGGTTGAGAACAGAATCGAAGTCGGCGAGTTTGCAAAGGCTTGAAAATGTCGTGGCCATCTTTTCAATAACGGACTCACTGTGTTGCCCTTGCGTCAAGGTTTTAAGCTTGTTCGCAACTTCAACTTTGGACAGCTTCTGTGCATTTATATTTACATCAAATAGTTCTTTGTAAGCCTCCCTAATCCCCTCGGCCATAACTGTGCGCGAGTTATCTTTATCTAGGTACTGAAAATATCTAGATGTTGGTTTTCCTTGATCATCTAAAAAGCCGATAGCTTTCAAAACCCCAATAACCAACCTGTCGGAGGAGGTCTTAAACTCTAAAGACTGCAAAAATCGGACGGTGAAACGCTCTGGAGCTTTAGCCTGTTGAATAGCCTCCAGAATTGCTGGAAGGTTTTTACTGCTAGTCAGGTAAGCCGTCGGCAATCCCATTTTGAATACACCTCCCCCAGTTCGCCCGTATGATGTCGCCTATTTTACGGACTGCCTGTTAATTATCGATCGAAGGCAATCAATATAATTGGATAAGATCCAGTCTTTGTCTTTCCCCGATATAATAGGAATTCCATCCTTCACGTTCACCGCGGCGTCTGGCTCATTGGCCGCAATGCTCGCCAAGAGATAAAGTGCTACCAGCTCTTTGCTTATTTCTGCTCGATTGACGATTGTCTCTGCCATTTCTTGTCTCCCGGGGCCATGATCGACGATTCCTCCTCAAACCGAAAACCCGCCCGCATTCCGCCGGTTAGAGCTCGCCGCCAGCACCTTCTTGCCCTGCGGGGTCAGCGCCCATTTGGCGCCCTGTTTCACCACCAGCCCCAGCGTGACGAGTTCGTCGCGGATCGGGTCGGTGGGGAGTTGGGGGCGGCGGTTCGACAGGCCTTCGAGCGTCGAACGCTGCGGCTGGCTGAGGATGATGAGTTTCTGTTTTTCGGTCATTTGGTTGGCCTTGATTTGCTTGGGTCGCGGCGTCGTCAGGCGTTGGTGCCCTCCCCGCTGCGACTAAGGAGCAAGCTCCTAAGTCTCGTGATCGGAGCCACGGGTCTCCGATCACCCCCTCCCGCAGGCGGGAGGGGATGGCGAGGGATTACTCGGCGGCGATGCCCGCCTTCGCGAACATGTCCTCGCCGTCGGTTTCGGCGGTGATCACCGGGGCGGTGTCGTCGTTCGCCTTGGCTTTCTTGCGGTTGTCGAAGCTGGACCAGACATTGTTCCATTCGCCGCGGGTGGCGCCCTTGCTGTATTCGGTGGCGCGGGTTTCGAAGAAGTTGGCGTGCTCGACGCCGTTGAGCAGCGGGGCGAGCCAGGGGAGGGGGTGTTCCTCGATCATGTAGATCGGCGCGAAGCCGAGCTGCCCCAGGCGCCAGTCGGCGATGTAGCGGATGTAGCGCTTGATTTCCTTGGGCGTCATGCCGGGGACCGGCCCCTGTTCGAACGCCAGGTCGATGAACGCATCCTCCAGCCGCACCGTTTTCTGGCAGGTGTCGATGATGTCTTCCTTCACCGCCTTGGTCAGGCAGTCGCGTTCCTTGGTAAAGGTGTGGAACAGCTTGATGATGCCTTCGCAATGCAGGCTTTCGTCGCGGATCGACCAGCTGACGATCTGGCCCATGCCCTTCATCTTGTTGAAGCGCGGGAAGTTCATCAGCATCGCGAAGCTGGCGAAGAGCTGCAAGCCTTCGGTGAAGCCGCCGAACATGGCGAGGGTGCGCGCGATATCCTCGTCATTGTCGACGCCGAACTGCTGCATATAATCATGCTTGGCGCGCATCTCGTCATATTCGAGGAACATGCCATATTCGCTTTCGGGCATGCCGATGGTGTCGAGCAGGTGGCTGTACGCCGCGATATGCACGGTTTCCATGTTGCTGAACGCGGTCAGCATCATCTTGATTTCGGTCGGCTTGAACACGCGGCCATATTTGTCGTGGTAGCAATCCTGCACCTCGATATCGGCCTGGGTGAAG
>Ga0265296_1002909_pt1 | contig 16560 bp, 11 predicted proteins | sample MunlanPumphouse1_FD_189073 | JGI IMG/M metagenome (GOLD analysis project Ga0265296, IMG submission 189073) | Groundwater microbial communities from a municipal landfill in Southern Ontario, Canada - Pumphouse #1 | ecosystem: Environmental > Aquatic > Deep subsurface > Groundwater | place... | reverse complement strand
CCTTGTCCTTGCCGGCGCCGCCGCCGACGTCGCAGAAGTTGGCGGGCTCTTTGCCGTACAGCTTGATGATGTCCATGGTCGCCATGGCCAGACCGGCGCCGTTGACCATGCAGCCGATGTTGCCGTCGAGGGCGACGTAGGCCAGATCCCATTCCGAGGCTTCGATTTCCTTGGCGTCTTCCTCGGTCACGTCGCGCAGTTCCTTGATGTCGGGGTGACGGAACAGGGCGTTGCCGTCGAACGACACCTTGGCGTCCAGAACGCGCAGGCGGCCGTTTTCCATGACGATCAGCGGGTTCACTTCCAGCATGGCCATGTCCTTCTCGACGAAGGCCTTGTACAGGGCCGGGAACAGCGACTTGCCGTCTTCACGGGCGTCGCCTTCCAGCTTCAGCGCGTCCGACAGGGCGGCGCAGTCGGCTTCGGTCACGCCGGCCGTCGGGTCGATGACGACGGTGATGATCTTTTCCGGGGTGTCGTGAGCGACGGCTTCGATGTCCATGCCGCCTTCGGTCGAGACGACGAAGGCGATGCGGCCGTAGGCGCGGTCGACCAGGATCGACAGGTACAGTTCACGCGAGATGTCGGCGCCGTCTTCGATGTAGAGGCGGTTGACCTGCTTGCCGGCGTCGGTCGTCTGAGCCGTCACCAGGGTGTTGCCCAGCATTTCCTTGGCGTTCTTGACCACGTCCTCGATCGAGAAGGCCAGGCGCACGCCGCCCTTGGCGTCAGCCGGCAGTTCCTTGAACTTGCCCTTGCCGCGTCCGCCGGCGTGGATCTGCGACTTCACTACATAGAGCGGGCCAGGCAGCTGCTTGGCGGCGGCTTCGGCCTGGTCGGCCGAGGTGATGGCGACGCCTTCGGCGACCGGAGCGCCAAAGGCCTTGAGAACCTGCTTGGCCTGATACTCGTGAATGTTCATGTCTGATCCGCGCCGTTGGGAGGAGGTTTGTGGAAACTTTGGTCGCGCTTATAGGCGTCGGCCCTTCGCAGACGCAACCGTTCGTCGCCTTATGCTCCCCCCAAGCTTTTCTTATGCGCGAAACAGCTCAGCTCAGTTCAGCGTCCGGCGGGGCTGGATCAGTCGACCCAGTCCTTCTTCAGCGTGCGAGAGGCGCCGAACAGCAGGGCCGACGACAGAAGGTAGAAGCCCATGCCGGTATAGATGGCCCAGCGCAGGCTCTCATCGCCAAAGGTCGGGCGCAGCAGGTCGCTCATCCAGCCGAAGTAGAAGAAGCCGACCGCCAGCCCCAGCAGGTTGTTGATCAACAGGAAGATGGCCGAGGCCGTCGAGCGCATCGGCGCCGGGGCCAGATGCTGGACCGCCGCCGTCACCGGGCCCAGCCAGGCTAGGTTCAGGCCCGTCGGGATCAGGAAGATGAGGAAGGCCACAGTCAGGGCCAGGGCGGGACTGCCGCCGCCGGGCAGCAGGCCGATCAGCCAGGGCGAGTTCATGGCCAGGATGAAACAGGGCGCCGAGATGAGGAAGGCCACCGCCGGCACCAGCGGATAGGCGCCCTTGGACCGCCGCGCCAGCTTGTCCGCCACCGAACCGCCCATCCAGATGCCGAACAGGCCGCCGATCAGGGCGATGCCGGCGTAATACCAGCTGACCTGCGCCAGGGTCAGGTCGAAGCTGCGCATGAAGAACAGGGGCAGCCAGCCCGCCACGCCATAGCCGCACACCGACGACGAGGCCGCGCCCAGGGCGAGCAGCCAGAAGCTCTTCTTGCGCATGATGACCGAGCCCGTCCTGCGGGCGATCAGCAGCGAAACGCCGATCACCGCGAACAGGCCGGCGCCGAAGGCCGGAATCAGCGGATTGGCCGCGCCGATCCCCGCCAGCGACAGACCCGCCAGCAGGGCCATGCCCCCCGCGATGCCGAAGGCCGCCAGCGCCACCTTGCGGCCCAGGCCGTCGTCGGCCGGAAGAACCAGCGCCGGAGCCACGACCGCCGCTGCCGAGTTGGCGGGCTTGGCCGCCGCCGCATCCGCGCCGCCGCGCTTCGGATCACGAACCGTCAGCCTCAGGATCGGCGCGACCAGCACCCCGATCACGCCGACCACGATGAAGGCGGTGCGCCATCCGTACTGGGCCGCCAGCAGCCCGCCGATCAGGGTGCCGCCCGCCGTGCCCAGCGGAATGCCGAAGGCGAAGGCGGCCATGGCCCGCGCCCTCTGATTGGGCGGGAAGTAGTCGGCGATCAGCGAATAGGCCGGGGCCACGCCGCCCGCCTCGCCGACCCCGACGCCCATGCGGAACAGGAACAGCTGGCCGAACGAGCCCGCGATCCCGCACAGGGCGGTGAAGCCCGACCAGACCGTCAAAGCCCCGGTCATGATCCACACCCGGCTGGAACGGTCCGCCAGCCAGGCCAAAGGAATGGCCAGGGTCGAATAGACCGAGGCGAAGGCGATCCCGCCCAGCAGGCCGAACTGGCTGTCCGACAGCTGGAACTCCTGCTTCAGCGGCGCCGCCAGGATGCCGATGATCTGGCGGTCCACGAAGTTCAGCATGTAGACGAAGACCAGGATCGCCAGGACGTAATAGCGATAGCCCGTCGAAACGGGCGGCTCGCCAGCCTCCTGCGGCGCTGCGGTCCCGGACGTGGTCATGACGTGCCCCCTCGAGCATGCGGTTTCTTGTTTGACGGCGACGGTAGCGGCGCCGTTCGGCGGCGCCAAAGAAAAAGGGCGGCGGTCCAGTCTGGACCGCCGCCCGCGATCAGATGATCAGGCGTTGGGGAGATCTTTGGATCAATACTTGGCCGTGACCTTGACCATCCAGGTGCGCGGCGCGCCGTAGTAGGCCGTGCGGATGTTGCCGATGGCGGAGAACTCCTGAGCGTCGGTCTTGTAGACCTCGTCCGCCAGGTTCTGCCCATACAGGCCGACGCTGTAGCGGTCCGCCGCATCCGACCAGACGACGCGGGCGTCGTAGAGCCAGTAGGCGTCCTGATACATGCCGGGCAGTTCGGTGTCGGTGTTGCTGATGGTGTTGTCCACCGCCAGGGCCATGCGCGAGCGGTACTTGGCCGCCCCGCCGACCGTCACCGAGGACCCGCCGTCCAGCGCCCACTCGTACTGACCGCCGACCCGCACCGTCCACTTCGGCGAGAAGGCCGGGTCCTGGAAGGCGCGCGACTTGCCGAACTTCGTAAACCGGGCGTCGTCGAACTCCTTGTAGTCGGCGTCGAGGAAGCCGATCTGGGCGTCCAGCATCAGGCCCCGAACCGGCGCCAGCACGCCTTCGACTTCGAAGCCAAAGATGTCCATGGCGCCAGCGTTGATGACCGACAGGGTTCCCACCGGTACGCCGCTGACGGGATCGGTTTCCAGGCCCGTGACGCGCGCCTGGAAGTCTTCGTACTTGGTGAAGAAGGTGGCCAGGTTCAGGCGCAGGCGGTTGTCCCAGTACTGGGTCTTGGCCCCGACCTCGAAGGTGTCGGCGGTTTCCGGCTCATACTTGGTCGATTCGCCTGGGGTGTTGGCGCGACCGTTGAAGCCGCCCGACTTGAAGCCCTGGGCGTAGCGCGCATAGACCATGGCGTCCGGCGACAGCTGATAGTCGGCCGACAGCATGATCGAGGTGTCTTCCCAGTTACCCGTCGGCGGGGCGAACGGATAGGCTGACACCAACGCCGGAGCGTTGGAGACGACGAAGGTTCTACGGCTGTAGTCCTTCTGCTCGTCCGTGTAGCGCACGCCGGCCGACAGGCGCAGGGCGTCCGTCAACGAATAGCTGACGTTGACATAAGCGGCCTTTGAGGTCGTCTCCAGCTGGTCGTCAATGAAACGCGTGAAGGTGTAGTCGCCATTCAGGCCCAGAAGCGGAAAGACGAGGTTCTTGGTTAAATCGTCATTGTAGGACTCCTGATGCGAGTCCACGTTCTCTTTAAGGTAGTAGAAACCACCAACGGCCGTTAGAGGGCCGCTATTGTAGGTCAGCTGCAGCTCCTGACTGATTTGCTTCTGGTCCACGGCCACCAGAGCGTCAGCGACTTCGAGCTGGGTGGCGTCAAAGTCGATATAGTCGTCGGTGCTCAGTTCGCGATAGCTCGTAATCGACTTCAACGTCAAAGCGTCAGACAGATCCCACTTCATGCGTAGGGCCGTTCCCCAGGTCTCAAGCCGTGTTTCGTTCGGCAGACCCGGCGTAGTGCGTGTCTTAAAATTGTACTCTGGAGCGGTGGCGGGCAGAACCAAAACCGGGACGCCGAACAGATTCGTCAAGGTATTCTGCGCCTGACCCACCGTCATGCCGGCGTCGTCCTTCGAATAGTCGACGTTCAGGTCGACGCGGAAGGTCGAGGTCGGGTCCCAAGCCAGGCTGGCGCGGGCGGCCGAGGTGTTCTTGTCGTTGTACTCGGCGCCCGTGACCGGGTCGACGACATAGCCGCCACGTTCCGAATGCAGGGCCGACAGGCCCAGGGCCAGGGTGTCGGTGACCGGGCCGGAAACCGCGCCCTGGATCTCCATCAGGTCATAGTCGCCATAGGCCGCCGAGGCGCGGGCGCGGAATTCCTGACCCGGACGACGCGACACCAGCTTCATGGCGCCGCCGATGGTGTTCTTGCCGTAGAGGGTGCCTTGCGGACCGCGCAGGATTTCCACGCGTTCCAGGTCCAGCAGGTCGAACTGGCTGCCGCGGATACGGCTGTAATAGACGTCGTCGACATAGACGCCGACCGCCGGGTCGAAGGTCTGCAGCGCATCCGGCTGACCAACGCCGCGGATATAGATGTTGGTCGAGTTCGACGAGCCGCGGCCCTGGACCAGGTTCAGGTTCGGCACCGCGCCTTGCAGGTCCGTTACCTGCTGCGCGCCCGTACGCTCCAGCGTCTCGCCGCTGAAGGCCGTTAGGGCCAGAGGGGTCTTCTGCGCCGATTCCTCCGTGCGGCGGGCGGTGACGATGATGTCTTCGACGCTGGACGTCGGCTGCGCGTCCTGGGCCCCGCTCTGAGCGTGTGCATCCTGTGCATAGGCGGCCGAGGCGATCGCGCCCATGGCGGCGCCCGCCAGCAAGGCGGTCTTCACGAGTCTGTTCATGTGCATCCCAATCTCTGTTTCCAGCCCAATCGACGCTTTTATTCAGCGTTCAATGATTTTCCCGGAACGTGCCGTTCTTTCGCCGATCTGTCAAACGGCCACGCTGAAAGCCGCCGCAAATCCGCCCCCCCTGTGGCGCCGTTGCACTGCAGCTCCAACCACGCCTCGAGCCGGAGCGAATATCTGGGTTCACAGACAATCGCATCTGAACCGATTTCGCTCTAGCTTGCGCGCATGACACGTGACGACGATCTCGCCCCGACCTTGCCGCCCGTCGCGCCCGCCCCGGCCCGTCGCGGCCGGCCCAAGAAGACCAAGGCCGCCGGCGCGGGCGAGACCCGCGATGCCATCCTCAACGCCGCCGAGGACTTGTTTTCCAAGCACGGCTTCTACGGCGTCACCATCCGCGAGGTGGCGCGCGAGGCCGGCGTGGATACGGCCCTGGTCCACTATTATTTCGGGGCCAAAAAGGCGCTGTTCGACGCCGTCTTCATCCGCCGCGCCGAGGTGTGGAACAGCGAACGCGTCGCCGCCGTCGATCGCTACGCCGAGGCCGCGGGCGAGGCCATGACGCTGGAGGGGCTGTTCGAAGCCTTTCTGCGTCCGCCGTTCCAGTGGTCGCTCAAGGGCGGGCCGGGGTGGAAGCATTACGCCGCCCTCGTGGCCCAGACCAACGCCAACCCGGCCTTCGGCGGCGAGACCATGGCTCGCTATTTCGACCCGGCCATCATTCGCCTGCTGGAGCTGGTGCGGCGCCTGCTGCCCCAGGCCCGCGACGAGGACCTCTACTGGGCCTGGCACAACCTGTCGGGCGCCCTCACCCTGACTCTGGGCGAAACCGGCCGCCTGGACCGTCTGTCCGGCGGCCTGTGCAAGTCGGGCGATCTGGACAGCGCCTGCGACTACATGGTGCGCTTCGCCGCCGCCGGTTTCCGCGCGGTATGCGCTCCCAAGCAGAGCGGCTGATGCGCCTGCCCGATCTTTCGCCGAGGTCGAAGGCGCGTGAATTTCTACGCGGCTTGATCGTGGCCGCCATCGCCGGCGTCTTCCTGGCCTTCAGCGGCGCCTTCGGCTCCAGCGGCGCGCCTTTGGCCCAGCGTCTGGCCTACTGGATTCCCCTGCTGGTGGTCGGCGGCCTCTGGGGGCACGCCTGCGGCATCCTGATCGGGCGCTTCATCGACGTGGACGCCCGTCCCTGGCTGGCGACCGCCGCCCTGACCCTGATCATCACAGGCCCCTTGACCGTCGTGGTCTGGGCCCTGACCGGCCTGCTGTTCGAAGGTCGGCTGCGCCACGCCGACGCCCTGATCCACTTCTTCGCCCCTGTGGCCCTGATCACCGCCGTCCTCAGCGCCCTGAACGTCTTCCTGGGTCGAGAAATTCCGGTAGAGACCCACGCCGCCGCCCCCGGCGCCGCTCCGGCCCGCTTTCTGGAGCGCCTGCCGCCGAAGCTGCGCGGCGCCCGCCTGATCGCCGTCCAGGCCGAGGATCATTACCTGCGCCTGCACACCGACCGAGGGTCCGACCTGATCCTGATGCGGCTCGCCGACGCCCTGATCGAACTGGAAGGCCTGGAAGGCGCCCAGACCCACCGCAGCTGGTGGGTGGCCAAGGGCGCCGTCGCCTCCGTCGCCCGCGGCGACGGCCGCGCCGCCCTGACCCTGACCGACAACCTCACCGCCCCCGTCAGCCGCCGCTACGCGCGGGCGTTGAGGGAGGCGGGTTGGTGGTGAGCCGTCGGGCCAATGTCGGCTCAGGGTAGGAAGCGGGCATTGCCTCACAAGGGGCGTGGGACGAGAGTGAGGCATGCACCCATTTCCACCGCGCGCTGAGTTGAAGTTCTTGATTGGCCTCGAAGTGGGTCAGATTTGTCTCGACCCTTGGTCCACGCAGTTCCGTTTTACTGACGGGGGCCAGATTACGGTTGAAGGACCTTTCGAGCACTTGGATGCGCAAGGGCATCTTCACCGTCATCAGGGCGCCGACGAGCAAGACCGTGGCGCAGTGTTTCTGCGCGAACTGATCCAGCAGCGGATTGCACATGCGGATGTCGAGCCATCGCGACTAATCCTGACCTTCGCAAACGGCGCAAAGCTGACAATGCTCAGCGAAGCCATTCCGTTTGAAAGCGGTCAGATTTATCCGCCCGGACGGGAGGACGAGCCAATAGCATTCTGAGCTCTGCAACGGCTCGGAAGCGGACAGCGGCTCGTCTCCCCTCACACCCAGTTCCCGTGAAACGCCGCCGGCAGGGCCACGTCGGCGCGCCAGGTGGCGACGGGGCCGTCCTCGACATGCATCAGGTCCAGAACGTGCAGTTCGCTAACCCCCGCCTTCAGGTTGATGGTCGGACCGACCAACCAAGCCTCGGCCTCGTGCACGCCGCCGGGCTTGGGCACATAGACCATCTCGTCGGTCACATGGCCGGAGCCGAAGTCGAACGACCGCGTGCGGCCTGACGCCCAGTCCGTCACCCCTACCGCCGAGGCCAGGGGGCGGTCGGCGCGCTCGCCCGTCGTGTGCAGGCTGAAGCGGCGCGCCAGCCCGGCGCGGCGCGGATCGCTGCGCGGGAACTCGCCCACCGCCCCGGTCCGCTCCAGCCGGCCGCGCCCGCTGGGCTCCAGCACCACCATCGCCAGTTCGGCCGGCTCGCCGCCCAATGGCACGCCGTTCAGCACCTCATGGGCGCCGCGCGCCGCGAAATCCATGTCCTTGTGGGCGCACAGATCCAGGCGGATCGTGCCGTCCGCCTCCTCCCACGCGTCGCCCGCATGGAAGAAGCCGAAGGGCGGCAGCTCATAGATCCGGCGCTGGGTCAGGTCCGACTTGTCGATCACCAGCACCTGGGTTCCCGCCTGCGGCGTCCACTCGAAGCCTGCCGAGATCGGCATGACGTTGCGCGTGTGCACCCAGGGCTGCAGCACGATGACCAGATGCTTCGCCGTGGCGCTGAAGTCATGGATATAGCTGGCGCGCGGCAGGGCGATGACCTCCGCCGCCTCCAGCCCGCCATCCGCCGCCAGCCGCCAGACCATGGCTTGCCGCCCGTTCACCCCCAGGTTCCAGATGCGGCCGTCCGGCTCGATGCGCGGATGGGCCAGGAAAGGCATGTTCTTCAGATCGGGACGCAGGGCGACAAAGCCCTCGGTCGCCAGGGTCTCGGGGTCCATGGCAAGGGGCGAGCCCGCCTCCCACAGCGCCCACAGCTTGCCGCCGACCTTGTGGACCGAGGTATTGGCTGGGCTGGCGTCGTCGGCTGAGCCGATCTTGGCGCGCGGGTCCGCCACCGTGCCGAAGCCCGGCATCAGCATGGCGCCGACCTCGGCCTCCTGACGCCGTTTCGGGGTGTCGGCGAAGCGGGCGGCCAGGGTCGCCTGACCGTCCTCAATGCGCCAGCGTCGGATCAGGCCGTCGCCGTCGAACCAGTGCTGGGCCGAGCCTCCCGGCCGCCGAAACTTGGCCGGGCCGTTGCGGTAGAGACTGCCCGACAGCCCAGCGGGCGCCCGGCCCTGGACCAGCGTCAAGGCGCGCGGGGCCACGTCGCCCTCGACGTCGGCGGTGGCCAGCGACCAGTCGACGGTCGCCGCCATCGCCCGCGCTGCATAGGCCTTGTCGGGCGTCAGGACGCGGGCGGCGGCGAGCGCGGCGGCGCCCATGAACAGGGTGCGACGGGTCGGGGTCATGGCGGTCTCTCCGGGCGTCTGGACTTAGCGGATGCGGATGGTCTGGGCCGTGGCGCCCGAGACCTCGAAGCGGGCGCGATCCCACTTGGCCGGCCCCATGTTGCCGACCGCATTGTTGGAAAAGGCGAAGGGCTCGGTCGGCATGCCGAACGGATTGACGTCCATCTTCCCGTTGCCGTTGACGTCGTGGAAGGCCTTCATCCCATAGGCGCCGGCAGGCAGGTCGAACACGGCCTCGCGCTGACCCGCCGCCACATCGACCCGCGCCACCCGCGCCGGAGCTCCGCCCTCATAGGCGGCCTCGGCGTCATAGATGGCGACCATGACCGCGCCAGTTTCGGCGCCCGTCTCGAAGGTCAGGGTCAGGCGGCTGTCTGCCGATTGCGCCAGGGCGGGCGAGGCTAAGGCCAGCAAGGCGGCGACGGCGAGGATGCGGGTCATGAGAGGTCCTTTCGGGGACGGCTGAAGATGTCGCCGCCTTCCTCTCCCGCGCCGCCCCGCCTCGCCAGCGGCCTTGCGTCCTCGACCGCTCCGCCTTCGCCAACGACCACCGCCGACCGTTCGCGAAGCGCCAACGACCACCCGCGCCGCCGCCCCTCGCGGCCCCTGCGTCAGCGGCCCGGCTTGCCCCCCGCGCGCCATACCCGTAAATCGCAGACCCATGACCCAGTCCGTCCAGACCGCCCCGCTGATCTGCCCCTCCATCCTCGCCAGCGACTTCGCCAAGCTGGGCGAAGAGGTCCGCGCCCTGGAGGCCGCCGGGGCCGACTGGGTCCACGTCGACGTCATGGACGGCCACTTCGTGCCCAACCTGACCATCGGCCCGGACGTGGTGAAGGCGCTGCGCCCTCACACCCGCCTGCCGTTCGACGTCCACCTGATGTGCGCCCCGGTCGACAACTGGCTGGAGGCCTATCGCGAGGCGGGCGCCGATATCCTCAGCATCCACCCGGAAAGCGGTCCCCACGTCCACCGCACCCTGGGCCGCATCCGCCAGCTGGGCGCCAAGGCCGGTCTGGTCTTCAATCCGGCCACCCCGCTGTCGATCCTCGAAGAGGTCGTCGATCTGGTCGATCTGGTCCTGATCATGTCGGTCAACCCCGGCTTCGGCGGTCAGAAATTCATCCCCTCGTCGCTGAACAAGATCGAGCGCGCCCGCGCCATCCTCGACCGCGCCGGGTCCAAGGCCCACCTGCAGGTCGACGGTGGCGTCATCGCCGACAACGCCGGGGCCTGCCTCTCCGCCGGGGCCGACGCCCTGGTCGCCGGCTCCTTCGTCTTCAAGGGCGGGCCCGACGCCTACGCCGCCAACATCCAGGCCCTGAAAGCCGCCGCCGCGTGAGCCCCCTTGGCCCCTTCGCCGCGCGCGAAACGGAAGGCGGACTGACCGAGGGCCACATCCCCGGCCTGAAGGGCGCGCCTGTTCGCACCCCAGTGCGCTCGGCCAGCGGCCCCAAGGCCGATCCGGCCCTGTGGGGCGCCGTCGCCGGACAACTGGCCGCCCGCCAGCTTTGGATCGAGCTCTACGGCCTGCCCGGCTACACCATGACCTTGAAGGGCGCCCGCGCCGAAGGGTTCGCCGTCAGCCCCCGCGACTTCCGCCCCCTGCGCGACGAGGCGCCGCGCCCCCTGCTGTCGGGCCGCTTCACCCTGGCTGGGCTCAGCCTCGACGCCGAGGGTCCCGCTGATCTGTGGAACCGCCCCACCCCCAGTCGCGCCTTCGCCGTCGAGCTGCACGCCTTCGCCTGGATGGCCGAGATGATGGCTCACGGGGATCGCGGCCTGCGCGAGGCCCTGGCCCTGACCCTGGCCTGGGACGACACCTTCAACCGCTGGTCGCCCTTCTCCTGGGACCCCGACATTCTGGCGCGGCGCACCTATCATCTGGCCTGCGCCGGACGGCGTCTGGCCCAGGTCGCGACCGAGGCCGAGCGCCTGCGCCTGACCGACATCCTGGCGCGGCAAGCGCGTCAGCTGCTGCGTCCGCCCGGCGGTCTGATGGGCCGGGCCGAGCGCCTGACCGCCGCCGCCGTGGCCGGCTGCGCCCTGGCGGGCAAGGCCGGCGCCGGCATCCGCCGAACCGCCCTGAAACGCCTGCCCGCTGCGCTGGAAGCCACTGTGGCCGCCGACGGTCATCACGCCGCCCGCGCCCCGGAAATGGGTCTGGAGCTGCTGCTCGACCTGCTGACCCTGGACGACGCCCTGGCCCAACTGTCCGAGCCGACGCCCGAGCCGGTCGCCGCCGCCATCTCGCGCCTGACCACGGCCCTGCGCGTCCTGACCCTGCCCGACGGCCGCCTCGCCGCTTTCCAGGGCGGAGGGCCATCCACGCCAGAAAGAGTCTCTGCCGCCCGCACCCATGACGACACGCCCGCCCCGCCGTCCAGCGGCGCCGTCGGCGGCCTGGTGCGTATCTCCAGCCCGCTGCTGACCGTCATGGTCGACGTCGACGCCCCGGCGCGCGGCGCCTGGTCGGCCGCCGCCTGCGGTCAGCCGGCCGCGCTGGAGGTCGTCTGCGGCCGTGACCGCCTGTTTACCTCAGCCGGCTGGACCCCGCGCGCGCTCGACCGTCAAGCCCTGCGCCTGACGCCGGGAGCCTCGACCCTGACGCTCGGCGAGCAGCCCCTGGGCGAGCCCCTGTCCGGCTGGAAGGCCGAGCTGCTGGGCCCGCGCCTGGTCGGCCCGACCCTGCACGTCAACCGCGACCACCGCGAAGGCGACGGCGCCGTTTGGCTCGAAGTCGAGCACGACGGCTGGATGCCGGGCTACGGCCTGATGCATCAGCGTCGCCTCTATCTGGATCAGCGCCTCGACGAACTGCGCGCCGAGGAACGCCTGCATCCGCCCGAGAACCGCCCGGACGTGACCCGCGCCATCGCCGCCCCCTACGCCTTGCGCTTCCAGCTGGAGCCCGGCGTCCAGGCCTCCCTGGCCCGCGACCGCCGCTCCATCCTGCTGCGCGGCCATTCCGGTCGCGGCTGGTGGTTCCGCAGCGACGGCCCCGACGTGGCCATCGAACCCGCCGTCCACGTCGACGAGGGCCTGACCCGGCGTTCCTTGCAGATCGTGGTCCGCGGCTCCGCCCGCACCGACGCCGACACCAAGATCCGCTGGAAGCTTAGCCCCGCCGGCGCGGCGGGCGACCCGCACTGACCCTAGGCGTCAGGCCTCAAAGCGGCGCTTCCCGTCCAGCCAGGTTTCGCGAACGGGAATATGGCGCAGCTGGGCAGGATCGACACTGGTCGGGTCCTGCGCCAGGACCACCAGGTCCGCGGCCTTTCCGGGCGCCAGAACCCCGGTGAAGTCGCGCTTGCACTGCCAGGCGGCGTCGGCCGTCACCATGCGCAGCGCCGTCTCGACGGGAACCCGCTCGGCGGGATTGAGCACCTCGCCGCCGTCACGCATGACCCGCGTCACGGCGTTCTCGACCATGCGCAGCGGCTCGATTTCGGTGACGTTCCAGTCCGAGTGCAGCGTGGGCCGCAAGCCGCCCCTAAGCGCAGAGGCGCAGGGGTCCAGCCGATCCGCCCGCGCCGGGCCCAGGATGTCGTCGCGGAAGGCGCGTCCCCAGTAATAGACGTGGCCAATCAGGAAGGACGGCGACAGGCCCAGCGCCTTCATCCGCGCGATCTGATCGTCGTGCAGAAGGGTGCAGTGCTCGATCCTGTGGCGGTGATCGGGACCGGGCAGGTCTTTGAGCACGGCCTCATAGGCGTCCAGCGTCGTGTCGATCCCGGCGTCGCCGTTGGCGTGGACGCAGACCTGCCACCCGCCCTCATGGGCCTCTCGGATGGCCGCGGTCAGTTGCTCGGGGGTGTAGTTCAGCGAGCCCCGGCTGTCGGAGTTCAGATAGGGCTCGCGCAGATAGCCGCTGCGCCCTTGGTTGGAACCGTCGGACCAGGCCTTGATGGCCGAGATGCGGAAGCGGTCGTCGCCCATGCCGGGCTTCAGACCCGCCTCCTTCCACAGCTTCATATTGGTGGACACCAGGGTCCCGCCATAACGGACAGGCGGGTCCTCGCCCATGACGTCGCGCAGGATGTCGAGGTCCCCCATGCCCTGCGCGCCGATGCTGCAGTCGAACAGGCCGGTGCAGCCCCGACTGGCGGCCTTCTGGAACAACCGCCCGATCGCCGCCCGCGTCTGCTGCGCATCCGGCATGGGCATCTTCATGATGAAGGGCGCCATGGAGGCGGCCTCCTCCAGCCGTCCGGTCAGGTCGCCGTTCGCGTCGCGAATATAGCGGGCCTGGGGCGGATCGGGCGTATCGCGGGTGACCCCCGCAATCGCCAGGGCCTTGGCGTTCGCATAGCCGATGTGCCCGTTGGACTCGAGCAGGAAGAGCGGGTTGTTCGGCGCGATCCGGTCCAGCAGAGCCAGGTCGATCGTCGTGGCGCCGGGGGTGATGGAGGGATCCAGCTGCCAGCCTCTGACCCATTGGTTCGGCGCGGCTTTCGCCGCCGCCTCGCTCAGCTTGGCGACCACCTCCGCCATGTCTTTCGAGGCGAAGGGCCCGACGTCGATCCAGTCCTCGAAGGCGACGAAGACGGTATGCATGTGCGGGTCGTTCAACCCAGGCAGCAGGGCGCCGCCGTCCAAGTCGACGACCTTGGTGTAGGGGGTGCGCAGGCCCTCCAGATCCGACAGGGAGCCGACAGCCAGAAGCTTGCCGTCCGCGACAGCGACCGCTTCGGCGCGCGGCCGGGCGGGGTCCATGGTGATGATCGGACCGCCCAGAAACAGGAACTCCGCCCCGCGCTGACGGGCGTTCTGCGGCGCGGCGCGGGCCAGGGACGGCAGGGCGAAGGCGGCGGCGCCCCCGGCCAATACGCTGCGCCGAGACGCCATCAGGGACGTCAGGGTCGCTAGTCCCGAGTTGCAGGCGTAGCACATGTCGAACTCCGAATTCGGCGTTCCCCGACCGCGCGACTATGGCGCCGTCTGCCGAGTGAGTCCAACCGCTGAGCGCCCCGCCTTCAGTCCCCGCCGTCAGTCCTCGTCCTCGATCGCGTGGATCTGGTCGTCGTCGAGGCCGAGGTGGTGGCCGATCTCGTGGATCAGGACATGGGCGATGATCTCGGCCAGACCGACGTCGCCGCGTTCGCACCACTCGTCGAGGATGGGGCGGCGATAGAGGAAGATGCGCGACGGCTCAGGCGCCGGCCCCATGGCGTCCCGCTCGCCGATATGGACGCCGGAATAGAGGCCGCTCAGCTCGAACGGGTCCTCGATCTCCAGCTCGGCCAGGGTCTCCTCGTCGGCGAAGTCGTCGATGCGGATGACCACGTCGCCGGCCGCCTGTCGAAACAGGGCGGGCAAGGCCGCGAAGGCGGCCTCGGCCAGGCGGGCGAAGTCGTCGAGCGAGGGGGCGGACTGGTCGTTCCACGCAGGGGTCATGATCTGGGTCATGAGCCGGATATCGCCCGCATCAGGCCGTGTCGCAATCGGCCGTCTCGCCGCATCGCAATTCGCGCAATCAGGGTATGGTAAACGCGAATCGGTCGGCGCCCGTGCGGCTCCGACCGTTTGATCGAAGATTTTTCTGGGGACGCGATGGCCGAGGCCGACATCGCCTATGTGGCCACTGCGGGCGCAGCCGGTCTGGCGCTGGCGATCAGCGCCTGGGCCTGGCGACTGCGCAAGCGTCTGGGCGCGCGCGAAGCCGAGGTCGAGGCTTGGCTGTCGGGCGAACGCGCCCACGCCGCCGCCTGCGAGGGCGCCCTCAACGTCTTCGACGACGTCCGCGTGGCCCTGACGCCCGAGGGTCACGCCCAGTCGGTGTTCGGCGCGCCCGAGGCTCTGGCGGTGCTCGCGCCCGGTCGCGAAGGCGCGGCGGCGGCCGAGGCCATCGTCCGGGCGTTGACCGAAACCCACACGGGACAGATGGACGGGCTGGTCCAGCGCGGCGAGCCGTTCGAGACCCTGCTAGAATCCGCCGACGGCGCCTGGGCGGTCGAGGGCCGGGCCCTCGGCGGTTCGGCCTGGCTGCGCCTGTCGAAACTGGGCGGGGCGGAAACCGCCGCCGACGCCGGCCTGGGCGCCCTGGCCGAAGCCTCGCCGGCTCCGACCTGGGTTGTCGACGGCGCCGGGCAGCTGATCTGGGCCAACAAGGCCTGGCTGACCGAGGTGCGGGCCGAGACCCTGGCCGAGGCGCACGAGCAGGGTCTCAGCTTCGATCGCGGCGCCGACGCCATCGTGGCCGAGGCTTCGCGCCTCAACGCGCGTCAGGACGGCTTCCGCTGGGTGTCGTCGGATGGGCGCCGCAAGGCCTGGCGCATCCTGGCCGAACCTCTGGCGGGCGGGCGCGGCGCCGTCATCGCCTTCGCCATCGACATGACCGAGGCCGAGGAGACGCGCGACACCCTGCGCCGTCACGTCGAGGCCCATGACGAAACCCTGAACCACCTGGCCGACGCCGTGGCCATCTTCGGCCCGGCCAAGCGGCTGGCCTTCCACAACACCGCCTTCCAGTCGCTGTTTAACATCGACCCAGCTTGGCTGGACGAGCGCCCGACCCACGCCGAGCTGCTGGACCGCCTGCGCCAGAAGCGCCAGTTGCCCGAGGCCATCGACTACGCCGGGTGGAAGGCCAGCGAGCTGGAATTCTACGGCGCCGCCGAGGCCTCGCCCGACGACAGCTGGTCCCTGCCCGACGGGCGGACCCTGCGCGTGGTGCGCCAGCCGCACCCGCTCGGCGGCATCCTGCTGATCTTCTCGGACATCACCGACGAGCTGCAGCTGCGCAGCCGCTACAACGCCCAGATCCAGGTCCAGACGGCGACGCTGGACAAGCTGAACGATGCGGTCGCCGTGTTCGGTTCAGACGGGCGGCTGCGGCTGCACAACGACGCCTTCGAGACCTTCTGGGGCGTGTCGGCGGAGCGGCTGATCGAGGCCGGCGACTTCGACGCCGTGGCCGCCCTGTGCCGGCCGGTTCTGGACGACGCCGCCCTGTGGCTGGGACTGAAGGCGCGCGTCGCCGACCCCGATCCCGAAAGCCGCGTGCCCATCTCGGGCGAAGGCCGCACCGACGACGACCGCGTGGTGTCCTGGCAGACGCGCCCCCTGCCCGACGGCGCCACCCTGGTCGCCTTCTCCGACGTCACCGCCCGGCGCGAGCTGGAACAGGCCCTGGCCGCCAAGGAAGCGGCCCTGGCCGAAAGCCAGGCGCTGAAGCGCGAGTTCGTCGGCAGCGTCTCCTATGAGCTGCGCACCCCTCTTACCACCATCGTCGGCTATTCCGAACTGCTGGAGGCCATGGGCGACCTGCCCGAGCGCAGCCGCCAGCACGCCGGGGCCATCCGCGTCGCCGCCAGCCACTTGGCCCGCTCCATCGACGACGTTCTGGACATGGCCCAGATCGACGCCGGCGAGATGGAGCTGACGCTCGGCGACATGCGCGTCTGCGACCTTCTGGAGGCCGCCGCCGAAAAGGTGCGGGCCAAGATCGAAGGCCGCGGCGCCGTCCTGACCGTCGCCTGTCCGCCCCGGCTCAAGCCGATCCGCGGCGACGCCCGCCGCATCGGTCAGGCCGTCGATCACCTGCTGGAAAACGCCTGCCGCGCCGTGTCCGAGGGCGGGGCTGTGACCCTGACCGCCGAGGTCGGGTCGGGCGAGGTCCGCATCCGCGTCGAAGACACCGGGCGGGGCATCCCCTATCATCTTCAGGCCCACGTCTTCGACCGCTTCGTGCGGCGCGAGCGCGGCGGGCCGGGCGTGGCCCTGGCCCTGGTCAAGGCCCTGGTCGAGCTGCACGGCGGCTGGGCCGAGGTCCAGTCGGAGCCGGGCAAGGGCGCGGCCTTCATCCTGCACCTGCCGGTCGAGGCCA
>Ga0265296_1002907_pt1 | contig 16565 bp, 14 predicted proteins | sample MunlanPumphouse1_FD_189073 | JGI IMG/M metagenome (GOLD analysis project Ga0265296, IMG submission 189073) | Groundwater microbial communities from a municipal landfill in Southern Ontario, Canada - Pumphouse #1 | ecosystem: Environmental > Aquatic > Deep subsurface > Groundwater | place... | reverse complement strand
CGCGTTGAAGTAACGCCCAAGAACATCCTGATGATCGGCCCGACCGGTGTCGGCAAGACCGAGATCGCGCGTCGCCTGGCCAAGCTGGCCAACGCGCCGTTCATCAAGGTCGAAGCCACCAAGTTCACCGAAGTTGGCTACGTGGGCCGTGACGTCGAGTCGATCATCCGTGATCTGGCCGACGCCGCCCTGAAGCTGCTGCGCGAACAGGAAATGACCAAGGTCAGTCATCGCGCTGAAGACGCTGCCGAAGAGCGCATCCTCGACGCCCTGCTGCCACCGGCACGTACCGGTTTCAATGAAGACGCCGCTCCCGCCTCGGATTCCAACACGCGCCAGCTGTTCCGCAAGCGCTTGCGTGAAGGCCAGTTGGACGACAAGGAAATCGAGATCGAAGTCGCCGAACACGCTGGCGTCGACATCTCCGCTCCGCCTGGCATGGAAGAAATGACCAGCCAGTTACAGAACCTGTTTGCCAATATGGGCAAGGGCAAGAAGAAAAACCGCAAGCTCAAGGTCAAGGACGCGCTCAAGCTGGTGCGCGACGAAGAAGCCGGGCGCCTGGTCAACGAGGAAGAACTCAAGGCCAAGGCCCTGGAAGCCGTCGAGCAGCACGGTATCGTGTTTATCGACGAGATCGACAAGGTGGCCAAGCGCGGCAACTCCGGGGGCGTCGATGTGTCCCGCGAAGGCGTACAGCGCGACCTGTTGCCGCTGATCGAAGGCTGCACGGTGAATACCAAGCTGGGCATGGTCAAGACTGACCACATCCTGTTTATCGCGTCTGGTGCGTTCCACCTGAGCAAGCCAAGCGACCTGGTGCCGGAGCTGCAAGGCCGCCTGCCGATTCGCGTGGAACTCAAGGCGCTGACCCCTGGCGATTTCGAGCGCATTCTCAGCGAACCGCACGCCTCGCTCACCGAGCAATACCGCGAGCTGCTGAAGACCGAAGGCCTGGGCATCGAGTTCCTGCCGGACGGTATCAAGCGCCTGGCGGAGATTGCCTGGCAGGTCAACGAGAAGACCGAGAACATTGGCGCCCGTCGCCTGCATACCTTGCTTGAGCGCTTGCTGGAGGAAGTTTCCTTCAGCGCCGGCGACATGGCGGGCGCGCAGAATGGCGTGGCGATCAAGATCGACGCCGACTACGTCAACAGCCACCTGGGCGAATTGGCGCAGAACGAAGACTTGTCTCGTTATATCCTGTAAGCCTGTGGGAGCTGGCTTGTGTGGGAGCTGGCTTGCCTGCGATGAGATCACTGCGGTATTTCTGACACCCCGCGGCGATCTCATCGCGGGCAAGCCCGGCTCCCACACAAGCCCGCTCCCACATTTTAAAGCCGGTTCCTTCAGGATCATCCATGAGCGGTTCCCCCAATGTCTAAAATGCCCACCGCCATCAACCTGCACAAAGCCTCCAAGACCCTGTCGCTGACCTACGGGCCGGACGAGGTCTATCACCTGAGTGCCGAACTGCTGCGGGTGCACTCGCCTTCCGCCGAGGTCCAGGGCCACGGCAATCCGATCCTGCAATTCGGCAAGCTCAATGTCGGCCTGACCAAGATCGAACCCGCCGGGCAGTACGCACTGAAATTGACCTTCGATGACGGGCATGACAGCGGACTGTTCACCTGGGACTACCTCTACCAACTCGCCGTACGTCAGGACGCGTTGTGGGCCGACTATCTTGCCGAGCTCAAGGCGGCCGGAAAAACCCGCGACCCGAGCCAGTCCGTCGTCAAGCTGATGCTCTAACTCAGGCTTCTTGCTCATTAGTGAGCATTTTCTAATTTCATCTGCTTGAATGCCCTGTCGTGTGGCCAACGATTGGCCCGCTTGCGCATTAAATAAAACTCGGGTAACCAATGGAATTGGCAAGTTCCCTGCATTTGACGATGTGGTATCAACGGTCACCCGAGCAGCAGTACCAGGCTTGTGTTGTGCCTCGATAGTTGGGGCACAGCGGTACCCGGTACTCGTCTTTCGGACAATGGAGCGTCGTAGATGAGTAATAAGAATAACGATGACTTGAAACGCCAGGCCTCGGAAAACACCCTGGGGCTGAACCCGATCATCGCGTTACGCAAAAAGGATTTATTGGCTTCTGCGCGGATGGTGCTGACCCAGGCCATCAAGCAACCGTTACATAGCGTCAAGCACGTCGCCCACTTTGGCGTCGAATTGAAGAACGTGGTGTTCGGCAAGTCCGAACTTGCCCCGGAAAGCGATGACCGTCGCTTCAACGACCCGGCCTGGAGCCAGAACCCGCTCTACAAGCGCTACCTGCAAACCTATCTGGCGTGGCGCAAGGAATTGCACGACTGGATCGGCGACAGCAACCTGTCGGAACAGGACATCAGCCGCGGGCACTTCGTCATCAACCTGATGACCGAGGCCATGGCGCCAACCAACAGCGCCGCCAACCCGGCCGCCGTCAAACGCTTCTTTGAAACCGGTGGCAAGAGCCTGCTCGATGGCCTCTCGCACCTGGCCAAGGACCTGGTCCATAACGGCGGCATGCCGAGCCAGGTGAACATGGGCGCCTTTGAAGTGGGCAAGAGCCTGGGCACCAGTGAAGGCGCGGTGGTGTTTCGCAATGACGTGCTGGAGTTGATCCAGTACAAACCGATCACCGAGCAGGTGCACGAACGGCCGCTGCTGGTGGTGCCGCCGCAGATCAACAAGTTTTATGTATTCGACCTGAGTCCGGACAAGAGTCTGGCGCGCTTTTGCCTGCGCAATAACCAGCAGACCTTTATTGTCAGTTGGCGCAACCCCACCAAGGCCCAGCGCGAATGGGGCCTGTCGACCTACATCGAGGCGCTCAAAGAGGCGGTCGATGTGGTGACCGCGATTACCGGCAGCAAAGACATCAACATGCTCGGCGCCTGCTCGGGAGGCATCACTTGCACCGCGCTGCTGGGCCACTATGCGGCGCTGGGCGAGAAGAAGGTCAACGCCCTGACCTTGCTGGTGAGCGTGCTGGACACCACCCTTGACACCCAGGTGGCCCTGTTCGTCGACGAGCAGACCCTGGAATCAGCCAAGCGCCACTCCTATCAGGCCGGCGTCCTGGAAGGCCGGGACATGGCCAAGGTCTTCGCCTGGATGCGCCCCAATGACCTGATCTGGAATTACTGGGTCAACAACTACCTGCTGGGCAATGAGCCGCCGGTGTTCGACATCCTGTTCTGGAACAACGACACCACGCGCCTGCCCGCGGCCTTCCATGGCGACCTGATCGAGCTGTTCAAGAACAACCCGCTGATACGGGCCAATGCCCTGGAAGTGTGCGGTACACCAATCGATCTCAAGCAGGTGACGGCCGACATCTACTCGCTGGCGGGCACCAACGACCACATCACACCGTGGCAGTCCTGCTACAAGTCGGCGCAATTGTTTGGCGGCAAGGTCGAGTTCGTATTGTCCAGCAGCGGGCATATCCAGAGCATCCTCAACCCGCCCGGCAACCCGAAGGCGCGCTACCAGACCAGCGAGAGCATGGGCGAGAAGGCCTTGGACTGGCAGGAAAACGCCACCAAACATACCGACTCGTGGTGGCTGCACTGGCAGGGCTGGATAGGGGAACGCTCGGGCAAGCTAAAGAAAGCACCTACGAGTTTGGGTAACAAGACCTACGCAGCGGCAGAGGCTGCACCCGGCACATACGTTCACGAGCGCTAAGGCAAACACTTTTGCGCGATTGAAATGGGATCAAATGTGGGAACTCGGTCAGGGTGGGAGCGGGCTTGCTCGCGATGCAGGCAACACGGTGTCTCTGTCAGGCCGAGTTGATGCCATCGCGGGCAAGCACGCTCCCACACAAGCCCGCTCCTACATTGGCCGCATTCCAGCAGTAACACTTCACAGGGTTTGAGCATGCCGCAACCGTTCATCTTCCGTACCATCGACCTGGATGGCCAGACCATCCGCACGGCGGTACGACCGGGCAAGTCTCACTTGACGCCACTGCTGATTTTCAACGGCATCGGCGCCAACCTTGAGCTGGTGTTTCCGTTCGTCCAGGCCCTGGATCCGGACCTGGAAGTGATTGCCTTCGATGTACCCGGTGTCGGCGGCTCGTCGACACCCAGCCGCCCCTATCGCTTTCCCGGCCTGGCCAAGCTCACCGCGCGCATGCTCGATTACCTGGACTACGGCCAGGTCAATGCCGTTGGGGTTTCCTGGGGCGGCGCCCTGGCGCAGCAGTTTGCCTATGACTACCCGGAACGCTGCAAGAAGCTGATCCTGGCCGCCACCGCCGCCGGCGCCTTCATGGTACCGGGCAAGCCAAAAGTGCTGTGGCTGATGGCCAGCCCCCGGCGCTACATCCAACCGTCCCACGTGGTGCGCATCGCGCCAATGATTTATGGCGGCTCGTTCCGCCGGGATTCAAAGCTGGCCGCCGAGCACGCGAGCAAAGTGCGCTCGGCGGGCAAGCTGGGCTACTACTGGCAACTGTTCGCAGGCCTGGGCTGGACCAGCATTCACTGGCTGCACAAGATCAAGCAGCCGACCCTGGTGCTGGCCGGCGACGACGACCCGCTGATCCCGCTGGTCAATATGCGCATGCTGGCCTGGCGCATTCCCAATGCGCAGTTGCACATCATCGACGACGGCCACCTGTTCCTGATTACCCGGGCCGAAGCGGTGGCACCGATCATCATGAAGTTTCTCCAGGAAGAACGCTTGCGTGCGGTGATCCATCCGCAGCCGGCGCCCTACAGCAATACCTGAGCAGTAGCGGGTCAGGACGACCCTTACGCGCAACTTGGCCAGAACCGACTATGGTTCTGAACTGGCGTGCTTGTTGGCGAATTGACGAAGGAGTGTTGACCCATGCGTGACAGACCCGTAAATGTCCCGGCCCCCACACCCGCCGCGTTCATCAATGCACAAAGTGCAATCACCGGCCTGCGCGGCCGGGATCTGCTGTCGACCCTGCGCAGTGTCGCGGCCCATGGCTTGCGCAACCCGTTGCACAGCGCCCGCCATGCCCTGGCGCTGGGTGGGCAACTGGGTCGGGTGCTATTGGGTGAAACCGTACATGAGCCCAACCCCCACGACAGCCGCTTTGCCGACCCCACCTGGAAACTCAACCCCCTGTACCGGCGCAGCCTGCAAGCCTATTTGAGCTGGCAAAAGCAGACCCGGCACTGGATCGACGACAGCCACTTGAGTGACGACGATCGCGCGCGTGCACACTGTGTCTTCTCGTTGCTCAACGATGCGGTGTCGCCGTCCAACACCCTGCTCAACCCGCTGGCGATCAAGGAGTTGCTCAACTCCGGTGGCAACAGCGTGGTACGCGGCATGGGCAATCTGTTCGATGACGTGCTGCACAACAACGGCCTGCCGCGCCAAGTCAGCAAGCAGGCGTTTGAGGTGGGCAAGACAGTCGCCACCACGCCAGGCTCGGTGGTGTTTCGCAATGAACTGCTGGAGTTGATCCAGTACAAGCCCATGAGCGAAAAACAGTACGCCAAGCCGCTGCTGGTGGTGCCGCCGCAAATCAACAAGTACTACATTTTCGATTTGAGCCCGGCCAACAGCTTCGTGCAGTACGCCCTGAAGAACGGCCTGCAGGTGTTTATGGTCAGTTGGCGCAACCCGGATATGCGCCATCGCGAATGGGGCCTGTCCACTTATGTGGCGGCGCTGGAAGAGGCGCTGAATATCTGCCGGGCAATCAGCGGCGCCCGTGAAGTGAACCTGATGGGCGCCTGCGCCGGTGGCCTGACCATCGCGGCCCTGCAAGGCCACCTGCAGGCCAAGCGCCAACAACGCCGGGTCGCCAGCGCCACCTACCTGGTCAGCCTGCTGGACAGCCAGATCGACAGCCCCGCCATGCTGTTTGCCGACGAACAGACCCTGGAGGCAGCCAAGCGCCGCTCCTACCAACAAGGGGTGCTGGATGGCCGCGACATGGCCAAGGTCTTCGCCTGGATGCGCCCCAACGACCTGATCTGGAACTACTGGATCAACAACTACCTGCTGGGCAAGGAACCACCGGCGTTCGACATCCTGTACTGGAACAACGACAACACCCGCTTGCCGGCAGCCTTGCACGGCGATCTGCTGGACTTCTTCAAGCACAACCCGCTGAGCCATCCCGGTGGCCTGGAAGTGTGTGGTACGCCCATCGATTTGCAGAAAGTCACGGTCGACAGCTTTAGCGTGGCCGGGATCAACGATCACATCACGCCGTGGGACGCGGTCTACCGCTCGACCTTGCTGCTGGGCGGTGAAAAACGCTTCGTGCTCTCCAACAGCGGGCACATCCAGAGCATCCTCAACCCACCGGGCAACCCCAAGGCCAACTTTGTCGAAAACCTCAAGCTGAGCAGCGACCCGCGCGCCTGGTACTACGACGCCAGCCATATCGAGGGCAGTTGGTGGCCGCAGTGGCTTGAGTGGATCCAGCAACGCTCCGGGGTGCAACGCGAGATCCTGACGGCCCTGGGCAACCAGAACTACCCACCGATGGAGGCGGCGCCCGGCACCTATGTGCGGGTTCGCTGACACCCTGGCCCCTTGAACACTAAGAAGACTGGATGAAAACCCGCGACCGTATCCTTGAATGTGCCCTGCAGTTGTTCAACCAAAAGGGCGAGCCGAATGTTTCAACCATGGAAGTGGCCAATGAAATGGGGATCAGCCCCGGCAACCTCTATTACCACTTCCATGGCAAGGAACCCCTGGTCATCGGGCTGTTCGAGCGCTTCCAGGGCGAACTGGCCCCACTGCTCGACCCACCGGCGCAAGTGCAGTTGGCGCCGGAGGATTACTGGTTGTTCCTGCACTTGATCGTCGAACGCATGGCGCACTATCGGTTCCTGTTCCAGGACCTGTCGAACCTGGCCGGGCGCTTGCCGAAGCTGGCCAAGGGCATTCGCAACCTGCTGAACGCACTCAAGCGCACCCTGGCTTCACTGTTGGCGCGGCTCAAGACCGAAGGCCAGTTGGTCAGCGAAACCCAGGCCCTGGGCCAACTGGTGGAGCAGATCACCATGACCCTGCTGTTTTCCCTGGATTACCAGCGGATTCTTGATCGCGAGGCTGAGGTGCGAGTCGTGGTCTATCAAGTGATGATGCTGGTGGCCCCGCACCTGTTGATGCCCGCACGCTTGGCGACCGAGCGTTTCGCCCTGCGTTACCTGGATGACCCGGTTTGACGGTCAAGGCCGAACCCCGCCTGTGGAAGGGGCCAGGTTCAGCCTCCCGTCAGGTTATCCCGACTTCCTGAACTGGTGCGTGAACTTGAACAGTTCACTGTCGCTGCTGATTCCCAACTTTCGATAAGCCGATTGTTTTTGTGTGCTGATCGTACTTGCACTACGCGAGAACTTTGCCGCAATTGAGTTCACCGACATACCATCCAAAAAACACCGCAGTACTTCTTGCTCCTTGGGCGAGAGACAAGCGTTCAATTGCAACGGCGTTGCAAAGTCCATTTTCGACTTCATGCTCGCGACCTCAAGCACCGATTGCATGCCCTGCAGGGCTGGCACCATACAAGGTTGCAGGTATATGCGGCCCTGGGCGACGGTGCGAATCGCCGTAATCAACTCCGTCAAGTTCTGGGTTTTACCCAGAATCCCCCAACATCCGGCTTTCAATGACAGTGAAACCGTGGCCGGCGTGTAGTGCGAACAGACAATCAACGGCCGGCACTGCCTGAAACGCCTGTTCAGCGCCTGGATCAGGCTGATGCCATCGCTGTCCGAGGGGGCCAGGATAAAGTCCATGACCACCACATCCACCGGGCGCCGGGCCAGCGCTTCCAACAACTCCCGCCCCGTTCCGAATGATCCGACCACGTCCAGATCGGTCTCTTTGCTCAAGCCCAGTTCGATGCCCTGGCGGACCATTGCGTGGTCGTCCAGCAGCATGACGGTATAAGGGGTGGCAATTGAAGTAGGCATAAATAGCCTCGCTTAAATGAATGCAGCAGCACATACCTGATCTGTTACTGCAAGCACGGTATACCCGGCCACACACTAGGATCAATACAACACAGCAATAAGTTAGATGCCTACAGCAATTACCTACAGACCATTCTTAGTACTACAGAAAATTCTGAAATTTATTAATTTTGTTTTCGAACAATTACGAGACAAAACTCGCTACTTCTCTATAGATGCAACGCGCGCAAACAGACAAATTAGGGCTCCCCGCCATTTAAGCACCCAGCGTTTGAAACACTGGCGGGACACCCCGATGACTCACGACTGGAAACACGATGAAAGGCAACACTGTATCCACGCTTACAGCCGCGCTGGCCTTGGCCGCCGCAGTTTCACAAGCCGCCCACGCAGCAGATGGCGTTATCAACTTCAGCGGTCTGGTGACCGATGTCACCTGCACGATCGAGGGCGCAGCACCGGGCTCTGGGGCAGTGGTCAAGGACATCAACCTGGGGGGCGTGTCGGCTGCGCGCCTGGCCGTCGCAGGCAATCGCGCCAACCTCACGGGCTTCACCATCCGTATTGGCGCCCCCGGCGAAGGCAGTTGCACCAACGGGCGCACCGCCATGGTGGCCTTTGACCCGACCAGCCCGGCCATTGATGTGGCAACCGGGCGCTTGAACATCGACGGTTACGATAATCCGTCCGACAGCAGCAACGCCAAGAACGTACAGATCGAAGTCACCAACCGCGATGGCACGCCGATCAATCTTTACAGCGAGAAATCCACCGGTGTGGTGATCGCCGACAACCAGGCACTGATCCCCCTGGCTGCGCAAATGTACGCCAGCGCGCCTGCCACCGAAGGCAAGGTCAAGACCCGTGTCGGCTTTTTGATCGAGTACGCCGAGTAAGGGCGCAACCAGCCTTGCCAGTGTCGACCTGAGTGAATCGCGCAGGTCGGTACTGGCTGATGCGAAGAGATTTCAAACGATGAAAACAACAAACTGCCGGGTGCTGCTCGCCTGTGCCTGCTGCTTGTTATTGCTGCTGCCCCCGCCATCCCATGCCGGGGTGATTGTTCACGGCACACGGGTGATCTACCCCGCGCAACAGCAGGAGGTGGTGGTGCGCCTGGAGAACAAAGGGACACGTCCCGCGCTGGTGCAAGCCTGGCTGGACGCCGGTGATCGGCATTCCCCCCCCGCGGCGGCGAAAACCCCGTTCACCCTGTCGCCACCGATCTTGCGCATCGAGCCCCACCAGCAACAGGCGATACGCCTGCGGTACACCGGCGAGCCGATAGCCGAGGACCGCGAAAGCCTGTTCTGGCTCAACGTGCTGGAAGTGCCGCCGCTTGCCACCGACGCGATGCAAAAGAACCAGATTGAACTGTCATTCCGCACCCGCTTGCGCGTCTTTCTGCGCCCACAAGCACTGCCTTACCCGGTCGACAGCGCGCCGGCAAAACTGCAATGGCAACTGCTGGCCCACGAACAAGGCCTGGCCCTGCAAGCCAGCAACCCGACGCCGTACCATATTTCGCTTGCCTCGATCGAGTTGTTGAGCGATGGCCAACGCTTCAGTAAAGCGCCGAACAAAGCCGCCGATGACAGCCTGCTGCTACCGGGTGGAGGCGTGAAGGTGTTTGCACTCCCCCTGCTACGCCAGCGCCCCCACGGCGAGGCCAAAGTGGAGTTCACCACGGTCAGCGATTTTGGCGCCCGCGTACGCCATTCCGTTGACCTTGGCCCTACGCCCGCCAAGCGAGTCACGCCATGAGTGCGACCAACCGCTTCATGACGTTAACCGTTGCGCTGTTGAGCAGCGCCGCCGTGCAAGCGAGCGTTATCGTCAACAGCACCCGCATTGTCTATCCACAGAACGACAACGAAGTGACCGTCCGGCTGGAGAGCAAGAACCAGGCCCCGGTACTGGTCCAGGCGTGGCTGGACAGCGGCGATGAACAATCCACCCCGGACGTGGCCACCGCACCGTTTGTGGTCATCCCGCCGATTTTTCGCATGGAGCCGGGCAAGCAACAGGTTGTGCGCCTGGCTTATACCGGCCAGGACCTGCCCTCGGCCCAGGAAGGCCTGTTCTGGTTCAACCTGCTGGAGGTGCCCTCACAGCGCCAGGGCGCTGCACAGAGCAATCAGTTTCAGTTGGCTTTCCGCTCACGCATCAAGCTGTTCCTGCGCCCGGCCAACCTGCCCTACGCAGTCGAGGCCGCGCCCGGCAAGCTGCAGTGGCAGCGCGTGGCCACCGAGCAGGGCCAGGCTCTGGACGTGTTCAATCCAAGCCCTTACCACGTGACCTTCGAACAGATCCGCGTGCAGGTGGCAGAGCAGCAGCACGTGCGCGAACCCGCGGCCTCGGGTGTTGAAAACATGGTGATACCCGGTGGCCGCCTGCGCTTCGCCTTACCGCGCCTCACCGCGCCGTTGAACCGCTGTGCAAGCGTGGTGTTCGAGACGCTCGACGACTTCGGGGCAAAGGTGCGGCACACCACCGAGGTCTGTCCATGATGGGCCCATGACGGCATCGGTAATGGGAGCTGTGGGGGGCTTTGTTGGGGCTGCTTCGCAGCCCAGCGCGGGCGATGCGGCGTTCCGACAAGCCCGCTCGCCACAGTAAGCCCGCTGGCCACAGCAGGCGCCGCGCGATATGGGGCGGCGCGGATTAATTCTTCAACACATGCCTTCGCTGAATGCCCATTGCCCGGGGTAGGGACGCCCTATGCCGGGATTTGGACAGCACTTGCCTTTGAGAATCGTAGATATGAGTTTCAACACCTTGGTGCCTAGCCTGCTGCTGAGCGGCGCCTATGCCATGGGCGCCCACAGTGCCGAACATGTCGAGTTCAACCCGGCCTTCTTCGCCGGTGCAGCAGCGGGTTTGCAGGTCGATATTGCCAAGTTCAACCAGGGTAACGTGGTGCTGCCCGGCAGTTACCGCACCGAGGTACACCTCAACGGGCAGTGGATCGGACGCGAAACCTTGACCTTCGTCGCACTCGACGGCCAGCGTAGCGCCCAGGTGTGCCTGGAGCGTGATGCGCTGCAGCGGTTTGGTATCGACCTGGGCAACGCCGCATTTGCCCCCTGCGCCGATATCGCCACTTATCTGCCTGGCGCCAGCGGCCAATTTGACCCAGGCGAAAACCGCCTGGACCTGCAGGTGCCACAGGTTTACCTGGCTCGCCAGGCGCGGGGCTACATCGACCCACGGCACTGGGACAGCGGCATCGATGCCGCCTTTGTGCGCTACAACGCCAATACCTTCAGCACCCAGGCCGGCGGGCGCTCACAGGGCTCGATGTACCTGGGCCTCAACACCGGGCTCAATCTGGGTGATTGGCACTGGCGTCACGACGCCAGTTACAGCCACTCCAACAATGCCAGCGGCTATCAAAGCAACGCCACCTATGTGCAGCGCGAGCTGAGCGCGTGGCAATCACAGTTGATGGTGGGCGAAATCTACACACCGGGGGAGCTGTTCGACAGCGTGCGCCTGCGCGGTGCCAGTGTGTCGAGTGATGACCGCATGCTGCCGGACTCCCAGACCGGTTTTGCGCCCGTGGTGCGCGGCGTCGCCGAGACCAACGCCCGCGTCAGCGTGCGCCAGCGCGGCGTGTTGTTGGACGAAGTCTCCGTCGCGCCTGGCCCCTTTGTGCTCAAGGACTTTTCCCCGACCGGCTATGGCGGCGACCTGAGCGTGACGGTCACCGAAGCCGACGGGCGCCAGCGCGCGTTCATCGTGCCGTTCGCCGCCAATGCCAACCTGCTGCGTCCCGGCTATCACCGCCACTCGTTGAGTGTCGGTCAACTTGATGAAATCGGCCTGCGGTATCCGCCCAGCCTGGTGCAGGCCACTTATCAGCATGGCCTGAACAATCTGCTGACCGGCTACACCGGCGCCATGATGGGTGACGACTACCAATCGCAGTTGCTGGGCACGGCATTCAATACGCCATGGGGTGCGCTGTCTGTCGACCTGACCCATTCAAATGCCCATCTGCCGGGTCACGGCTCCCGTGACGGGCAGAGCGTACAACTGCGCTACAGCAAGAACTTCGCAGATACCGGCACCCACTTTGCCCTTGGCGCTTACCGTTACTCCACCACCGGTTTCCTGAGCCTGGGCGACGCTGCGCGCATTCGCGACCTCGCCATCGACGGGCTGAACCTGGACGACGTAACCCGCCTGCGCGCCCGCACGGACCTGAGCCTGAGCCAGGGCGTGGGCAGCGGTTCGGTGTACCTGACAGGTTCTGCACAAAACTATTGGAACCGCGCGCAGGGCAACCTGACGTTCACCGCGGGGTACAGCAGCACCTGGAAAGGCCTTCACTACACCGTCAGCGCCCAACGCAGCCGTGACGTGCTCAGTGAAAGGGTCACTCAGCAAGTAGACGTCACCTTGAGCCTGCCACTGGGCAGCGGCGCCCGCTCGCCAACCTTGACTACCACGGCCTACCGCGGCGACCAAGGCAGCGGTGAGCGGATCAGCCTGGGCGGCAGCCTGGGCGAACACAGTCAACTGAGCTACAGCGTCAGCCGCAGCCGGGCCCAGGGCAGCGGCAGCACCACCAGCGCCGACGCGAAATACCAGACAAACCATGGCGTGCTGTCTGCCGGTTATGGCCAGAGCGACGCCTACCGTTCGACCTCCCTGGGCATGACCGGGGGCATTGTCGCCCACTCGGGCGGGGTGATTTTTGCCCCCGAACTGGGCGATACCTTGGGCATCGTCCAAGCCCCCGACGCCCAGGGCGCGCAAATCAATGGTCACCACCGTTCGCAAGTCACCGACAGCGGCTTTGCCGTGGTGCCCCACCTGACGCCCTACCGCCAGAACATCGTCGAACTGGACCCCAGGGACCTGCCCGTCGATGTCGAGCTCAAGACGGCCTCGCAGAATGTGGCGCCCCGCGCCGGTTCGGTGGTCAAGCTGCAATTCGGCACGATCAGCGGTCAGGCCTTATTGATCACGGCACCGCGCCAGGACCACAGCCCACTGCCGTTCGGTGCCGATGTGTTCGACGAGGACGGTGCCAGCGTCGGGGTTGTCGGCCAGGGCGGCAAAGCGTTTGTCCGCGTGGCCCGCCCGTTGGGCCAATTGACCGTCAGGTGGGGCGCCGACGCCAGCACCGCGTGCCAGTTGCACTACGACGTGAACGCCCAGGCGCTGGCGGCTGGCACCCAGCGGCTGCGTCATCTGCACGCAGGCACCTGCCGGGGCGATGCAGCCAACGCCGCGTTGTAGACAGCCACGCACACGCCCTATTTCCCAGCGCAGGACAGACGATGAAACACCCCATCAAACTCATTGCAACACTGCTGATGTCCGGCCTCTCGAGTGCTGCGCACGCCGCGTGCGACCGGTATCAGAACGACACACTGACCCTCAACATGCCCGCCACTGTCACCGTACCGGCCAGTCTCCCGGTGGGTGCCGAAATTTTCAGTGGTACCTTCAGCGGCACAGCGCAGGCCTTCACCACGAACTGCCCCACCTTGACACTGTTGACGATCACCGGGCGCTACCAGACCAAAGACCCCGGCTACCCAGCGGCCTATCGCACCGAAGCGCCAGGTGTGGGCGTACGTCTGAGACTCACGAATGCCGCAGGCATCGATTATCCGTTCGCATTGCATAACCAGCAGAGCAGATTCTCAGGACAAGTCCACAGCTTCACCGGCGCGACGCTGAAGTTCTATAAAACCGGGCCGGTCACCGACGGCACCCTCCCGGCCGGGGCCATCCGGGTGAACCGGATGGACAACACCCCGGAGAGTTTCACCCTGCTGCTCGGCAACGCCGTGCGGTTTGTCAGCCCTGCTGCCACCTGCGACCTGGCAACCGGGGACGTCAACCGCACCATTGCACTCGATCCGGTCAAGGTCAGTACTTTGCAAAACGCCACCTTCGCCGGCGCCCGCGACTTCGAGCTCACTGCGATCTGCCAGGATGCCTCCCAGGTCACTTTCCGTTTTTCCGGCCCCCCCGCCGGGGGCAACAACGCCCTCTTCGCCAATACCGGCACTGCCGGCGGCGTCGCACTGTGGCTGTATTCGCGGATCAATGGCGCAGTCCAGAACATCAACGCCGACGGCACCAGCGACACGCGCACGGTGGAGGTTTCCGGCGATCGCGCAGTCCTGCCGCTGGGCGCGGCTTACCACACAAACGGCACGGTCAGCCAAGGCACCCTCCTCAGCACCGCTACCGTCAACATCACCTACAACTGAATCCCGGAGAACTATCTAATGAGCACCCGCAGACTCTCGCTACTGCTGGCCGTGACGGCTGGCCTCGCGGCCAACACGGCGCACGCAAATGCCACGGGCACCCTGCACTTCAACGGCCAGGTCGAGGCCGGCACGTGCAACCTGGCCGCCGGCGACGAAAACCGCACCTTTACGCTGCCGGCCATCAAGATCTCCGACTTCGATGCCGCACCGAGTGCGGGCGCGTTTGATTTCGAGATTTCGGCCGATTGCGAATCGGACATCCGCCACGTGACGTTCTTGTTCGCCGGCACGCCGTCGACCGGCAATCCGGCATTGTTTTCCAATACGGGGACATCGAAAGGCACGGCCTTGTGGTTGGCACACCGCGCGTCCCCGGTTTTTGCGATTGCTGCCAATGGCAACGTGGCCAAACGCAGCCGCAAGATTGCAACGAACAGCCACAAGGCGGTGATCCCGCTCACGGCGGCGTACCATAAAACCGGCGCAGCGATCAGCCAAGGCACGCTGGTGAGCGCGGTGACTGTTTCAATCACCTACAACTGATGGGTTTGGATGGCGCTGGCGAAAGAGCTCGTTGCGCACAATAAAAAACGCCCGACCTTTGCAGGCCGGGCGTTTTCAGGTGTCCCGTAACGATCAGGACTGACTGGTAGGCGGGGTTACCGGCGTGACAGTCGGGGTAGCCGCAGCGGGCGTCGGCGCAGTGGCCGAGTTGGTCGCGGACGTCGCCGTTGCAGGTTTGGCCGCAGCGGCTGGCTTTGGTGCTGCTGGCTTCTTGGCTACAGCCGGTTTTTTCGCCGCAGGCTTTGCAGCAGGTTTGGCCGCTGCAGGCTTGGCGGCCGGTTTGGCTGCAACGGGCTTGGCCGCAGGTTTCGCCGCAGCGGTTTTTGCTGCTGGCTTGGCTGCTGGCTTGGCTGCCGGTTTCGCGGCTGGCTTGGCCACAGGTTTTGCAGCAGCTTTGGCAGCCACTGGTTTCTTGGCCGCAGGTTTGGCCGCAGCGGTTTTTGCCGCTGGCTTGGCAGCTGCCTTGGCCGCAGGCTTAGCGGCAGGTTTGGCGGCGGCCTTGACCAACGGTTTGGCTGCGGTTTTCGCTGCAGGCTTGGCTGCCGCGGTTTTCGCAACCGGCTTGGCAGCAGGTTTTGCCGCCGCTTTGGCGGGAGCCACTTTGGCGCCGGTCAGTTTCTCGATCTGCTTGGTCAGGGTATCGACCTTGCTGTGCAGTGCCTTCACTTCATTGCGGCTAGGCACGCCCAGGCGCGAAATGGCACTGTTAAGACGCTTGTCGAGTGCACCTTCCAGTTCGCCCCAGGTACCCAGGACCTGTTTTTTGGCATCACTGATACGGGACTTGGCAGAGCTGGCGCTCGCCTTGGCCGCATCGACTTGTTTACCGACGGTGCTCTTGGTCAACTTCTCGGCCTTCTCGCCGTCTTTAACCAAAGTCTCGAAGAGTTTGCTGCCGTCACTGTCGATCTTCGAGTACACGCCTAAACCAGCCAGCCAGATCTTGCGGGAGTATTCTTCAACTTTCCCGACCCAAGAGCTGCCTTCTTTCTGAGTAGTCTTTTTAACAGCCATCCGATGTCTCCTTAGTGTTTACGCGCGACACGTTCGAGCAATGCCGTTAGCTCATCGAGCTTAGCAGAGAGTGTCTCCACGTCATGTTTAGACGCAATGCCGATACGATTCAAGGCACTTGCGACACGCGCATCAAAAGCCTTCTCGACTTTATCCAGTTGCACTTCCACACGACCTTTGACGCCGGAGACATTGCTCTTGACGTAATCAATCTGACTGTTGGCTGCATCAAGTTGTTCATTCACAACTTTTTTGCCTTTGCTTTCAACATGTTGACCGGACTTAACGAGTTCCTTGAAGTACTCGCTGCCTTCGCTGCCGACCTTCGCGTAAGCCCCCAAACCCGCCAACCAGATCTTGCGAGCATAGGTTTTAACCTCACTCAGAGCGTTGTTTTGGGTGTCGATTTTTTTCTTCAAAATAACTTTGGCCATGGTGCACCTCACGCATAAAAGGGTGGAGGAACTGCCCACAGGAGTTGAGGGCTGACTACAAAGTAGGGAGAAAAATTAGAATCGGCACCCTAACAAGCAGCCCTTTCTAAGGCGCTCAAGTACCACTTCGTGCCTAGTCGTGGCGAGGGGGCTTGTCGGAGCGCCGCATCGCCCCCGCTGGGCTGCGCAGCAGCCCCAAAGCCTGGCACCTCGGTGTATCTGATAAAAATGAGGTGTGCCTTATTGGGGCTGCTGCGCAGCCCAGCGGGGGTGTAGAACCGTAGACATCCTTTACATCTGAAACCGGGGACATCGTTTACACATTTGAAGCTTGGATGCGGCTCTTGCCGCGTCCAAGTCTGCCCAAGGGATAGTCACATAGGTACAGA
>Ga0265296_1002906_pt1 | contig 16575 bp, 15 predicted proteins | sample MunlanPumphouse1_FD_189073 | JGI IMG/M metagenome (GOLD analysis project Ga0265296, IMG submission 189073) | Groundwater microbial communities from a municipal landfill in Southern Ontario, Canada - Pumphouse #1 | ecosystem: Environmental > Aquatic > Deep subsurface > Groundwater | place... | reverse complement strand
GACCTGCAGGGCGCCGGCCGGGTCACCGTCCGCGACGCGAGCGAGCATTGTCGGGTTGTCCTGGTCTATTGGGCAGGCCATGCGGCAGTCGCCCGGGTAGAAGCGTTCGCACTGCACCGAGCCTTTGGCAAGCTTTGAGAGGCAGAGGTTGCAGAGCTGCGAGCCCGACACGCACTTCGTAGTCCGCACGTCGCCCGCTTCGATGCGCCGCGCCAAGTCGGGCTCACAGAGCCATGGTCTTGCCATCGAGATGAAATCAATGCCCTGCTCCCGGAGCCCAGCCATGACTGCCGGCGTGCGGATGCCGCCTACGGCGGCCAGTGCCACTCCGCTGCCCTCGAGTGCACGGCGGAACGGCTCGATGGCCTCCCAGAAGTAGTACTCGCGCTCTCTGGCCCGCTGCAGCAGCGCCTGGCGCAACTCGATCATGAAGCCCATGCCGCCGCTCATCTCGATGAGGTCCACGCCGGCGTCGGCCAAGAGGCGCGCGATGACTGAGGTCTCCGCGTACCAGTGTCCGCCGGGCAGGTAGTCCGCGGTGTTCATCTTGATGCCGAGTGGATAGTCCGTGCCCACCGCAGTGCGGATCGCCGTAATGATCTCAAGGGCGAACCGCGCCCGACGCTGTACGCTGCCGCCCCACGCGTCCGTACGTCTGTTGACCGCCGGAGAGAGAAACTGGGAAATGATGTAGCCGTGGCCGCCATGCAGGTGCACCCCGTCGAAGCCGGCCTCCCGCACACGACGCGCCGCCTGGCCAAAAGCGTCGATGATCTCAAGAATCTGCTCTTCGCTGAGCGAGGTCACGTCGAGCCCAGCGTCTTCCTGTCCATACGAGTAGCCCCACGAGTGAGCACCTTCCGAGAAGATCTGCGCGAAGAAGGCGCAGCCGTCCCCGTGCGCGTGGACAGTGTCGACGAGGCCTGCCAAGCCTCGCACCTGGGAGTCGTCCCACACGCCGAGCTGCTGTGTGGTCATACGTGCCTCGGCGTTCACGGCCATGCAGCCAGTGCAGGCCAGGCCCACACCGCCCTCGGCGACTACCCGGTAGTAGTTGAGCAGGTCATCGGTCACCGTACCGTCGGGCGCAGCCATGGCGACGACCATAGGCGAGCGCATGAAGCGGTTCTTGATCGTCAGGCCTTTGAGTCCATACGGCACGAAGAGATTGGCGGTGTCGGGCGGTGCTGCGACTTTCATCTCTCCCCCTAGGGGTACGTGTGCGGGTCGGCAGCCGACCCCATGCGCGTCAACGGGTCTCGCGACAGAGAAGCTAGACTCGAAGCGTCACGTCACCCGAGTGAAAACAGCGTACCTGCTGGTGCGACAACTGCATGATGAGCGCGCCGCGTTCGTTGATGCCCGCTGCGCGGCCCGAGACCGGACCGTCCTTCGTCTGGACGCTGATGTCCCTCCCCAACAGGTAGTCACGTTCGCGGAAGCCGTCGAGCGCGCGAGCGAATCCAAAGGCGAGTGCCGCGGTGTACTCCACGTCGAGCTGCAGGAGTACGCGCGCCAGAAGCTCATTTCGGTCAACCGCCGTTCCACTCGCCGACTTGAGGGAGCCCGCAGTCCGAGACACCGCTGCTGGCAACTCGCTCAGGTCGGTGTTCACGTTGATGCCGATGCCGACGACGACCCAGTCGACCACGTCCTGCGTGCCGCCGATCTCCAGGAGGATCCCCCCGACCTTACGATCGCCGGAGAAGAGGTCGTTGGGCCACTTGATATCAATCGGCACATCCGCCATCGACTCGATCGCACGCGCCGCGGCGCAAGCTACGACCAGAGTCAGCAAGTGCACATCGCTCATCGGCAGCGGCGGTCTGAGGACGACCGAGAAGAGCAGGCCCTGGCCGGCCGGTGACAACCAGCGACGGCCGAGCCGGCCGCGGCCAGCCGTTTGGGACTCGGCGACCACCACGGTGCCCTCGGAGGCGCCGTCAATCGCCAGCGACCGGGCCTCGGCATTGGTAGACGCGACCTCTTCGTGGTAGAGGAACGGGCCGCCGATGACCCTCGACCTCAGTTGGCCGGCCAAGTCGTCCGTCGAGAGCCGATCAGAAGGCACAGCTCCTGAGCATCGAACCATGGCACGACCATCGCCGCCAGCCTCCATACTGACATCACCCAGATGGCGCATGAGTCTTCCTGACCCGACGCGGGCTCACGTCTGCCCCATGGAAAGGCCGACCAAAGGAGCCGCGTTTCCGCCAAGGATCGCCGCCTCATCCTGCGCGGCAAGGCCCGCGTCTCCGACGTACGAGACGGCGCGGCAGTACCACTCGTCCCGCTGATACGGATAGTCACTGCCGAGCACGAGTCTTTCGCAGCCAAACGTCTCGACTGCCGCCCGCAGGGCTGGAACGTGACCATGCGCCGTCGTCTCGTACCAGAAGCGTCCGGCGGCGAGGCTGGGCGTCTCGGGCATGTCCGGCGCCTCCCAGAGGGCGAGCCTATCGAGTCTGGGCAGGAGGAGCGGCAGCGCCTCTCCCAGATGGCAGGCCACGTAGCGGATCCGCCGGTAGCGCGAGGCGATGCCGCTGCGAATCAGGTGCAGCACGGCCAGCGTGTCCTCGACCGGCGCGCCGAGCATCCATGTGAGGTCGTGCTCATTGATCAAGGCGGATCCGGCGCCGTCGCCCGCCGGATGCACCAGCAGGGTCGCTCCGCGCCGGTCGAGCTCTGCGTAGAAGGGCTCGAAGGCGGGGTCGGCGAGCGAGCGGCCGAGCACGGAGCTCGCGACCGCCACGCCGACCATCCCGAGCTCGTCCAGTGCTCGCCGCGCCTCCTCGATGGAGGCCTCGACGTGCGGCAGAGGCGTGACCGCGAAGGCAAGCAAGCGCGGGCGATGCTGACTGACGGCCTCAGCGTACAAGTCGTTGCCCAGGCGAGCGGCCGCTACGGCGGCTGCCTCATCCTGGAAGTACGGAGGCGCCGCGACCGCCGACACGACCTGCACGTCGACGCGCGCAGCATCCATCATGTCGAACCGGGCGGCGAGATCCGCGGGCCCCTCACCAGCCTGGCAGTCGCGGCAGATGGTCGTCGCCTGGCTCCCGAACTCGTCCAACATGTCCAGATACTCCGTCGGGAAGTAGTGGGCATGGATGTCGATGCGTACCATCTGAGGCCTCGTCAGGCACCGTCGGCCCGAGCCGGCCCAAGCGGGGAGAGGCCAGTGGCCGGGTCGAGCGCCCGCGCCATCGCAGGTCCGACCAGCTCTTGGAGGATCAGCTCGCACGAGAAGACCACGCAGCCGGGCGAGAGGTCCCCACCGGACGCCATGCCCAGCGCGTCTCCCAGGACGAGGTGGCAATGGACCTGCACGCCGGCGTCCGACCTGAGGGCCGTACCGCTTGCGGTCAGCAGCATCACCGGCCGGTCGACGTCGATCTCTTTGTCTCCCCGAGCGGACTGGTCGTAGTAGGTCATGGCGGCGCGATCGAGGCTGCCGATCGCCTCGATCCTGCAGAAGGCCACGTCCTCCTCGACGACGAGGCGTTCGATCTCCTCGAGAAGGTCGGTCCCCTTTCGCGGTGTGGCGACCAGCGTCCTGCCCAAGGTGAACGACGTGGCGTGGGCTGCCTGAGCACTCATGCTTCCACCACCGGTGAGGGGAACCTGACAGGGTGGAGCTCCGCGAACTCCGCACACGCCGTGCACACGAGACGTCGCACGACGCTGCGCCTCATGAGCAGGCCTCGTGACGAAAAGAACTCCACCTCGCTGGAGTAGAGGGCGTACTGGTCCTCGACGTGTCGATCGGGGCACCGCAGTTGAAGCAGGAGCCCTGCAGTGGATAGGGCATCACACTCCTCCTTGATCATATGGCCGGATCTTGCGGCCCTGCCTCAAGCAGCCGAGCGCCGTCCGAAACGGTCGTCGCGCAAGGTTGTGATGGGCAGCCGGGCAGGGGTGGCCACAAGCGCGAGGACGGCCAGCGCGGCCAGCCCAGCCTTGACTAGATCCATGGGCAGGAATTGCAGCACGCCGCCCCAGAGGACGAACTTGAAGCTGAGCGTCTGGAGGCTGATCGCGAGCCACGCCGCCCCCAGCGCGTAGATAGGCACCAGACCTGCCGCGGCGGCCAGGGCGAGGCCCACAAAGCGCGGCTGGGAAAACCTCTGTGCCAGATAGCCGACAAGCGCCGCCCCGAGCACGAAGCCCCAGATATAGCCACCCGCCGGCCCGAGCAGAGTGCCGAGCCCCGAGGCACCGCCGGCATAGACAGGCGCAAAGAGCCCGACGCAGACGTAGGCGAGCATGCTCATCGCGGCGAGCCGGGGCCCGAGCACCAGACCGGCAAGCAGGACGAAGAACACCTGCAGGGTGAATGGAATAGGGCCGAAGAACGGTATGGCGAAGAGCGCCCCGACCGCGGTGAGCGCCGCGAACATCGCAGCGAGCGCGAGATCGCGGGTGGAGAACCGCTCAGACATGCCTGACTCCTTTCAAGCCGAACGCCATATGGACACCGCGGTCCTCACTCCGCGAAGGCCTCACTCGCGGCCGCCGAGATGATCTCCATGGCAGCGGCCATGTCCTCATCGTTGATGTTGATCGGGGGAAGGAAGCGGACCATGTTCTCGAAAGTCCCTACCCCCATGACGAGCATCCCGCGTCCCAGCAAGCCAGCGAGGAACCGCTTCTGAGCGTCACCGTCGGGCTGGTTGCTCGATCCGGGCTTGACGAACTCGATGACATTCATGAGCCCCAGTCCACGAACGTCGCCAACGACCGGGTAGCGCGCCTGGAGCTCGCGCAGGAAGGCACGGAACCGCTCGCCCTGTCGCTCACAGTTGGCGAGCATGCCGTCCTCGACGATGGCGTCGATAGTGGCGACCGCGGCGGCGCACGACACGGCATTGCCATTGAAGACTCCGCCGTGACTGCCCTTGGCCCACCTGTCCATGAGGGAGGCGCGACCGACCACCGCGGAGAGCGGGAAGCCGGATGCCATAGCCTTGGCGAGGGTGATCACATCGGGTGCGACATCGTAGCGCTCGCTGGCGAAGAACACACCTGTGCGGCCGTACCCCGTCTGCTGCTCGCAGAACACGAGCACGATGCCGTGCTCATCGCACACCTCGCGCAGGCCGCGCATGAACGCAGGCGGCGCGACGAGCGAGCCGCCCTCGCCCTGCACGGGCTCGACCACGATGGCGGCAACGTCGTCCGGATAGACCTCACGCTTGAACAGAAGGTCCAGCCGCGACAAGCACCAGTCGATAGCGTCACCGGCGGGCATGTGGAATGGATCAGGGAAGGGCACGTGGTACACGCCGCCGACGAGTGGGTCGTAGTGGCCCCTGAAGTGGACCTTGCAGCACGTCATCGGCATGGTCAGATGCGAGCGCCCATGGTAGGCGCCTTCGAAGCAGACGACGGCAGTGCGACCGCTCACCTGCTTCGCAAGCTTGACCGCACCCTCCGTGGCTTCCGAGCCCGTATTGGAGTAGATCACCCGGTCGAGTCCGCTCGGCATCAGCTCCATCAACTTGCCCGTGAGCTCGAGCATGGGCTGGTGCCAGTACAAGTTCTGGAAGCCGTGGATCAGCCGCTCGGTCTGGGCTTGAGCCGCAGCGACGACCTTGGGAGGGCCGGAAGGTGCCCGGCTCCTCGGCGTAGCAGCGCGCCTCGATAGAGTGTCCTGAAATGTCTACATCGTCCTGAGTGAACGTGAGGCGCTCGCCGCCGGCGATGCGCAGCTGCCACTGGACGATGTCATGCCCGGTCACGAACTCGGAGACCGGGTGCTCTACCTGGAGCCGCGCGTTGACCTCCATGAAGTAGAAGTTGCCAGTGCCGGACCGCAGGAACTCCATGGTGCCGGCACCGACGTATCCCATGCCCTCAGCGAGCTTCGTGGCGAACTCCGTCAGCTGTCGTCTCTGGGCCGGCGTCACCACGGGCGACGGCGACTCCTCGATGATCTTCTGATGTCGCCGCTGAATCGAGCACTCGCGTTCGCCGAGGCACACCACGTTGCCGTCGCGGTCGGCGAGGAACTGCACCTCGATATGCCGAGGGTCGGGGATGGCCTGCTCGAAGTAGACGTCGGGGTTGCCGAAGGCCATTGTGCCGATCCGCTGGACCCGCTCGAAGACCTCGTCGATCTGCTCAGGCGTCTCGACCTTCTGGATACCCTTGCCCCCGCCGCCGCGATCGAGCTTGAGGAGTATGGGGTAGTTGACCATGCGCGCCGCTTCGCGCACCGCGGCTGCCGTCGCCAGCACCTCGGTCGAGCCCGGCACAACGGGGACGCCGGCCGCCGTCGCGATCTGGCGACAGTAGCACTTGGACTCAATGGCGCGCAGGATCTTGGCCGGCGGCCCGATCCAGATTGCCCCGGCCTGCTCCACTGCCTCCGCGAAATCCGCATTCTCGGAGAGGAACCCGTAGCCGGGATGGACGGCGTCCGACCCCGACTCCCTGACGGCCCCGATGAGCGCCTCGATGTTGAGGTAGCTCTTGACGGGGTTACCTTCGCCGATGCGGATGGCCTCCTCAGCCTGCCGCGTGAAGGACGCCCCGGCGTCGGCGTCAGAGTAGACCGACGCTGTCTGCAAACCGAGATCGTTGCAGGCCCGTACGACCCTGCGCACGATCTCGCCCCTATTGGCGATCAGGACCTTGCTGATCATGAGATTGCCCGTTCCGTGCTCAAGTCGTCTCGACGACGATCATCGGCACGCCGACCTCCATCTCGTCCCACTCCTTGACGAGAATCTCCTTCACGGTCCCGTCGACCTCAGACTCGACGGAGAGCTCGGCTTTCATGCAGTTGATGACGGCGACTTCGTCGCCCTTCCCGATCTTCTGACCGGGCTCCACGACCACCCGGGCCACGAGGCCGGGCATATGCGCAGTGATCGTTGCATCCACTTGCTGGTCTCCTTTCAGTGTGTGTCAGCGTGTCAGCTGCTGAGCGGAGCGACCTCAACACCGGCGTCCTTGAGGGCTTTGACCACGGCGCTGACTTCCTCGACCGCGTTGGGAGCGTCGCCGTGACAGCAGACGGTCACGGCCTCGAGCGGCACAGTGCCGCCGCTGGTTGTCTCGATGATGCCTTCGTTCGCCACTTGGACGGCGCGCGCGCCGACCTCCTCCACCGAACGCGCCTTCTTGACGCGCTCGATGACCCAGTGGCCCTCATCGTCGTAGCCCAGATCGATGAGCGCCTCTGCGGCCATCTTCAGGCCCATGCCGAGACCGCGCTCATAGATCGGGTCCGAGCGTTGACACATGATCAGCAGGCTCGGATCGTAGTCGCCCACGGCCTTCAAGAAGGCGTCGACGTATGCCTCGTCCTGACCCACCATGCGGTAGAGGATTCCGTGCGCCTTGACGTGCCGAAGCGGGACGTCGACGACCTTGCAAACGGCCGCGATCGCACCGATCTGGTAGAGCGTGTCGGCGTAGAGCTCATCGCCGGTGATGTCCATCCGCCGGCGGCCGAAGCCCTGCTGGTCCGGCAGGCCCGTGTGCACCCCGACATTGACTCCGTACTGCTTCGCCCAACGGACGGTCCGCAGGAGGACGTTCGGGTCACCGGCGTGGAAGCATGTGGCGATGTTTGCGGAGGTGGCGCCGGCCTTCATGATGCCCTCGTCATCGCCGAGGGTGTAGCGGCCGAAGCTCTCCCCCATGTCGACGTTGATGTCCATTCAGTCCCTTTCGTATCGACGTGCCCGAGTCAGACGCAGGCCTCTAGGCAAGCGAAGCCTCGCTGAGCCACGCGCGCATTTCCTTGCGTGCTTCGATCGCCTCGTCGGGGGTGCAGTACTCGAACTTGAAGGAGTCGCGGCCCGGGGTAGCCTGGCCGATCTTCCAGAGGTCGGCCTGAATGACCTGAAGGCAGTTGACGTAGCCGCCAAGGGTCGGACCGTCAGCGATGAGCAGGATTGGCGTGTTGCCGCACACGTTCATCGTGCCGCGAATCGCGTACGCATGATCGAGAACGTTCGATGGGTGGCTGCCACCCACGCCGCCGTCCGTGCGGGCGAAGAAGCCCACGTCCGCCGGTATCTCGTCGATGCGATAGGCGGACCGATTCGAGGTCAGCTGCGTCTTGAACACATTGCTGAAGAGGTAGTCCATGCCCGCCTCGGTGACGTAGTCAGGCGAGCTGTTCGGGCCGGGAATGGCGCGCAGCTTGAACACACGCTCGAGCTTGGGACGTTTGTCTCCCTTGATCCTGCGACCAGTGAGACTGTCGAGGTCGGCAGAGGCGGCGCCTATCTTGACCTCGTCACCCGCCGCGAGGGGACGCCCGTCGAACCCTCCATAGCTGCCGAAGACGCACGTGGACTTGCTCCCGAGATATTCGGGCACGTCGACGCCGCCTGCGAACGCCATGTAGCAGCGGAAGCCGCCGTCACCGAAGTGGGAGAACTTGATCTGGTCGCCCTTCGAGACCTTGAACGCCTCGTACAGTGACACCGGTTCACCGTTGACGGTCGCGCCCATCTCCGTACCCGCGAGGGCAACAACGCCCTCGTCGGCGAACTCACCCTCGAAATAGCCGCCGGCGATCTCGATGCCGGCCTCTCCCGGGGCGTTGCCGACGCAGACGTTGGCTAGCCCCAGGGCCACGGGATCGAACGCGCCCGAGGAGGCCATACCGTTGTCCAGGTAACCCACCCGGCCGGGCCAGTCCTCCACTACGCTCTGGACGCCTCCCTTGATGACTTTCAGCATCGTCTCATCCTCCGATCATCTGGTTGACGGTCACAGTGCCGGAGCGTTCTTGACGCCGATGGCCTGGTTCTCCTTGAACGCCTTGGCGCCCTCAGCCACCTCAGGCTGCTCACGGAACCTGAGGTAGTCAGCGACCTTGAATTCGGCTTCCTCGATCTGGTACTCGTAGTCGTACTCGGGCCCGTGGACGTGCTTGTAGATCTCGAGCACTTCGGGCTCCGACACCTCATGGAACCGCAGACGGTCGCCCGCGCGGAAGAATGTGGGGCCGTCCTTGAACAGCGGGTGCTTCTGGGCGAACTGGAACACCGGGATGGTGCGCCCGAAGAGCTGATAGCCGCCGCCAGTAGCCGTCGTGTAGACGAAGAGGCAGGGGCCGCCGATGCCGACCGTGCCCTCAGGCGTCCAGGTGCGCGGCGGGTTGTACTTGGGCACGACGAGGGCGTAGCGCGGGTCGAGCGGCCAGAAGAAGCCGCCGCCCGGCCAGAAGCCGTTGCCGCTGTTGTACCAGTCGGTCTTGGTGACGGCGTCCTTGACGGTCTGCACCGTGCAGCCGTTCACGAGCGCCATGTACTCGATGTTGTAGCCGTTGATGATGTTTGGGGCGTCAGGCCGTACTTCCTTCTGGTACTTGACGACGGCCTTCCTGGTCTCGCTGTCCTCGAAAGCGATAGGCAGCGAGATAATGCGCGAGGCGAACTCGATGTCCTCGACGTGCTCGAGGCTCGCCTCGGCCTCCTTGATCACTTGGATGAGGTCCTTGCGATTGCACGTCTCGGGATCGAAGTGGAAGAGGTTCGTGCGCAGGGCCGGCACTGTCTCGATCAGCCCTTTGGGAGCGCTGTCCTTGACCATCTTGTCGATGGTCTGGATCCGGAACGAGTCGACCATGTCGAAGCGTGGGGTGCTGAAGTACTCCATCTGGATGAAGCCGTCACCTGCCTGCCGGAACAGGACTTCCGGTCGCGATCCATCCGCGGGGGTGGTGTCAAGCACCACGTCGTACTTACCAGCCATTGGCGATAGGCCTCCTTGAGTAGGGGCGGGACGGTGAAGCCGGGACGAGCTTCCCGACTGCGATCTGCAATGAATCCCACCCCGGTCGGTTCAGGGGGTCGACGCAACGACGGCGACAAGCCTAGCAGCTGGGGTCTCATAGGCAAGCGTCTTGCGAGGTCTGGTGTTCAGCCGTGCGGCGATCGCGTCGAGGTCGGTCTGCTCGTAGCGAGACAGATCTGTCTTCTTGGGGAAGTACTGGCGCAGAAGTCCGTTGGTGTTCTCGTTGGTGCCACGCTGCCATGGCGCCTGAGGATCGCAGAAGTACACGGCGACGTCGGTGGCGATGGTGAAGCGCTTGTGGTCGGCGAGCTCCATGCCGCGGTCCCAGGTAAGGCTGGCTCGTAGCAGCTCCGGTAGCGTCTGGACGTGCGCCGCCAGGGCAGTGACCACTGTAGCGGTGTCCTTGCCGCCGACCTTGACCAGCATCAGGTAGCGCGTCTGGCGTTCGACCAGCGTCGCGATGTGGGTGTTGCTGCTCCCGGCGAGCAGGTCGCCCTCCCAGTGTCCGGGGACGGCGCGGTCCTCGGCTTCGGCAGGACGTTCGCGGATCGACACGGCGTCGACGATGTCCCCGCGCCCCTGCTGCTTCGTGCTGGCAAGCTGAGAGCGCCGCATGGTGCGTCGCGTGCGCAGGTGCGCGGTGAGCTCCTTGCGCAGCACCCCGCGGGCCTGGACGAAGAGGCTGCGGTAGATCGTCTCGGTGGACACCTGCAGAGCCTGCTCTCCGGCGTAGGTGCGCGCAAGCCAGCCGGAAATCTGCTGCGGCGACCAGTCCTCGGCGAGCTTGCCGGCGACCAGCTCGCGCAGCCGCGGCGTGACGGCCAGCTTGCAGAGCTTCGGGCGGCGAGCCCGACCCCAGGCACGTTCGTCCGCCCGGGCTGCTCGATAGTGCGTGCGACCACCGTGGCGGGCGGTCTCGCGGCTGACCGTCGAGGGCGCCCGTCCCAGGCTTCTCGCGATCTTCCGCAGGGAAAGGCCTTCGGCGAGTCCGCGGGAGATCTCTTCGCGCTCGGTGAACGAGAGCACGCGCCGCGATCGCCGTCGTCGCGCCGGGACGTAACCACCGTTGGCGGCCACCACCCCATGGATCGAGCCCGCCTGGCGGCCGAGCGCCCGTCCGATCTCGCTCAGCGACTCACCAGCACGCCATCGCGACCACAGCTCCCGCTTCTGTTCGACCGTCAAACCCGGCCGGCCCATCTGCGCCATCACGCCACCTCCCGATCGACACAAGACCATAGTCGGTGTTGCATCGACCGGTAGAACCCACCGCTTCTTTCTTGTCCTTGGCCCAGCCGAATTCATGGATAGCCGCTGAGCGCCGGAACAACTGCAGCGCTCGGAGGTTCAGACCGAAGCGAAGAAGCAGCGCTCTCATCTTCCAGTGCGCCAGCCTCTCGTCGTCTCTGCCCCTGAAGGAGACCAACAAGAACGCGTCCTCGTAGGCGAAGACCGCGCATGCGAGGAACAGCGCTGGCACGAAGAGCAGCGACATCACGAACGGCAGGCCCAGACTGAAGAGCACGGGCAACTGCATGAGGTGTCTGTAGTTCCTGATGGCCTGCCAGAGAACGAAGGGAATCAGGAGAAGGCCGATCGAAGCCTGCACGCCGCCCAGGAATCGGTGAACCTGCTCTGCGCCCTTCTGATACCCACTGACCACCACAAGCATCGCCAGCACAGTGAAGAGAGGGACGACCAGCAGGAACTCAATCCAGAAGTTGAATGGAAAGAAGTCGGACAGGAACACCAAGACGACCATGACCTCGAAGTTCACCAGGATCGTTCTGAGGAAGAATCGGCCGTTGTATGTGACACCTTGCGACGCTGCTCTGGAGACCGATCCAATGCCAGCGACAGCGACAATGAGTACTGTGTCGTAGAGCATCGAAGGATCCCAGTAGCCCGCTCGCCATAGACACCAGACCGCGACGACGTTGTAGCCGATGATGGTGGTGAAGAGAACGAGCAACTTGAGCGAGAAGAGCGTCCTGAGCAACGACCAGATGGACGACCGCACATCCCTTCTGGTGAACGCCCAGACAACGAAGTTGGCGAGCCACGCCACGATGGCCAGTTGACGCGTCGTCAGCATCACACAGCCTCCCGCACCGTTTTCGCCCCATGAAACACGATAGCAGTCGCGCCCGACGGCACGACGGCGACGAAGCGCCTATCGACAGAAGGGCAGGGGGGCGCGTTTCTCGGCGCGCTGTCTCCTGCCCCGGCACATGCGCAGGCTCGCCGGGCGGCCTCTGCTACACTGGCCGCCGGCCGCCGGGGAGTACTTCGCGGCCGGCGGTCGAACTGAAGGCGAGGGGACGGCAAGCGACGTGCGGTGCGCCGGCGGGGCACCGCACCCGAGAGAGGCGATGAGCGACCACAAGCGCAAGCTCGCCCTGGCGGCGGTGATCGTGGCCTCGGCCACCGCCGTCTCGCGCGTCACCGGGCTCGGCCGCGAAGTGATCACCGCCGCGGTGTACGGGGTGGTGCCGGACTACAACACCCTGGTCTCCGTCTCGGTGATCCCCAACCTGATCCAGCAGCTCTTCGCCGACGCCGCCATCAGCGCGGCCTTCGTGCCGGTGTTCACGGCGCTGCTGGCCGAGGGCAAGGCCGAGCGCGCCTACCGGCTGGCCGCCAACTTGCTCGGCCTGATCGTCATCGTGGTCGGTGGCGTCGTCGCCGCGCTCGTCCTCGGCGCCGTGCCCCTGGCCGGGGCGGTCTTCCCGGAGCTCACCACCACGGCGGCGGGCGCCGACCTCGCCGCCGAGCTGCTGCGCATCCTCCTGCCCACGGTGTTCTTCCTCTCCCTGGCGGGGGCGATCAGCGGCGTGCTCTACTCCCTCGAGCGGTTCACGATGCCGGCGGTCGTCTCGATTGTCTGGAACCTGACCATCATCGCCGCCATCGTGCTGCTGCACGGCCGCCTCAACGTGTACGCGGTCGCGCTCGGGATGCTCGTCGGCACCGTGCTCGAGGTCGTCCTGCTGGCGGCGGCGATGCGCCGCGCCGGGCCCTGGCTGTGGCCGCGCTTCGGGCTCGGGGACCCGCTGCTGCGCAAGGTCCTCCTGCTCATGGTGCCGATCACGATCACGCTCGGGATCCTCAACTTCAACGCCCTCATCGGCACCTGGTTCGCGCAGTTCGTGAGCGACCGCGCCGCGGCCGAGATCGGCTACGCCTTCCGCCTCTACCAGCTCCCGCAGGGGATCTTTGCCGTGACCATCGGCACGGTGCTCTTCCCGTCGCTCTCGCGCTTCGCGCTCACGCGCGGGGACGGGCGCTTCGGCGACACCGTCTCCTTCGGCGTGCGCCAGATGATCGTCGTCTCCGCCCCGTTCGTCGCCTGGTCCGTCGTGATGTCGGAGCCCATCGTGCGCCTCGTGTACGAGCGCGGGGAGTTCACGGCCGCGGCGACGCGGGAGGTCGGCCCGGCCCTCGCCTTCATGAGCGTGGGGCTCGTGTTCGCCAACGCCAACATCATGCTCAACCGCGCCTTCCAGAGCATGCAGCGCCCCTGGCTGCCGCTCTACGTGGCGCTGGGCAACCTGGCGGTGACAGTCGTGGGCTGCGGCCTGCTGTACCGGCCCCTGGGCGTGGCCGGCATCACGCTCACCATGGGCAGCGTCTCGGTCGTCAATTTCGCGGCGCTGTCCGTGCTGTTGCGCCGAGAGCTCGGCCGGCTCGACGGGCGGCGCATCCTGCGCACCGGGGTGCGCGCGCTGGTCGCCGCGGCCGCCCTGGGCGCCGCTTCGTGGCTCGTGTGGCGACTGCTCGAGGGTTTCGCCGCCGCCGGCTTCCTGCCGCTGCTCGCGGCAGTGCTGGCCGCCGTCGCCGCCGGCGCGGCCGTCTACGTCGCCCTCGCCTGGCTGTTCCGGCTCGACGAGCTCGGCGCCGTGTGGGGCGCCTTGCGGCGCCGGGGCGCGGCGCCGTCCGCACCGGCCGGCGAGTAGCCGCCGTAGTTTGCCGGCCCGCGACGGCGGGTACCAGCGACCCACCAACGGCGCTTCGCGCCGGCGTGCGCGACGCGGCGTCACTGCGCGTCCGTCGAATCACTCGGCGGGCCCCCGCGAGAACGGGCCGAACCGTGCGCGTGGCCTCGGCCCTCGGCACCAAAGGAGTCATCATGGTCCAGGTAGGTCAGCCGGCTCCCGGCTTCGCCCTCGAGGGCGTCCTCGACGGCGAGTTCGTCCACGTCAGGCTCGGCGACTACGCCGGCAAGTGGGTCGTCCTGTTCTTCTATCCGCTCGACTTCACCTTCGTGTGCCCCACCGAGATCCGCGGCTTCTCGGCCAGAGTGGCGCGCTTCGAGGAGCTCGGCGCCCAGGTGCTCGGCGCCAGCGTCGACAGCAAGCACAGCCACCTGGCGTGGGCCGAGCGCGACTTCGGCAAGCTCGGCTTCCCGCTGCTCAGCGACATCAAGCGCGAGGCCAGCGAGGCGTACGGGGTGCTCCTCGCCGACAAGGGCGTGGCCCTGCGCGGCACGTTCATCGTCGACCCCGAGGGCGTGCTCCGCTACGCGGTCGTGCACGACAACTCCATCGGCCGCAACACCGACGAGACGCTGCGCGTGCTCGAGGCGCTGCAGACCGGCGAGCTCTGCCCGGTGGACTGGCGGCCGGGCGAGGCGACGCTGAGCTGAGCCTTCGGGCGACGGGAGGCTGGGGCGCGGTGGAATGCCCGCGGGGCGGCCGCCATGCCCGCGGGGCGACCGCCCCGCCCGCAGCCTGTATCATTGGCGGTCGTGACTTCACTCGACCACATCCGCAATTTCAGCATCATCGCCCACATCGACCACGGCAAGTCCACCCTGGCCGACCGCATCCTCGAGTCCACGGGGACGGTGGCGGCGCGCGACATGAAAGAGCAGATCCTCGACAAGATGGAGCTCGAGCGCGAGCGCGGCATCACCATCAAGAGCCAGGCGGTGCGCATCCGCTACAAGGCCCGCGACGGGCAGGTGTACGAGCTCAACCTCATCGACACGCCGGGGCACGTGGACTTCACCTACGAGGTCAGCCGCAGCCTGGCGGCCTGCGAGGGCGCGGTGCTGCTGGTCGACTCCACGCAGGGCGTGGAGGCGCAGACGGTGGCCAACGCCTACCTCGCGCTCGACAACGACCTCGAGATCATCCCGGTGCTCAACAAGATCGACCTCCCGGCCAGCAACGTGCCCGAGGCCGAGCTCGAGCTCCACGAGCTCACCGGCGCCACCCACGATGAGATCCTCACCGTCTCGGCCAAGACCGGGGAGGGGGTGGAGGACGTCCTCGAGGCGGTCGTCGCGCGCACTCCGGCGCCGACCGGCGAGGTCGACGGCGCCCCACGCGCCCTGATCTTCGACAGCGAGTACGACCAGTACCGCGGCGTGATCGCCTACGTGCGCGTCGTCGACGGCGGCTTCGCGCGGCGCCAGCTCGTGACCCTGATGAGCACGGGGCAGGAGGCCGAGATCGAAGAGCTCGGCTACTTCGGCCCCGAGATGAAGCCCACCGACCGGCTCGAGACCGGGGAGGTGGGTTACATCATCACCGGCGTCAAGGACGTCGCCCAGGTGCGCGTCGGCGACACGATCACCGACAAGAAGCGCCCGGCCGGCGAAGCCCTGCCGGGCTACAAGGTCGTGCAGCCGATGGTCTTCACCGGGCTGTTCCCCACCGAGGGCGACAAGTTCGAGGAGCTGCGCGACGCGCTCGAGAAGCTCAAGCTCAACGACGCGGCGCTCAGCTACGAGCCGGAGAGCTCGGTGGCCCTCGGCTTCGGCTTCCGCTGCGGCTTCCTCGGCCTCCTGCACATGGACATCGTCCGCGAGCGCCTGGAGCGCGAGTACGGCCTCGAGCTCATCACGACGATGCCCAACGTGGAGTACCACGCCTACCTGACCAACGGGAAGCTGACCGTGGTCCGCAACCCGGCGCAGATGCCCGAGGCCACGGTCATCGACCGCGTCGAGGAGCCGTTCGTCGCCGCCAGCATCCTCGTGCCCACCGAGTTCGTGGGCACGATCATGGAGCTCTGCCAGGGGCGGCGGGCCGACTTCGTCGACATGAAGTACCTCTCGCCGGAGCGCGTCGAGATGCACTACCGGCTGCCGCTGGGCGAGATCGTCCTCGACTTCTTCGACCAGCTCAAGACCCGCACCCGCGGCTACGCCTCGCTCGACTATGAGTTCCACGGCTACCGCGAGAGCGACCTCGTGAAGCTCGACGTCCTGCTCGCCGGCGAGCCCGTGGACGCCCTCTCGCTCATCACCCCGCGCGAGCGTGCCCACCTGCGCGGCAAGGCGCTGGTCACCAAGCTGCGCCAGAAGATCCCGCGGCAGATGTTCGAGGTGCCCGTGCAGGCGGCGATCGGCAACAAGGTGGTGGCCCGGGAGACGGTCAAGGCGATGCGCAAGGACGTGATCGCCAAGTGCTACGGGGGCGACATCAGCCGCAAGCGCAAGCTGCTCGAGAAGCAGAAGGCCGGCAAGAAGCGCATGAAGCAGCTCGGCGTGGTGGAGGTGCCGCAGGAGGCCTTCCTCGCCGTGCTCGAGCTCGAGCCGGGCGACAAGGACCACTGATGGGCGGGGGCGCGAGCGGGCCGGAAGAGCCTGCGGCGCCGGCCGCGGAGCGCGCCGCCTTCGCAGGCCCCGTCCGGCACGTCTACGTCCACGTGCCCTTCTGCCGGGCGAAGTGCGACTACTGCGACTTCGCCTCGGTGGCGGTGGGGGGCGAGCCCGACCCCGAGCTGCTCGACGGCTTCGTCGCCGGGGTCGCCGCCGAGTGGGAGCGGGAGCGGGCGGCGCACGGCGTGCGCCGCCTCCACACG
>Ga0265296_1002903_pt1 | contig 16594 bp, 14 predicted proteins | sample MunlanPumphouse1_FD_189073 | JGI IMG/M metagenome (GOLD analysis project Ga0265296, IMG submission 189073) | Groundwater microbial communities from a municipal landfill in Southern Ontario, Canada - Pumphouse #1 | ecosystem: Environmental > Aquatic > Deep subsurface > Groundwater | place... | reverse complement strand
AAAAAAACCAGTATCGCAATCGCGGCGGCCTCCATTAAACAGAACTTCCTCCTGCCTGATAATCCCTTCATAATTAAACCTCCTCTCTGAAGTTTCCCCAGAAGTTATTATACCTATTAGAAGCACTTACTGCTTTACCTGAAGTATTACGGCGCCGCAAAAATCGCAGCAACATAATGCTTCCCCCAGCCACTTTATGCTAAACCAGTCACTACAGCACCGGCTAGATAACGTTATTGCTTCCGTCAACGCAAGGAGAAAGAACAACCATAACCAACCAGGTAACGAAAAGAAAAAACACGGCACCCGCAGTGTAAACTTCAAGGCTGGTTCTGGAATCACGCACAACACTACTCCTTTTAGCGATACGCTAATCTGCTTATGAAAACACTATATTCAAGCGAGATATTACCATTCAAGGAGAAGACGCAATATTTCTACGAAATTAATTATATTTAAGGATGGTATTTCTGCTGTTTTACATAACTAAGGCAAAAGCCATTGTCAAGACAATTTATTTGAAACTTAATTCGGCATTTTTATAGACTAAATACCAACACCAACCCCCCCCCCATCAATACCTCTGATAATATCTTTGGCAACGGAGGATTCAGAAGGCATGGGTATGATAAAAACGGGTTTCTTGGATCGGGTCAATACCGACTGCGACACACTACCCAGAAAGCTCCGTTTCAAAAATCCTTTTCCGTGATTCCCAACGACAATTACATCGCACTCCTCTTCATCTGCTGTTTCTAAAATCTCATTCATAGGATCACCCACACGAACAAGGATTTTATTTACAAGTTGAAGACATTGACCCCCGCTCCGGTCATCTATTTTTTGGCAAAAAATTTCCAAAAGTTTCTTCATCCGCTCAACATTAGTATTCTCCTGATACTCATAAAAGCTAGGCCCTAAATGTTGGCCTCCATAAGCTCTTGTCAGGTGAGGTAGAGGTTCCAGGACATGAAGCAGACAAATCGACGCCTGCTGTTTCTGAGCTAAATCGATAGCGTAGAAAAAAGCATAGGCAGAGTTTTCCGTGAAATCGACCGCAAAAAGAATCTTCTTGATTTGGGGGATCATATTTCTTCTCCTTACGTTTAGTGTTAGGGAGCTAAACTATATCTTCTATAACTCTACATTTAAACTCAGAAGCAATTAACACAGGTCTAAGTTTATTCATAATGCCGCCACTTTTACAGGAATATACAACCCTTTTCATTTAAGTCAAGAAAAAGTTTATTTACAGTACCTACAAGACTATACAGCTCTTCTCATTTAAGTCAAGTGTGAAATAAATTGCACGTTGTCCTTGACAAAACATCTTAAAAGAGTTATTAGTTGGGTTAACGCTTATTTTTTGTAAGTTCTTGATTTTACTGAGAATCATTTTTGAGTAAATTCAATTTTGACTCCTTTTAGCTCCTTGATTTTCACTTGCTTTTCCAAAAATGCGCGAGAATATATTTTATTTGAGAACAGCTTAGACAGCCTATCCCTCGATATTTATTAACACCTGCATGACATACATCTTGCCTGTCATGTTATTTGGAAAGCGATATAGTATCATGGTTATCAAGCCGATATTAATTCCGTTAGGCAAGTTCACAATGCGCCTGTAGCTCAGCTGGATAGAGCAACGGACTTCTAATCCGTAGGTCCCGGGTTCGAATCCCTGCAGGCGCGCCAGGCATTGATGGTGGGTGTAGCTCAAGTGGTTAGAGTGCCGGGTTGTGGCCCCGGAGGTTGAGGGTTCAAGTCCCTTCACTCACCTAACAATTTAACTGTCTATGGGAATTAAGGACGATGCGCCCGTAGCTCAGTTGGATAGAGTCGCAGACTTCGAATCTGTTGGTCGTAGGTTCAAATCCTACCGGGCGTACCAGATATAGGTTGGAATATAAATACACATAGATGAAATATGTGGGCCCTTAGCTCAGCTGGTAGAGCAACTGACTCTTAATCAGTAGGTTGCCGGTTCGATCCCGGCAGGGCTCACCAAGAAAGACAAGGGGTTAGGCAATAACAGCTTAACCCCTTGTCTTTCTTGACCAAAGGGAAGATAGCGCGCAGGGCAGCTTTGGTCATTTCTTCAAGAGTAGGTACTGTATCTGTTGACGGCACAATATATGTAACACAACACTTAATTTGCGACAATTTAACGCTTAATTTGCGACGACATTAATGAAATCGGTGACAAAATCTACACTCCGGGGAACCCATGATTTCGATAGATTGGCTTCGCAGTGATCGATCACATCTTTTTCCGTAAGCTCTGTCCCCGGCTTTTTGACAACGACAGCCTTGACCGCTTCGCCCAACTTATCATCCGGCACACCGATGACGGCCACGTCGACAACACTTTCAAGCCGCATAATGCACATTTCCACTTTGTCCGGGTAGATATTCTCACCCCCAGAAATGATCACATCCTTTTTCCGCTCAGCGGCCAATAAGGTAAACGTGTCCATACTCATCGGCGCGGCCCAGAATGAAGCGCGACAGGGCAGGAATGAAGATGAGCGCGCCGATCATGTTATAGAAAAACATGAAGGCAAGAAGAATGCCCATATCGGCCTGGAACTTGATCGGCGACCACGCCCAGGTAACGACTGCTCCCGCGAGCGTGACGCCGATCAGCGCGACCACCCTGCCGGTGAACCCGCACGCACGCTTGTATGCATCGCTAAGCGGAAGTCCCGCACGCATGTGCGCAAGCTGCACACTCAGAAGATACAACGCGTAGTCAATCCCGACCCCAACCCCCAGCGCGATCACAGGGAGGGTGGCTACTTTCACGCCGATCCCGAGAACCAGCATAAGGGCTTCGCACAGAAGCGAGGTGAGGACGAGCGGAATCAGCGCAACCAAAACAGCGCGCCAGCTGCGGAATGTGATGAAGCAAAGGATAACCATCGAAGCGTATAAATAAAGCGACATGGTGCGGTTCGCCTGTGTGACGACGATGTTCGTGGCCGCCTCGATCCCGGCGCTCCCCGCCGCTAACAGAAACTGCCGGTCCTTCTGACTGTGCTTTTCCGCGAAGGCGGCCGCCACCTTCACCACATGGTCGAGCGTCTCTGCCTTGTGATCGGTCAGATAAGCGATCAGCGGCATAACCGTGGCATCGCTGTTGAACAGGTCAGGATTGTTGGTGATGGCTGTCGAGCCGCCGTAATTTAGCACCTTCTGGTTGCGGGAGATGTTGAACCACTTGGGACTCCCCTCATAAGTGCCGGAAATGACCAGACGCACAGCATCGGCCACGCCGGCAGTGGCCTGTACCCCGGGCACTTCTTTCAGCTCCCGCGCAAGGCGGTCGGCCTCGATGAGCGAAGGGTATTTCATACACCCCTCCAGCGGGGTCTTCACGATCACGGCAAACTGGTCGCTGGAAAGCCCGTAGTTAGAGTTGATAAAGGCATTATCACGGTTATAGCGCGAATCGGGCCGAAGCTCCGGCGCGCCCTTATCCAGGTCGCCAATCTTAACATGGAGGCTAGTGATTATACCGATGACGAAAAGCACCGCTAAGACAGACAGTGCGCCAAACGCCCAGCGCTTGGTGGTGAACAGACTGAGGAAAGACCATAACTTCCCGAACCCCTTGCCTTTGTTCTCTTCGGTTTCTTCCCTAAGGCTGCGGTGAGCCGCGGCGGGGTTCACACCGATATAGGAGAGAAGCACCGGCAACAGGATAAGTTTGGTGAAGATGATACACAGCACGCCGACGCTGGCGGTCAATGCCAGGTCCCTTATTACGGGGATATCGATCACCATCAATACGGCAAAGCCGATCACGTTCGTCAAAAGCGCGGTTACTCCCGGCACGAAGAGCCGGCGAAAGGTGTAACGTGCGGCAACAAGCTTGTGCGTTCCACGGCCCACGTCCTGCATGATGCCGTTCATTTTCTGCATGCCATGGGAGACGCCTATGGCAAAGACCAGGAACGGCACCAGGATGGCATAGGGGTCAAGTTCGAAACCGAGAGCAGAGATAGCGCCAAGTTGCCAGATCACCGCCAACAGCGAACACGCGATCAACAAAACCGTGCTGCGCAAACACCTGGTATATAAAAAAATGACGACTGCGGCGATTATGACGGCAAAAACAAAAAAGGCCATCACCTGCTTCAGGCCTTCGATCAGGTCGCCCACGATTTTAGCAAATCCGGTGATATGTATCTTGATCATGCCTTTGCCCGCTGTCTCGTACTTCTTCCGGATGTTTTCAAGGTTCCTGGAAAATGTGCTGTAATCGAGGCGCTTGCCGGTGGTGAAGTCCGTATCCAGCAGAGATACCAAGATCATGCTCGACTTGTAGTTTTCCGAAACCAGACTGCCGACGAGGTTTGCACGGGCGACATTCAGCCTGAGTCGCTGCAGGCTTTCCACCGACCCATTGTAAGTGTCCGGCATGACGGTCCCACCCGCGAAGCCTTCCTCGGTAACCATGTTCCAGCGCACACGCGGCGTCCAGAGCGATTTCATCCAGCCACGATCCACGCCGGGGGTGAGGAAGACCTCATCGTTAATCTGCTTGAGATATTCAAGGTACTGCGGATCGAAGATATCGCCCCGGGTGGTCTCCACCACTATCCGGATCGTATTGCCGAGCCCCCGCAGCTCATCCTTGTTTACGAGATAATTTTTGATGTAGGGGTGCTTGTGCGGAAGCATCTTCTCGAAACCCGCATTAAGTACGAGCTTCGTCGCCTGATACCCCAGCAATAACGTAATGATAATGCAACCAATAATCATGATATGACGGTGATTAAAGATCATGCGTTCAAGCAGGACCCCGGATGAGCGGTCAAAATCCTTAATATCTGCAATGACCGGGAAAGCGTCGATTTTATCTTCTTTTTGAACACTACTTGTTTTCATAGCTATTTTTTTACCATCTCCCCATTATTTTAACTTCTGCACCCGCAGACCCCCAAAGCCGGCAAGCACAACTGTATCGCTGTCGGCTGCTGCAACCGCGGCTGCAGGGAAAGGAATATCCACCTTTACCCTATTGAATCCCCGGCAATCATCTTTACTCACAAGCACGTCGCCTCCCTGGCTCACCAATATGATGCGTCCATCTTCGGTCACGGTCGCGCCCGTCAGCCCCACCTGCACCCCGGTCTCGATTTTGTTCCAACTGGCGCCCTTGTCGGCGCTGCGGACAATATTGCCGCGCATGCCGAAGGCAATCAGAACCCCGGACTTTCCCGTGATCCCAAAAAATGTGCCCGGATACGGCGTCTTTATCTTACGGAAACGCGACGCCTTCCGATCCAACTTCAGTACCAGCCCCTGCTCGCCGGCAATGAAAATATCCTCGCCGATATATCGTATCGAATACATATGCAGAAGCCCCGGGTTCTCAGTGCGATCAAACCACGGCTCCCAAGTCTTCCCGCCGTCGGCGGTGTGGAAAATCAGGTTGAAGGCGCCGACGATGAAACCGCTGGTCTCGTTTTCAAAAAATACGTCCAAAAATGGCTTGTCGGGTCCTTCCGTGACGAACGACTTCACGTCAGCCATGAACTGCTCACGCGCCTCGGCGCCCCCCGGCAGATCCCTGGGCGGATGTTCCGTGTAGTACTTGAGCATCACCTGGGCGGCGGCGCGACCGTCAAGCTGCTTGATCCATGTGGCGCCTCCGTCCGCGCTGTGCATCACTATGCCGTCATGACCGACCGCCCAGCCCTTCTGTGGGGTCGGAAAATTTACGGCGACAAGGTCGGAACTGACCGGTACAGCGGCCTGAATCCAGCTTTTCCCCTTATCATCCGAATAGAGAATATTGCCATACTGCCCCACGCTGACCAGACGCTTTCCGGCCAGCACAATACCGTTGAGCAAGCATTTCTCTGCGAGCGGGCTTTTAACCGCCGGTGTATCGAGGACGTCCTGAAAACCAGAGGTTGCGGAGACGCAGAGTATCCCAATGCAGGCTGTCATCAGCACGCCTATTATCGTTCGGTACATCTTCTCTTCTCCCGGGCTTGCGCCTATATTTCCTTAATGATTTAAAATTGGTTAAGAACTCGTCAAAATCGGCTAGCGCATATCCTCACTTTTACCCATAACCCGTCTTCCACTTTTTCCCCCCATTGCCGCTGCACGGCTTTCTTTCAAGAATGAAAGGGCAAGCATCGATATGGTGATACCATCCCCGATATTTTGTCAGTTCATAATGGTCGAGCCTGACTTCACCCTTGGCTAGGTTGAAGTCCACCTCAATGCTCCAGCGCTGGCATCCTGCCCAAGCCATCTCGGAAAGGGAGAGGGTCTCCGGGGCGTTGGAAAGATAAAACTTGATTTCTCTTTCTCCTGTTCCCAGAGATTTCCGGATCATCAGCCAGGAAGCTGGTAATTCTTTACGTTCACCTGGAATTCTCTGTTGGACATATTAGTTTATCAGGCATTATTTTCGATAGATTTCGCAATCGGCGAGGTAGCAAGTTAAAGGAATTCGCCCTCTTTTGCCACATCAATCTGCCCGCACCTCAGCAGTTTTGCATTTCAATATACCTCTCAGCACCGAATGCGGCGAGGGCACCATCCCCTACCGCGGTGGATATCTGCCGAAGGGCCTTCTTTCTAACGTCTCCGGGAGCGAAGATTCCAGGCACAGAGGTGGCGCAGTTTTCATCGGTGACAATATAGCCTGCCTTGTCCATGTCCACCAAACCACGGAGATAATTCACATTTGGCCTCTGGCCTACCGCAATAAAGACCCCGCTTACCCCCAACTCCTGCGTGCTGGAATCTTTGAGGTTCTCCAGCACCACGCTCTCTACTAGGTCTTCGCCCCTGATCTCCCGGAGTACCGTGCTCCAGAGAGTCTCGATCTTGTGATTCTTTAAGGCCCTGTTCTGCAGGATCTTTTGGGCCCTGAGTTGGTCCCGACGATGGATGAGAAATACTTTACGGGCAATCTTGGCAAGGTAGAGGGCATCCTCTACTGCCGTGTCTCCACCACCGATCACGGCTACGTCTAGATCCTCGAAGAAAGCCCCGTCGCAGGTCGCACAATAGGAGACTCCTCTGTTGGCAAGTTGCACTTCGCCAGGTACCCCCAACTTGTTCCATCGGACTCCGCTGGCCACAATAAGGGCCGCTGCGGAGAACTTACGTTCCCGTGCAGTTACGATCTTTCTGCCATCTCTCAGCTCCACCCCCTCTACATTGGTGTACTGAAGGATTTGCAGGCCAAACCTCATCGCCTGCTTTGTGAACCTGTCAACGAGTTCAACCCCTGGAATACCATCTGGAAAGCCAGGGTAGTTCTCTATGGTCTCTGCCATTGCCATTTGGCCGCTGGGGATCTTGGCCTCCAGAAGCACTGTGTGGAGATGAGCCCGTGCGGTGTACAGCCCTGCAGTCAAGCCCGCCGGTCCTCCACCAATGATAATCACTTCGTAGTCTTCCATGCCGTTATTATCCTCTCTGAACTGTTCCTTCAGCTCTAAGAATCAATGCAGAATATCTCATTCAATTCTCCGGCCCACTATTAGGATTTGCCTCAAGCAGAAACGACAATCCATCAGACAACTGGGACATCCGCCCCAGAAAAAGGCTCCCCTTGGCCACAAACATTGCATTCTTCATCTCACCTCTCTTCATCGCCTCAATCGCATGCCCCAGAAACGGTACCGAAGAGGGCACATGGCCTTGGGTAGGACAGAAGCCCGGCATACCCCGCTCTTTGACAAACTGCTCCATGTCTGCCTTATCAATCTGCTTGTTCAAGACAGCCAGCGCCGCCATGATCTTATAGTTGGTGGCCGGGGTGTCGCCACTTGCTGCGGGCAGGGTGATCTCTGGGTTGTGGAGTTCGGTGGAGTACTTGTCGATGTCGGTCATCTTCATGCCAAGTTTCGCCAGGGGCTTGATGATCAGGGAGGTCATAATGGCCTGCTGCGACGAGCCTGCACCCACATCATGTTTTCCCACGGAATCCAGCCGAATCACGGGGCTCTTTCCATCATCTTTGGTGATCAAAAAGGCAATGGCACCTAACACATCCTCGAGGATGGGCATATTGTGCTTAATGTGAGCTTCGGACTTCATGCCCAGCTTGGCCAGACAACCTCCGCCTGCCACCACCACGTTATTGAAGATGCCAGCACCCACGAGAGCCGCAGCGTTGATAATAGCGTGATTTGGTGCGCAGCAGAAGGCACGGATGTCATTGCCCGTGGCGTTCACGCAACCTGTCATCTCGGCCATGGCCTTGGACATGCTGCCGCCCCCGCGGTTGTACCGATCGCCTATGGCGGTTTCAGTGCAATCGAGCACGAAATCGACCTCCGTGGGCGCTATCCCAGCCCTGTTGAACAGATGGAGCATGGCCAGAGACCCCGAGGCCTTGGCCATCAGGTTTTCCATGAGAACGAGGGACTTCAAGGTGTCATCCTTGTCGTGGTCACGCCGCATGGAGCCTACCATTTTCCCTTGAAAATACACGGGCACCGCAGCTCCCTGCTCGATGATCTTCCGTATCTTTTCAAGGGGTGTCCCTTCTCCCAGTTTTTTGACCTGGGCCTCGCCGATAAATGGGTGAGCGGCAAAGACATCCCTAATCTGGTCAACAAACTGGGGGTATAGCCAGAGCAGATCAAAGTCATCGGCGATCTTCATCCATCCGTAGAACTCATCCTCGTGCATGATCTCCCCAAAGGACCCGCGGTGTTTACCATCCTGGAGGGGATGCTCGTACCACGGTTTGGGAACAGCGGTGAGTTCGTCGGGGTGTTTGTTGCCGATGAATACCTGATTGGGCGCGTAGTTTACCGCGTCCTCGTAGCTCCGAAGGTGATCCTTTATCTTCTGCAACCATCCCTCGTTTTCCGGGATATCTCGAGAGGGTTTTGATCCGTACTGTACGAAATCAGGCACATAATTCAACACATACGCAGTTTCTTTTATGACTACAGACATTTTGTGCACACTCCTTTGCTCTACTCAATCATGTTCCTTAATGAGGTCTCGATGTCGTCAATGGTAAGCCCTTCCCCTTTAAGACGATCCACCTCTTTGCCGTCTTTATAGAAGAGGCAGGTGGGCAGGCTCAGGACCTTCATGCTCAAACAGAACCGTTTGTTCTGAGAGGCATCAACTTTGACAAGCTTCATCTTCCCATCGTACTTGGCTTCCATCGCCTCCACCGCGGGCATGAGAGCCAGGCAGGGAGCACACCGAGGTCCCCAAAAATCAACCAAAACCGGTATATCCGACTCCAGCACCTCTTTAGAGAATGTGTCACCATTAATATTGATTGCCATGATACTTTTCCTCCTTCATTGGGTGCATATTCACAGCCACTTGGTCTACTCATTCCGGACTAAATCGTCCACTCGTTCCGATTCAATCCGTCCTCTTTCGGCAATACAACCAGAGCGATTGCTGCCTTGGATAAATCAGCCTTCTGTGTGTATCCTCCTAAAAATTCCCTTAAGGAGGTAGCGCATGGCAAACAGGATTACTCTCCATGCGCAAAATTGTTTGAAATCCTCCTTAGGTTAAAATTCGAACACCACACGAGCCACCGGCAGATTGCCGAAAACTGCTCTATCTCCCACAGCACTGTCCGAACTCTATCTGGATAGAGCGAAGCTTGCCCTTTTCAGAAAGCTGAACAGAAAAGGGATCACCCTCCAGCTCTTAAGAATTTTGTGGTAATCGATCTCCCCGTCTATTCCTTAAGCAAACAAACCATTGATCCTGGTACTAATCGCTTTTTTCAACCAATATCCCAATGCCTCAGGCCAAATCCAGGATTTTCATACAGATTCCAACCCGAAGACATGCTGAGTTGAGATCTTGGTCTGGAGTAGGTCCAGTGCTCGCAAAATATACTTCCTCCGCAACTGCTTTTCCATATCCTTGCTCAGGTTCCTATCTCCTAACACGCTAGGAATCGCCACACCCTGCAAGACTCTTGTCACTCCCACCATCTCGGCAACAGAGGGGACAGCCGTGATTTGAACCACCGGGATACCTGCCTTCTCAATTTGTTGTGATACCATTGCTCCGCAACGGCTGCTCGTTCCTCACGTGGAAGTGAGTATGGCGGCACCAACTTTCGCTTCCATTAATTTCGCAGCAATCTCACTCCCTATCCTTTCACAATGCGATTGCCTTCCCGCGTTGCCTGATAAAGAGTAAAAATACGGATGCAGTTCACCGATAATTCCTTCTTTCGCCAGATCACGCATGACATCCACCGGCACAAGCCTATTCCTATTCTCAAGCACTGGCTGCGGATAATAGCCTGTGTGCATAACATCAATCTCACAGTCCTTTGGCGGCTTTGGGAAGAGACTGTCTATTTCATAAGCATGCCAAACCTCGTTCCCTATCGATTTGAGTTTGTCAGGGTTTCCCTTTGGAACCAATCCCCCATCCGAAAGCAACGCCACCCGAGTTGACTTCATATCCTTAACCGGCTTTGGAGGTTCTATGGCTTCCCATTCAGGAAGATTCACCTCGGTCTGAAACGGTTCGCCCTTTAGTTTTGCCAGCAGCATATCTAAACCTCGTTCCGCTGCGTTTTTTTCGGTCCACTCGTCTCTAATCATGAGTCTGGCAAAATACCCATCCTCTTCCGGTCTCCCTATATTTTCACCAGAAAACACCCGAGATGCTTCCCCCTTAGATGTTACCTTGAATATGAGGTCCACCATTTTTTTCATGTCCTCTTGCATTCCCCGAGCGCTATCCCCCGTCTTGACGATCCATGCATAGTTTCTATACATTTCCACTCCGGGATTTTCCTCGAACATCCCGGTTATAACGGGTATATCGAGTCGCTCATAAACCCCCTTACACATGGCGCCACAGCAAATTCCGTATCGTCCCGCGCCAAAGGCCGGTCCAGCAAAAAACATATCCGGCTTGTAAGTCTCAACCAGTTCGACCCCTTCTTTGGTAGCTTGCTCGATATTCTCGGCAAAATAATTGTCCCCGCATATTACGGTTGCAACTACCTCGCCGCTATCTCCCAGAAGCTTCTGTAATACAGACCCGGGGCCTACAGTACCCTTCTTGACAAGAAATTTCGTACCAGCCTTTTCTTCCCCGCCCACCTGACCAAAGAATTGATTCAGGTAATGAACAACCTTTAGTTTTTCCACACCCATTTTGCCCTCCATTCCTTCCTTAAAGTTAATACTCCGCAGCCATTATCTTCGTGCCCCCTAGCAGGTCGAACCTACCGCAAACACCCTTAGTAACAATGGACTCGTCGCTCACCTTATATGGACGTTTGGGTTCAAAAGCGATGGGTGTGTCAGGAGAACCACCCAAAATCTTGTCCGCCTTCCCTAAACGCATTTCCTCCAAGCAGTTACCAGTATTAACAATGGCACTCAAGGATTTGTCCCTGGATAAGATTGTCGAAGAAAGCGGGAACTGCCCATATGGCATCGTATACAACACGCTCTTAATGCCCAATTTCTCGCATCTTACAGCCACAGTCTCAGGTTCCAAACGGGCTGCACCACCTAAGACCTGGCTGCAAACAACGCCATCAACCCTTAAAACATTGGTAATCAGATTGATCGTCATCATCATCCTTCTCTCCCGTTCCACTGAATCTACGGTCGTGACACCAATAACCACACCCGCAAAAACCAGTTCCTTTCCATGCCTTTTGTATAGCTCCTTGATAATAGCGTTGTTTTGAATATTATACGTGCTACCTCCGCCGAACTGGATACCGGAATAGGGATTAACAATTCCTCCATCAAGACATTCATTGGGGTGAATGATGTTCGGAAACTGACCACCCGTCTTCGCTCCATACAGAACAGGCTCCGGTAAACTCATGTAATCATATTGTGGATTTAGGTATTGGTAGTAATATACAATCCTCGGCAGATCAGATTTGGGAAGATTTGCCATATCAAGATCATAGATTTCGGTTTCATCGACTGAAAGACCTTCAGCCGCCCTCGCCAGATACACTGCTGTCTTTAGTCCTGCCCGTTTCACAACATATGAAAAGTCCAACTCGTCCCAATCGTCATAAGGAATAGGGTGCACATTCACCGCTATCATCCCCTTATAACGAGTCTTTTCAGCGCCGTCACCAAACATATCTTTTATAGGTCTGTCGCTTCCATAAGTTGCATGCGTGTGGCTGTTGGACAAGACCACAATAACGCCTCGAAGAGACCTTGTTTTGCCACTCCCGGCAGTTGTCATCTTGCCGAGATAGCCGGGAAAGTCCGAATCATCCTCACTTATTTTGCACCTAGGCTGGATTATATCAACAACGTTAACGATCCGTGTCTTTTCACCCGGATAGGCTATGTCAATCTCGACAGATTTGATCATCTTATCACTCAAAATGGTCTTCTTAATTTCCTCTAAATCTACGAATAGTGTGCGGTCGGCAGCAGGCTTCTTTGTGCCAACCTTAATACGCTTGATATCAATAGATTCGATCTCAAGTCTCATACCAGCCTCCTTCCATAAGATTGAAGTTTTGAAGTACACTTTAGGTCATATCAGGCCCATGCATTAATCAGATGTCGGTCACCTTCTTTCTGCTTATATGCCACTCTTTTACTTTCTCACGCATTTCTTTAAACCTCCTATCAATATCCTGAACATCGAGACTTATCTCCCAAATACCGACGTTTTCCTCATACACTTCGGCGGGAACAGCCTCCTTAATTTCAGTTTCCAGAATGTGGTAAACTGGGAGTCCCAACGAGACTCCTGCCAATGAACCCGAGAACGTGGGATCACCTACAGTGACCGTTTCAGCAGCTATCTCTGCCCCTTCGATATCACTTGTCCCTAGAACGACTATCATGCTGTCTTCACTCTCCCCAGGATTGCCATAATCTTCAGCAAATTTCTTGATAGCCACTTGGTTTTCCGGGTCCATTGCTCCGGCAGCTGTTCAGACAAAACACTCAGTCACTGCCTGTACTATGTGAGCACCGGCTGCCTCAAGACATTTTGCAATCGCCGGCCCTTGAACACCATCTCTCTCTCCTAATACAAAAACATTCTTCCCCTTAAGCCAATCCTTCATAGAAACCTCCTTTATTTAGAATTCCACCTTCACTTCACGTGTAAAACATGCTACGCTCTTTACCGGTGCCGTAAGTAGTCTCACTATAATCATCAGCTCATGGATTAACTGGAACTTGAGATCCCTCTCAAGTTCCAGTTATCTTTAGTCTCATGTGAGATGCTTCGTGCTCTACCGACACCAACTCCCCCAAGACAGAAAACTGACAATTCTTTTTGTTGCTAACACTAACTGGCGTTGTAGTGCTAAAACTGGCCATTGCATTCATAACTGAGCGATATAACTGGCATTAGCGAGTGCCCAACGTTGCAAGTGCCGCAGGTGCCCAATCACGTAACGGAAGCACTTCGGCCGCTTTGAAATATCCATTTTCTCCCCCCCAATTGTTAAGGCAATAATTCCTGGATATTAAATTATACATGGCAACAAAATACTGATCCGACGCGGGTATGTCGTAGCGCGGGATTTGGAAGTTGAAGTTAGCCTTGAATAAGTTCCCCCGGGCATCGTAATGCTCTGAGGCATTGACAGCCCAGCTATCCTCATCCAGATAGAACATCCGCTTATGGTAAATATGCCGCTTACCCGGCTTCAGGGTGGCCTCCACCACCCACGTCCGGTGCAGCTCCCAGCGAACTTTATCCGTGTTCATATGTTTTGGTCCGAGCAGTTCTTCTTTTTTGATTTTATAGACTGTCTTGTAGGCGTTATAAGGGATGTATATCTCCTTCTTACCTACGATCTTCCAGTCAAAGCGATCCAACGGCCCGATGAAACCGAGAGATTCGTCATAGGTGCTGGTCCCGGCCGCCCAGGAATTAGGAGAATCGTATCCGACTTCCGGCGCGAGCTTGACACGGCGCTGACCGGGCAGGTACAGATAGGCTATACGCCCCGTATTATACATGTCGACCGCGTCCATAACTAAATAAGCCTCTCCGGCTTTACGGGGCGGAGCAACACAAAGGACCCTGGCCTTCATATAGAATCTTTGATCAGCCCTCGTTGTGTCCTCAAAGTAATACGGGAATTCCTCATGAACTATGAGCTGCACCGATTCAATGAGTCTGCCGTTGGAGTCCACAATAACATTACTAAACCTACGTTCTCTGGATTGACCATTATAACTCACAAGGTGGTTCCACATGGCCTCAAAGCCGTTCTTTGGGATCGGGAAAGGAATGCCCGCATGGGCATCATTCAAGGTCAGGCCGCCATTGGTGGTATAGGCCTTCACGGCATTCTTTGCCGTGTTTCTGATCACGAAGTCGGGAAACGCCACCGTGCGATGGGTCTTGTAGACATCGATGCGGAAGGTAGGAAGACTTTTCATCAAGGCCTTTGTGCCATCGGTGAGCTTGTCGGCGTACTGGGCCATGTTCTGCGCATTGATGGAAAACAAGGGCGTCTCCGATGCAAACGGGTCAGGGTAGATGCCGGAGCCCGGTACAAAGTTCGCAGGCGGCGTGGTCAGCCCGCCGGTATAGGGCGGAATCGTTCCGTCCTTGTTCCCCGCCTTCTCGGCCCCGACGCCGGTCAGCGTCGTGCCCAACTTCGCAGCCTCTTCGGAACTCACCGCTCCGAATGCGAACCCCGTATATGCCAGCGCTAAAATAACCATCAGCGCCACGATTTTTATCAATCTTTTATAGAATGTCATAAACTGTTCCCTCCTTATAAGGTAAATTTAAAAGTAAAGCTGAGCCAGTCGCGGTCCCCAAGGTACGGCATGCTTCCTCTGGCGGCGGTTATGGCGCCTGCCGCATTTGTATCGTAGTCGCCGTAATATTTGGCAAAACCCAAAGTAAAATTGTATTTCTGAAAGACATCCAGAACCAACTTGGCACTCATGCTTCCCCCATTCTTGTTATCCAAAAACAGTAACGCCGAGTTTCCGAACAAGCCTCGGCTATAATAGAGAGGCATTGATAAATCCATCCCCGGAAATACCTGGTACCACGTCGGCGTGAATGAAATTGCTGCCCCCATAGCGTCTCTGCTGACACGGTCAAGGGCTTCATACCCATCCCGCCCCTTGAAATACTGCATGCCCTGGGTCACTTTATCCCAGCGGTGATACGTGCACTCCGCTAGCCAGCTCGCGGTATCGAACAGCGGCGTTCTGGATATAACGCCCAGTAAGTTGAGCACCGCGTGCTGCGTATCGCCCCGCGCCCCAAAGGTCTCTCCCTCGGCGGGCGGTGGCACCGGCGTCGTTAGTGTGATAGAGGAAACCAAAGGCATGTTGTGCCGCAAGGAGTACTCAAGACCTATGCTGACGGTCATGATTTCCTTGGAAAAGCTCACACCGTAAAGATCGATGCCTTCGCCATAAGCGAAATAATACCGTCTGTTAGCGGCATCTACATGCATCTGAGGCAGCTTGTCGGAAAATTTACGGTAGTACAACCCCATCTTCCCTCCCAGCCATTCAGGAGACCACTGCGCCGCTACTCCCCAGTCCTTCTTCCCATCGGGCTCAACATCGCTGGCGTGCGTAAAGAAAACCCCCGGACCGGCAATGAGTGCCTCGCCACCCCCTAAGTAAACATCAGAGAAGCCAAGATAAGAACCCGTTTCAGGAATTCGATAGGGCTCCCACTCCCAAAACTGTTGAGCGGATAGCGATAAAGTATTGGTCAACTGCGCCGAAGCCGAAATATTAAACAGGGGACGAAACAGCTCTTTTGCTTCAGCGCCCGGCGTCGCATACGCTTTCGCCGCATCTATGGGCATCTGCGAATACGATATGCCGTTAATGGCCCCCGTTAAAAGCATACTCTCCCCCCAGAAGAGCGTGTGCCTGCCTACCTTGATGTTCACCGGAACCGGCCCAAGATTGAACTTGCCGAACACAAAGGCGTCCAAAAGCTCGCCATCCGGACCACAATACAACCTCTTGGTGACGTCGCCGAGGCCCAAAGCCTGCTGACCGTTTTCAAAGTGGTTCGAGGTTGCTACAGAGGTGTTCCCCATCGGATCATTATACCTCTGGTCATACCAGAACGCGCCGCTGAATCGAACCCCGTAATCCCTCTTGTAAGTCAAGTCTAACTCCGACAGGATGTCCAGCCGATTCGTTACGGTTTCCCCTGCCTCGCCGAAATTACGGTCCCCGTCGTCAGAGTTCGAGACCAACAAGAGCCTATCAGCCGGATTGCGGAGCCTTACCCCATAGTTGTACCTGAAGGTGTTATCCCAGCGGAGACCGATATCCTCGCTCCCCGTCGGGATCTCGAAAGCGACGGCGGTGTTGCATATTCCCATAAGCAATACGACCGTTGCAATCAAGACGACACGAATATACTGAAACCCATACATCCACTTTTTGCTGGTTTTACCTTTATCCATTTTACCCTCCTCCTTTTATGTTAAGTGGCTTAGAAAGCTGCCGCTTTCTTGATTTTACTTCCTAAGTGTTGAGTGCCAGGACATCGATAACGATTTTTTGTGCCACGACATTGCTGACACTCAACTGTGTTATCGCAGTTTGTAATCGAATTCCTCTACCTGTTTTTTGTCCAGGAAAAGTTTTAGTTT
>Ga0265296_1002901_pt1 | contig 16602 bp, 12 predicted proteins | sample MunlanPumphouse1_FD_189073 | JGI IMG/M metagenome (GOLD analysis project Ga0265296, IMG submission 189073) | Groundwater microbial communities from a municipal landfill in Southern Ontario, Canada - Pumphouse #1 | ecosystem: Environmental > Aquatic > Deep subsurface > Groundwater | place... | reverse complement strand
AAAGCTCCACGGGGTCTTTCTGTCCTGATGCAGGTAAACCGCATCTTCACGGTTAATTCAATTTCACCGAGTCTCTCTCCGAGACAGCGCTCCTATCGTTATGCCTTTCGTGCGGGTCGGAACTTACCCGACAAGGAATTTCGCTACCTTAGGACCGTTATAGTTACGGCCGCCGTTCACTGGCGCTTCGGTTAGTCCCCTGATATAATCTCAAGACACCCCTTAACGTTCCAGCACTGGGCAGGCATCAGCCCCCATACATCCTCTTACGAGTTAGCGGAGACCTGTGTTTTTGTTAAACAGTCGCAGGAGCCTGGTTTCTGTGACCCCCGGTAAACCGGGGGCGTCCCATCTTCCGAAGTTACGGGACCACTTTGCCTAGTTCCTTAGAGAGAGTTATCTCGCGCGCTTTGGCTTATTCAGCCTGTCCACCTGTGTCGGTTTGTAGTACGATTACCCGCAGCAATACAACAGGCTTTTCTAGTCAGCGTGGAGTCGATCACTTCACCCTCGCTTGCGCTCGGGCTCGAACTTTCGTAACCGCAATCCAATAAGCGGCTGATTTATCCTTCTGCGTCCCCTGTCTTAACACTACAGGCAGTAACGGAATATTAACCGTTTTGCCATCACCTACGCCATTCGGCCTCGGCTTAGATATCGACTTACCCTGGGAGGACGAGCCTTCCCCAGGAAACCTTAGACTTTCAGCGGGCAGGATTTACACCTGCCTTTTCGTTACTTATGCCGACATTCTCACTTCCGGTTCGTCCATCATGCCTCACGGCACAACTTCACACTACAACGGAACGCTCCCCTACCAGATACAAATAATAAATTAAATGTAAATTCGTAGCTTCGGTATTATGCTTGAGCCCCGTGTATTTTCGGCGCGAGACCACTCGACCAGTGAGCTGTTACGCACTCTTTAAAGGATGGCTGCTTCTAAGCCAACCTCCTGGCTGTTTTAGCGATCTCACTTCCTTACCCACTTAGCATAAATTTTGGGACCTTAGCTGTCGATCAAGGGTTGTTTCCCTTTTGACCACGAGGCTTATCCCTCGTAGTCTCACTCCCAAGCATTGACTCAACGGCATTCGGAGTTAGCAAGGAGTTGGGAATCCTTTCGGACCCCTAGTCCAAACTGTACTCTACCTCCGCTAAGATAAACTTGAGGCTGGCCCTAAAACCATTTCGGGGAGAACCAGCTATTTCCGATCTCGTTTAGCTTTTCACTACTATCCTCACGTCATCGAAAAACTTTTCAACGTTTACTCGTTCGAGCCTCCCCCTGATTTTACTCAAGGTTCACTCTGCACAAGGATAGATCGATCGGTTTCGGGTCTACAACTGCAAACTAAATCGCCCATTTCGGACTCGGTTTCCCTACGGCTCTTCCGGTTAAACCGGAATTAACCTTGCTTGCAACTGTAAGTCGCCGGCTCATTCTTCAATAGGCACACCGTCATCCCGACGAATCGGGACTCCGATTGCTTGTAAGCACACGGTTTCAAGTTCTATTTCACTCCCCTCCCGGGGTTCTTTTCACCTTTCCCTCACGGTACTCGTTCACTATCGGTCACTGCGTAGTATTTAGCCTTGGAAGATGGTCCTCCCGGATTCCTACGGGATTTCTCGTGTCCCGTAGTACTTGGGATACCGCTAGAGCCTAAAGATCTTTAACTGACAGGACTGTCACCTTCTATGGTCCAGCTTTCCAGCTGAGTTTGGCTAGATCTCTCGGTCTCACATTGCGGTCCCGCAACCCCTCGATAACAAGTTATCAAGGTTTAGGCTGTTCCCATTTCGCTCGCCACTACTCTGGGAATCTCGGATTGATTTATTTTCCTCGAGTTACTTAGATGTTTCAGTTCACTCGGTTAGCTTTCCCGGCTTTCACCGGAAATGTCCAAACATTACTCTGGATAGGTTTCCCCATTCGGAAATCCACGGATCAAAGCTTCTTTGACAGCTCCCCGTGGCGTATCGCCGCCAGACGCGTCCTTCATAGCCTCGCAGTGCCAAGGTATTCCCCGTGCGCTCTTAATTATCAGGCGAGAAATTATTCTCACAAACATTAAACATATTTAATTTTCAAAGTCCGACGCTATTTAAAGCACAAAAAAACGTACATCAAGTACGCTTTAAATTTTATTTTCCTGATGCAACTTACAAACGAAGCCTATTTAAAATATTCTTTGTCCAAGTTGTTTGTTAATTATATATACACTTGATCAACTTGTCAAGTATTTAAATGGAGCCGAGCGGGATCGAACCGCTGACCTCCTGGTTGCAAACCAGGCGTTCTCCCAGCTGAACTACGGCCCCATAGCCAGCTTCGCTGGCAAATCCTAAATCCCAATTTCTAAATCCTAAATAAATTCAAAATAATAAATTCCAAGTTTCGGATTTCGGATTTAGTATTTAGGATTTCCCAAATTTTGTTCCACAAAATTTGGGTGGTGGGCGGTAGTGGTCTCGAACCACTCACCTTGCGATTATCAGTCGCATGCTCTACCAACTGAGCTAACCGCCCGATTGAATTTATTTTATCAGACAATAACTTTTTCTGCAAACAAAAAAGCTCCGGCATGCCGGAGCTTTCCTTGAAAACATGAGTATTGTTTAGGAACCTTCAGAGCTGAGCAGGAACGAGTGCACTTTTTCTCCAAAACAGAAAGTGTTAAGAAGAAACCGACCTAGAGTAATGGCATCGCCTTAAGTTCCGAAGAACTTCAGGTTAGCTTCTGCTTACTCCTTAGAAAGGAGGTGATCCAGCCACACCTTCCGGTACGGCTACCTTGTTACGACTTCACCCCAGTCATCAGCACCACCTTCACCCCGATAAATCGGGGCTCTGGGCGTTTCTGACTTCCATGGTGTGACGGGCGGTGTGTACAAGGCCCGAGAACGTATTCACCGCAGCACGCTGATCTGCGGTTACTAGCGATTCCAGCTTCATGAGGGCGAATTGCAGCCCTCAATCCGAACTGAGCTGCGCTTTTTGGGATTTGCTCCACTTTGCAGTCTTGCTTCCCTTTGTACGCAGCATTGTAGCACGTGTGTGGCCCTGGGCATAAGGGCCATGATGACTTGACCTCATCCCCACCTTCCTCCCCGTTATCCGGGGCAGTTTCGCCAGAGTGATCGACTTAACGTTATCAACTGGCAATAGGGGTTGCGCTCGTTGCGGGACTTAACCCAACATCTCACGACACGAGCTGACGACAGCCATGCAGCACCTGTGCTGGCTTCCGTATTGCTACGGATCATTGCTCTTTCAAGTTTTTACCACCAGCATGTCAAACCCAGGTAAGGTCTTTCGCGTAGCATCGAATTAAACCACATGCTCCACCGCTTGTGCGGGCCCCCGTCAATTCTTTTGAGTTTCAACCTTGCGGCCGTACTCCCCAGGCGGTTCACTTAACGCGTTAGCTGCGGCACCCAAGGGGTCGATACCTCAAATACCTAGTGAACATTGTTTAGGGCCAGGAATACCGGGGTATCTAATCCCGTTCTCTCCCCTGGCTTTCGCATCTCAGTGTCAGAAAAGTCCCAGAAAGCCGCCTTCGCCACTGGTGTTCCATCCGATATCTACGCATTTCACCGCTACACCGGATGTTCCGCTTTCCTCTGACTCTCTCTAGTTTGGTAGTATCGGATGCGAACCCCGGTTGAGCCGGAGCCTTTAACATCTGACTTGCCAAACCACCTACATGCGCTTTACGCCCAATGATTCCGGACAACGCTCGCCACCTACGTATTACCGCGGCTGCTGGCACGTAGTTAGCCGTGGCTTCCTCTGGGGGTACCGTCAATATCGTCCCCCCTGACAGAGCTTTACGTCCCGAAGGACTTCATCACTCACACGGCGTCGCTCCATCAGGCTTTCGCCCATTGTGGAAAATTCCTCACTGCTGCCTCCCGTAGGAGTATGGACCGTCTCTCAGTTCCATTGTGACTGGTCGTCCTCTCAGACCAGCTACCCGTCATAGCCTTGGTGGGCATTTACCCCGCCAACTAGCTGATAGGCCGCAAGCCCATCCTTAAGCCCCTTACGGGATTTACCTCGACAGAAATCATCCGTCGAGACACATCCGAAATTAGCTCCGCTTTCGCGGGGTTATGTCGGTCTTAAGGGTAGGTTACTTACGTGTTACTCACCCGTTCGCCACTGATGTATTGCTACACCCGTTCGACTTGCATGTGTTAGGCACGCCGCCAGCGTTCATCCTGAGCCAAGATCAAACTCTCAATTGGCTCTTTGAAATCAAACAAAAAAAATTATTATAGAAGCACTCGCACCTTCCCGATATTATCGGGAAGATTATCCTGCTCAGTTTTCAAGGTCCTTAGTCTTATAAAAGACAATAAATGACACAAACTCCCTCTTTGCTCTCTTTTGAGAGCGTCAAAAGGAGATCTATGTCAACAATTAGAAGGTACTTCTACCCTCGTGTATTGAGGTGTTATTGTATACCATGCGTCCGCACCTTGTCAAGTGCTACTTTAGCCCTATTTCCTAGGCAAAGCGAAATGTACAATTTTTAAAAATCCATGATATAATTCAATAAATGAAAGACAGAATCGAAACCATATTTTCCGGTATTACCAAAACAAAAAGAGTTGCCAATGCCTACCTTTTTGTCGGCGGAGAGCAGGAGCAAAAAATGTCCGCGGCGATCAATTTTGCCAAAGCGCTGAACTGCACGTCGGACAACAAGCCTTGCGGGGATTGCGTTAACTGCAAAAAAACCGACAACGGCATACACCCTGATGTCATTATTATGGGGAAAGACAAAAGCAGTTTTAAGATCGAACAGGTGCGCCAGCTAAAAGAATTGACCCACTTTGGCCCGTCGGAAGCATCCTATAAAATCCTTATTATTAATGATGCCGATACATTGACTACCGAAGCGGCCAACAGCTTTTTAAAGGCTCTGGAAGAGCCGCCGGCAGGAGTTGTTTTTATTCTTATCTGCAATCGGGAAGAAGGTCTTCTCCCAACCATCGCTTCGCGCTGCCAGAAGATCATTTTCAAGGAAGAAGGGCCAAAAGATATCCCTGAACAAGTGCAGGAAATATATCAAACGCTGAAACAAAACCCGTCGAATTTCATTAACAACGCGAATCTGGTGGCGGAATTTGACAACGCCGAGGACCTGCTTAACGGCCTATTCGTCCTTTTTGCGCAGGAGCAGGCGGCCCGGCCCGCGCGTGTAGTTTTTTCGGCTTTGAAAAATTTAAAAAGCAGGGTCAACAAAAAATTGGTACTGGATTGGATGTGCCTTAAATTATGGAAAACAAACTAGCGATTAAATTAAGAAAGTTCAACCGCATCTGCCCTATCACCGGCTATCGGGAAGGGTCGATCAAGGTCGGCGCGTCCGTCATCGTCCTCACCGACCGCGGAGAAGAATTCGGCACAATCGTTTCTTTCCCCAAAAAGTATCCGGCGGCCTCGAACCAGGACGTGCGGCTCAAAAAGGTCATAAGATACGCCACGGAAGACGATGTTGAACTGGCTTCTTCACTTGGAATACGCGAAGAAGAAGCAAAGATAACGGCCTCGGAAAAAGCCCGCGAATATGAACTGCCGCTTAAAGTTGTCGACACCGAATTCCTTTTTGACACCAAAAAGATCAACATTTATTACAAAATGGAAAAGGACAAGAAAACCCCCGACTTAAAGGCTTACCGTAAAGACCTTTCCGGTAATTTTAGCGCGGAAGTTACATTGCGCAATATTACCGCCAGGGATGAGGCCAAATTTCTGGGCGGGCTGGGGCCGTGCGGAAGGTCCCTCTGCTGTTATAAGTGGCTGGAAAAACCAAGGCATGTTACGGTAAAAACGGTCAAGGAACAGGGATTCCAGATCTCGCCTTTAAGAACTTCGGGAATGTGCGGAAGGCTTATGTGCTGCTTCAGCTATGAGGATGGGAATAAGAGTGAGTGAATGTATTTTTTGCAAAATAGCCGGCGGGCAGATCAAAAGCGACAAGGTTTTCGAAGATAAAACCGTATTCGCTTTCCGCGATGTCAATCCGCAGGCCCCACAGCACGTTCTTATTATTCCCAAACGGCATGTAAATTCCGCCGCTGAAGCGACAAAAGACGAACTGGCGGCGATTTTTTCCGCCGCGTCAAATATAGCTGACGATCTTAAAATAAAAGATTCCGGGTTCCGGATGGTGATCAACCAGGGCCCCGATGCCGGACAAGCCGTGCCCCACCTGCATCTCCATGTTCTTGGAGGCAGGCCGCTGCACTGGCCGCCCGGCTAATTCAAAAAAAGGAGGGAGACTTATGCCCAGAATAGAGGTTAGAAAAGATGAACCTTTGGACAAGGCTTTGAGGAAATTCAAAACCAAGGTGCGTCGCGAAGGCATTATCGAAGAGATAAAAAAGCGCGAATTTTACGAAAAGCCGAGCGAGCGCCGGAGAAAAGACCTTGCCCGGTCCGTTCGCCGTGAACAGCGCAGAAGATCAGAAGAAGACTGATAGGTGAAGATTCTCGACCGTTATTTGTTAAACGAGGTCATCTCCCCTTTTTTACTGGGGATAGTGGCTTTTGTCATGGTCATGACCGTGGATCTTCTCTTTACGTTCGTTGATCTGATCATCAACAAAGGGATACCCTTGGGAGCAGTGGCCCAGCTGCTGCTCTTCAAGCTCCCCTCAATAATGGTCCTGACCTTTCCCGTGGCTACCCTTTTTGGGATCGCCATGTGCCTGGGTAGGTTGAGCAAAGACAATGAACTGATCGCTTTGAGGACCAGCGGCATCTCTTTCGGGCGCATAGCCATGCCGATCGTGGTCATTTCATTGCTGATCTCGCTGCTTTCATTTGTCACCAACGAAAAGATCGTCCCCTACTCCAACCATCTTTCAGAAAAAATAATCCGGATGATCATAATGAAACAGCCTCTGCCCGATATCAGGGAGAACGTTTTTTTTAAAGACCCTTACAACCGTTATTTTTATGTCCAGAAACTTGACGCCAGGACCAAGACTCTGGAGAATATAATGATCTATGAACTGGCGGGGGAAAGATTGCCGCGGGTGATGACTGCAAAAAGCGCGAAATTAGACAGCCTGGTGCTTCATCTCTCTTCCGGAGTGATCCACAAATTCGACGACAACGGCCGGCTGGCTTATGAAGCTAATTTTTCCGATATGACATTGAACCTTAAAGAAGACCCTCTGACCATGGCGGACCAGAAAACTCCGCAGGAAATGAACAGCGGCGAACTGGGCGCGCAGATCAAGTCTTTTGAAAAAATAGGAGTATCGACCAATTCTCTGCTCACCGATTTCTTCATGAAATACTCGGTACCCTTAACTCCTTTTATTTTTGCTTTGATCGGGATCCCGCTTGCCCTTCCCGGCTTAAAAAGCGGGCGCACTTGGGGTATAATATTGACCATCGTTATCATGTTCACGTTTTATGTTTTCGCGTCGGTTTTCAGGTCTCTGGGAAGAGGGGGACTGGTCCATCCCTTTTTAGCCGCCTGGTTCCCGCAGCTGCTTTTTGGCACGCTGGGCATAGGATTGCTGGTGCATGAAAGGAAAAGGTAAAGATGATCGTTGAGCTTGAAGAATTAAAAAGATCTTTGAACAACAATCCAAAAGACAGCGGAATCCTTATGCAGCTGGGCAAGCTTTATCTTAATGACGGATGCTACAAACAAGCCAGGGAAGAATACGCGCTGGCTTCATATTTTAATCCGCGGTTGATCTCAAATATCCTGATGGACTATGAGAACGTCTTAAATAAGGACTCTAACAACCTCCAGGCCAGGCTCTCCGTGATCAGCCTCCTGCTCTCCTGGGACTTTATCAACCAGGCGGCGCTGGAACTCGAAGAATTGCTTGACCTATTCCCTGAAAATATCGCCGCTTTCAATATACTCGGAAAGATATACATCAAACAGGAAAGGCTTGATGACGCGCTCTCCCTTCTTTTAAAAGCGATCAACTGCGGCATCAAAGACACGCAGATATCGGAAATGCTCGCTTCGGTCTATCTTGAAAAAGGCCTCTATAAGGAAGCGATCTCATTTTTTGAAGATCTGCCGAAAAATAAGAACACTTTGCGGACGCTGGCCGAACTTTATTCGCGCGTCAGGGACTATGAGCGGTCCGCGGAAAAATATTTTGAGATGTTCCAATCAGACCCTGAAGTGTCCTTTGAAGTTATTCGCAAGCTTGAAGAATTGCAGGAAAAGAACGAGAACAGCCTCCGATTGAGGGAAATACTGGTCGACCTCTACAGCCGCTGCATGCAGCCGGACAACGCGGTCAGAAAACTTAGGGAAATATTAAACTCAAATCCGGAAAAACTTGAAGAAGTCATCGCCCAGTTGAAAAAAATATTAAAGAACTACCCTTCTCACGCGGCGGCTTCGCTTCTGCTGGCGGAAACACTCAATCTAAAAGGAAGCTACAGCGAATCTATCGAAGAATACGGACGGTTGACAAAAGGCCGGCCGGAACTGCTCGATCAGGCGGTCGAGGGCTGCAAACAGATCTTAAAAAAATATCCCGAGCAATACCTGGCCAGGCAATTTCTGGTCGAGTCATATATAGGCCAGGAAAAATACAAAGAAGCGCTAAAACAGCTCCAGGAAATGCTCAACTATTATAAGGACGGCGCTGACTGGGTGATCGGCAAGGGCCGGGAAATATTAAAAAGAGATTACGGGGCCCGGATCGTCATCGGCGAGGCGTATCTGGCAAAAGGAGACTTTAACCGCGCCGCGCTTGAAGCCGAGACCGTCCTCTCGCAGGAAAAATCATCCGTCCCCGCCCTGCTGCTTTTAGGCGAAACATTTAAAAGCCAGGGGCTCTGCCGCAAGGCGGTCGAAACTTTTTCAAACGCCCTGGGAATTGAACCCGGCAATCTTGAAACGCAGAAAAAATACGCCGAAGCCAGGAGAAAAGAAATGCTTCTTGAAGCGGAATCGATAAAGAAGCGGATGGTGGACGATGAATGGAAAATATCGCTGCACCTTGATCTGGCAAAGATCTATAACACCGTAAACCAGCGGGATGACGCCCTTCGCGAAATGCAGCTGGCGCTGAAGGATTTTAAGCGCGCGCCTTTCGCGAACCTCCTTTTGGGCAATTTCTACCGCGAAGAAGGCCGCTTTGATCTGGCGACTTCGATCCTGAAGCGCGGGCTCGAAGGATTGACCCCGGAAATGTCCGACACTTCAAAAAAGTTGAGATTTAGCCTGGCTTTGGCTTATGAATCGCAGGGCTTGATAAAAAAATCATTGAGCATTCTTGAAGAAATTTTCCAGGAAGACGTCAACTATCCCAACCTGGCGGATAAAATAAAATTTCTAAAAGCCAGCAGCCTGGCGTCTGTGCAGAATAAGATATTGGTAGCGGTCCCGGCATTTTATAATGCCCAGGCGATCATCGGCTTCTGGGGAAGGGAAGCAAAAAATTCCGCCAAAAAGCAGACGTTAAACGTTTCCTTCGGGCAAAATTACAATAACAGCGGCTTTGATTATCTGCTAAAGGGCATGTACCAGGCGGCGCAGGAAGAGTTCACTCTGTGCGCGCAGCTTGATCCTAATTTTTCGACGGGCGTGAACAACCTCGGAGTGGCCCATTTGATCGACAACCGGCGAGAGGAAGCGCTTCACCGCTTTAAAGACGCTTTTGAGCTCGATCCGGCATCGTCAATAATCGCAAATAACATCGGATTGGCCTATTATCTTCTTGAAAATTATGCCGAGGCGCAAAAATGGCTGGAAAAAGCGATCGCCGTGAACCATGATCTCGCCGCCGCTTATATCAATTCCGGCGATGTGTTCATAAAAGAGGACCAGGGGCAAAAAGCGATCGAATATTATAAGAAAATCCCTTCAAGCGACATCTTATCCGAAAACGCGCAGAGGAGGCTCTGGGGAAGGATCGTCTAGATCCTTAATTGCTTCAATATCCCCGATATCGGCTCCGACTGGTTCATCACAAAGAAATGAAGTCCGCTGACTTTATTTTTTAAAAGATCTTCCGCCTGCTTCAAAGTCTGTTCCGCGCCGATCTTTTTGATCGCGGCATGATCGTCTTGGAAACGGTCCAATTTTTCATGCAGTTCTTTTGGAATGGTCGCCCCGCACATCTCTGTAATCCGTTTTATTTGCTTATTGCCGATGATCGGCATCAACCCGGGGATGATCGGAACATTTATTCCGGCTTTGCGGCATCTGTCCACAAAATCAAAGAAATATTTATTATCAAAGAACAGCTGGGTAATTATATATTCCGCTCCTGAATCTATTTTCTGTTTAAGATATTCAACGTCCTTTTGAAGGTCCGGAACGGTGATATGCCCTTCCGGAAACCCGGCCGCGCCCACGCACATCCCGGGCTTGTTTTTTCCGATAAAAGAGATCAGCTCTTTGGCAAATTTAAAACCGTCCGCGGGAGGGATAAAATCCTTCTGCCCTTCCGGAGGGTCGCCTCTAAGCGCCAGGATATTTTGAACGCCTAAACCTTCAAGTTCATCAAGATATTTCTCGATCTCGTTCTTTGAAGCCGCTACGCAGGTCAGATGCGCGACCGGCTCGATGCCAAACCGGTTCTTTATTTCGCTCACCCAGAAAAATGATCGCTCGCGGTTTGAGCCCATTGCTCCATAAGTAACGGAAACAAAATCCGGATTAAATTTTTTGAGATCAGTAAGCGTTTTAAAAAGCTGTTCTTCCTGTTCCGGATTTTTGGGAGGGAAAAACTCGAACGAGAGGCAGGGTTTTTCTTTTTTTAATAATTCGGTTACTTTCATTTATCCAGTATTTCGATCTCTTCTTTTTTCGGCTCGGCTTCGGCGATCGGCCTCATGTGAGGGAAAAAGATCACATCCCTGATCGACGGCGAATTGGTCAAAAGCATTACCAGACGGTCAATGCCGATGCCAAGTCCCCCGGCCGGCGGCATGCCGTATTCGAGAGCGCGGAGAAAGTCTTCGTCCATCGATTCGGCTTCTTCATCACCCGCGGCTTTTAATTCGGACTGCTTCTTCAACCGTTCCCTTTGGTCCATGGGATCGTTCAATTCGGAAAAAGCATTGGCCAGCTCCATTCCGGCAACGATCAGTTCAAAGCGTTCGACCAGTTTTGGATTATCCCTTTTCTTTTTCGCCAGAGGCGAGGTCTCGATCGGGTAATCGATTATAAAAGTCGGCTGCCTTAAGTTTGGCTCAACCAGCTTGTCATAAAGGACATTGATGATCTTGCCGATCCCTATTTCCTCATATCCTTCAATCCCTTTGCTTTTCGCGGCTTTTCGGATCTCCTCATCAGACTTTCCTTCGATGTCAACGCCGCCGTATTCTTTTAATGCCTGAAAAAGAGGAATTCTTCTCCAGGGAAGCGTAAAGTCGATCATTTCGCCCTTGAACTCGATCTTCAGGTCGGAAGAAATATCTTTTATGGCCGACAGCACCATTTCTTCCGTCAGTTTCATGATGTCGTGATAATCGGCGTAAGCTTCATATATTTCAAGCATGGTGTATTCCGGATTGTGCTTATAGGATATGCCTTCGTTGCGGAATACCCTTCCCATCTCAAATATTTTCTCAAATCCGCCGACCAGCAAACGCTTAAGATAAAGCTCCGGCGCGATGCGCATGAACAGCGGCATGTCGAGCGCGTCATGATATGATTCAAACGGCCTCGCCGCCGCCCCGCCCTGCATCACGTTAAGTATCGGCGTTTCAACCTCAAGGAATCCCCTGCTCTCGAGGAATTTCCTGATGGCGGAAACGATCTTGATCCTTTTTAAAAAAACTTCTTTTGTTTCGGGGTTGACCATGAGGTCAACATATCTTTCGCGGTAGCGCAGTTCCTTGTCCTGCAGTCCGTGCCATTTTTCGGGCATGGGATGCAGAGACTTTGAAAGCAATGTCCAGCCGGAAACACGGACGGTAAGCTCGCCGGTACGGGTGCGGAATATTTTACCTTTAACGCCTATAAAATCGCCCATATCAAGCTTTTCAAAATGTTCGTATTTATCCTTGCCCAGAACATCAAGCTTGGCGTAAACTTGAACTCTCCCCCAGCCGTCCATCAGGTGCATGAAAAAAGCTTTTCCGTGGCCCCTCTTGGCCATGACCCTTCCGGCAACCGAAACTTGTTCCGGACTTTCTTCTTCGCCCTTCAGCCCCTCAAATTGTTTAAGTATCTCCGCCGAGGTGTGCGTTCGCTCATATTTGTACGGATAAGGATCAAAGCCGGATTTCTTGAAATCTTCAAGCTTATCCCGCCTTACTTTTAATAACTCGCTTAGCTCTTCCGCCATTCAATCCTCCTCGAATAAAACCTGCGAGTAAACCTCGCGGTTTCATTATGAATCTAGGAACCGCGGCGTTTAGCCGCAGGTTCCCGATATATTATATTCAATCCTTTCAATGTGAGGTCTATGTCAATTATATCAATTCCGCGAGCGTATTTCGCTATCAATTTGGCATAGCCGCCGGTGGCAACCACTTTTGCCCGTCTGCCTATTTTGTTTTTAAATCTGCTTATCATGCCTTCGACCAGCGAGGCATAGCCGTAAACCAGGCCGGACCTCATGGCTTCGACGGTAGAATTGCCGATAATATTTTTAGGCGGTTTTATTTCGATGAGCGGGAGTTTGGCGGTGGCCGTATGAAGGACTTCTTTTGACAGTCCGATCCCCGGCGCGATCGCGCCGCCCAGATATTCGCCCTTTTTTGAGATCAGATCAAACGTCGTCGCGGTCCCAAAATCGATCACGATCGCTGGATGCCCGTACAATTCTTTTACCGCCAGCGCGTCCACCAGCCGGTCGGCCCCTATTTCCGACTTCTTTTTGAATTTTATTTTTATTCCCTTGATATTTTTGGCAGTGACGAATATCGATCCCCTGAACAATTTCTTCAAGAATGCATCGGCTTCAGGAACGACGGAAGAGATCGTCGCGGGCAAGCTCACGATCGACCGGTCCGGATTCCAATGAAAAAGCCTTTCGGTCCTGAAAGACCATTCCTTTTTGATTTTCCCGGCGTCAAAAATGCCGAATTTTACGGTGGAATTGCCGACATCAATAACAAGATGCATTATAGAAAAATTATATCATTAATAAGTGAAATTTTAAATAACAGCGTTCGATAATATTACAGGTAAAGACAAATGATAAAAGTTCCCGCAGAAATACAAGTAAGGATCGTAAGCCCGCAGCCGGAGAACGCGGTGCCTCGCTTTGACATTAAGGATGAGATCGTAATCGATGAAAGCGAATTCCTGAAACTGGCAAAAAAATTATCAAGCGGCGGCGCCGTCGGAATAATCCTCGGAGTCGGCATCTATTTGGCTCTTCAAATTTGCGGGGTAAAATTCGGAGGGATCGAAACTTCGATCGTGCTCGGAATCCCTCTGCTTACCGGACTCCTGGCCTCTTATGTAATATTCTGAATCAACTCTTTCATATCATCGGGCATCGGGACCGAAAACTCCATATATTCGTTAGTTCTAGGATGAACAAAGCCAATCGTTTGGGCATGCAGCATTGTTTTTACGGTTCTGTCCCCTATCTCTGTTTTTCCGCCGTAAGTTTTATCCCCCACCAGCGGATGACCGAGGTGGCTCATGTGAACGCGGATCTGGTGGGTCCTGCCGGTTTTTAGTTTAACCTCGACAAGCGTATATTCTCCAAACCTCTTTAAAACTTTAAAAAAAGTAAGCGCGTCCCGGCTCTTAAGGTCCGGGTTTTTGATCACCGCCATTTTTTTACGGTCGACCGGATGGCGTCCGATCTTCGCCTGGACAAATCCTTCATTTTGTTTAATGACCCCGTGAACAAGCGTAATATATATTTTTTTCACCGCACGGTCCTTAAGCTGTTTTGAAAGCGATCGGTGCGCGAGGTCGGATTTTGCCACCAGCAATAAACCCGAAGTGTCTTTATCAAGACGGTGTACAATGCCGGGCCGCATGACGCCGCCGATGCCCGAAAGTTTTTTTACGTAATGCAGCAGCGCGTTTACCAGGGTCCCGGTAAAATTGCCCACCGCCGGATGGGAAACCATTCCTCTGGGCTTGTTAACTATTAAAAGATCGTCGTCCTCATAAACGATTTCAAGCGGGATGTTTTCGGCGATCATTTCAAACTTTTTTGGAGGAGGAACGTCAACGGTTACCTTATCATCCGGCTTTAAGCGATAACTGTTCTTTGCCGGCCTGCCATTGACCAGGACCTTGTCGCCATCTATCAACTTTTGGATGTAGCTTCTTGAGAACTTTTGCCCCTGTTTGACCAGAAAGTTGTCGAGGCGGAATTTGTCGGATTCTTTTTTTATTATGTATTCTATCAAGTTTATACTGTTTCCTTTAAAGGCTGGTTAATCCGCGGCCGAATTGGTATAATTATAACCTGAAATTTCGCTTTATTAAAGCCGAGATATAAGTGTATGATAAAAAAAGCGTTTCTGTTCCTTCTGATCGTTACTTTTGCCGCCAATATCGGCTATGCAAAGGATTTTAGGGCCGTAAAGGTCAAGAAATTCCTGGCCAAATATCCGGGAAGCCCCCTGCGCGGACACGAGCATGAGATACTCTACTGGGCGGACAAGTTTAAGCTTGATTACCGGCTCTATCTTGCGATCGCCGGCGTGGAGAGCACGTTTGGCAAGACCTATCCGAAACATAACAGCAACCTGACCGGAATATTGAACGGCAGCACTCATTTTGAATCTATTCATGATAACATTTATCAGACGCAAAAATTGATCGCCACCGGAAAATGGTATAAGAAATACCGCAATACCAATAATTTAAAAGATCTGGTTTATACTTATAAGGGAGTCCCGCCGTACGAACCTTACTTAAGGAGCATCAAGTCCATCATGAAAGCGATCGCTTCCGTTCCGATCGAAAAAGAAAAAAGCGCGTATCAGGCCTGGCTGGCAAAGATAAACACCTCGGCGTTCTTTGAGGAAGTGGAAAGGCGCAAGCCGAAGGAAAACGCCACCGTCTGGAACGCAGTACGCTACGATCAGTATAAAAACCGCCGCGACAATTCGGTCGACATGAAAGAGATCGCCAAAAGGCTGGCGGAGATCACTAACAACCTGGCGGCCAACCGTATCGGCGTGACAAAAATATCCCTCGATTCAACCCTTACCGATCAATAACGGCGAACCCGGCTTTGCTGCGGATAAGATGATGAGAGAATTTTATTTTCTTTTCGTCATCCTGGGTCGTGTAGCAGGCTGAAGATTTTTTGCCCAGGAAATTATAAAGAGCCCCCTCATCAAATATTTCTTTTATCACGGTGGGATATTTCTGCTTATTTAGATAAAAGATCAGGCTGGGCGGCTGCCAGGCGCGGTAATAGCAGACATTTTCTTTCCCCTTCATGGCGGCGGCAAGATCAGCCGTGTACTTGAAATTTTCCGCGTAAGGCAAAAGCCATCCGATCAACCCGATAAAAAACACGGTCAAGGAAATGACCCAGGCTCCAATGCTCCATGACGGCTGGATCTTGATAAATGAGAAGAGGAACGCCATAAAGAAGCCCGCCAGGCAAATAAGCATCAATGTTTGCAGGTAGATCAGCGCTTGCGAATATTCCGCCGGGATCTTTACCATGGTTACGGCCCAGACCGTCAGGAATAAAAAGAGCACCGGGAAAATAAGGCCGCAATAATAAGCGATCTTGTTCTCTCCCTCAAATATCCGGTCAAGGAAATTGCCGGTCATTATCGCCATGGCGGGAAATGCCGGTAAAAAGTATCCGGGAACTTTGGTTGAAGCAGTTGAAAATATCGCCAGTGTGACCAGGAACTGGCCTAAAAGAAGCCAGTTGGGCTTTTTAACCAGCGCCGGGATAAAAAGCGCGCTCCAGGGAATAAACCCCAAAATTATCACAAATAGATAATAATAGATCGGCCCGGGGTGCTGCTGCATCGGAGACATGTAGATTGAAAAAAGAAACTGTCCGAATATTATTTTCAGGAAATATGACCCTTCACGAATTGTTTCAATAACAAACCAGGGAGAGGCTATCAAGAGATATAAAAATAGTCCCTTGATGACTTCCATTTCCTTAATGAACGAAAGTCTTTTTTCGATCAACAAAAATAAACCGATCGATAAGCCCGGGATAATTATCCCCAACGGGCCCTTGGTCATGGTTCCCAACGCCATAGCCAGGGACATCAAATAAAGCCATTTTTTATCGGACGGGTTCTTGTAAGCAAGATAGAAGAAGTACAAAGACAGCGTAATAAAAAATGTCAGCGCAATATCCACCAGCGCCATTTTTGATAAAACCACATAAAGCGGGCTGACGGCCAAGATCATGGCCGAAAGCCGCCCTGCCCTTTCGTTATATATTTCCTTCGCAAAAAGATAAGTAAGGTACACCCCGGCGATCCCGAAGATCGCCGCCCAGAATCTCCCCCAAAACGGAGTAAAGCCGAAAAGTTTAAAGACTATCGCTGTCAACCAGGCGTATAGTGGCGGCTTATGGAAATAAACGGCGGAGTTTAAATGCGGGGTCAAATATTCGCCGGAATTGACCATTTCGAGAGCCGAGCCCAGCATCTGCCCTTCGTCATTGTCCCAGACC
>Ga0265296_1002899_pt1 | contig 16611 bp, 19 predicted proteins | sample MunlanPumphouse1_FD_189073 | JGI IMG/M metagenome (GOLD analysis project Ga0265296, IMG submission 189073) | Groundwater microbial communities from a municipal landfill in Southern Ontario, Canada - Pumphouse #1 | ecosystem: Environmental > Aquatic > Deep subsurface > Groundwater | place... | reverse complement strand
CGGATTATTATCATGTGAGAATATGAGAATGAGAATGTGAGAATGCAAGGACCCGTCTACTTCTTGCAACTATTGAACTCAAAGGCTTAAAAAACCTAACCGTTGCGTAAATTCATTTAACGGGTGAGGCTCTTGCAAAAGTCTTGAAAAGATCAAAATGTCATGGTGAGCCTGTCGAACCATGTCTATAATTCAACTACTTACATCACCCTTCGACAAGCTCAGGGTGACAAAAAGGACTTTTGCAAGAGGTCGGATATTTGAATTATTCGCCATAATTTGTTTATTGTATTTGCTAACGGAAATCTTATCCCTGGGGGCGCATCAATGGACCATCCTTTAAGTCGTCTTTTTGCCGTAAGAGAAACCCTTAAAAGAAGAAGGCTTGAAGGCTTTCTTGTTACCGATATTACCAACGTCCGTTATCTTTCAGGGTTTACAGGCTCGTCAGGGTTTCTGTTCATAACGAAAGACAAAAACTTTTTCGTTTCCGATTTCCGATATAAAAAACAGGCGGAGCAGGAGGTCTGCGGATGGGACATTGTCATAGAAAAAGGCAACAGAATGGAGGTCATCGAAAATCTTGCAAAGAAAACGGCGATAAAGGTCCTTGGTTTTGAGTCGTCGGTTTCATACATGTTTTATAGAAAGCTGTCGAAGACAGGCCCGGTTTTAAATGATACCGAAGGGCTTGTGGAGAAGATCAGGGAGATCAAGGATGCCCGGGAGATTAAAGCCGTTACAGAGGCTGTAAGACGCGCGGAACAGGCATTCCTTGAGGTCAAGCCATATCTGAAAGAAGGCGCCGAAGAGAGGGCGATAGCATTAAGGCTTGAAGACAGGCTGAAGAAGAACGGCTGCAGGTCAATCCCCTTTGATATTATTGTTGCCTCGGGATTGAATTCCGCGATGCCACATGCAAAAACAACTGGAAAGAAATTTCAGGAAGGTGATCTGGTTACCATCGACTGGGGCGGAGAGGCCGACGGGTATTTCTCCGATATGACAAGGACCTTCCTGCTGAAGGGCGGACGGAATACCGGTAAGAAAAAAGAGATATATCGGATCGTTTTAGCGGCAAACAAAAGGGCTATTTCCTCCGTCGCTCCGGGAATCCTCTCGAAAAAGATCGACAGCGCTGCAAGGAACTATATCAAAAATGCGGGATATAACGAATACTTCGGCCACGGCACAGGACACGGCACAGGCCTTCAGGTGCATGAGGCCCCGCGCATCACATGGACAAAAAGCGTTATTCTCAGGGAGAACATGATCTTCACTATCGAACCGGGGATATATATTCCGGAACTGGGCGGAGTGAGGATTGAAGACATGGTGGCGGTAAAACCTGACGGTTATAAAGTCTTAACAAGCCTTCCCAAAAAACTTGAGATAATTTAGATACTAAGGAGTTCATAAGAAAAGCCACACACCCTCACCCTTACCCTCTCCCCTCAAGGGAGAGGGGACTTAAGAATCGCCCCCTCCCTTGAGGGGAGGGGATTAAGGGGAGGGTGTTTTAATGTGGCTTTACTTGTGAATTTATTAGTAGTTTCTTCCTGCTCTATTTCACTCTCTTAAGAAACTCAATCAGAATTTCCTCTTTTATTCGATAACCTTTCTGTACCAAATCCAATGCCAATAATTCAGTAGTTTCTCTGTCAATTTTTCCGGATTTATAGGCATCCCATATTATTCCAAGCGTACCCTTTGGATTAAGCCCTTTGAATCTGGCAACAATTCTTGCTTTAGCCTCATCTATGAAAACCCTCTTAATATCCTCTCTGACAGCAAGACTTATGACGGCTTTTTCACCGGGGCCAAGAAATTGTGGGAGGTCTTTTAATGGCTTTATTTCTACAGGCTTGATATTATTGTTTTTGAAATATTCTATAATCTGTTTCGCATCGGTTTTTTTGCTTTTGAGTCCTCCCCAAATCTCTTTTTCTACTTGGGAAGGGATGAAAATTTCATAAGTGTTAAGAAATTCAAGGTTTTGTATCTTTGCAAGAAATATCAGCGGAGAGGCGTTGCAGACAGCCTTCTCCCGCATTACTTCAAATCCTCTGCCAGTTCTTCAGTTGTGTAGTCTATATGGAGGTCCGCCTTTTTAATTTTGTCTATCATCTCCCATATGTCTATGGAAAGCATAGCAGCAGCTTTCTGGAGGGTTATCTTTCGATCTTTATACAATTCCAGAATTTGCCTTTCGTTTAACACATTTAATCCGTGTTTTAAAGCACGTGGTATCAATTCTTCAACCTTAGTCCCCTGAGTTCTCGACAATCTTTCGGCTTCCTTATATAAGCTATCTTTTAATTTTATTGATCTCATCATACTACCTCCTCTGAATAAAAACTCTCACCAAGAATAACAAGCATTTAATCATCCGAAAGCAAATGGATTTACTATTCTGATTTTATCTTCTATGATCTGGTTTGCTTGCAAATCTTCGGAAAATATAATACTGCAACTACTATTAATCGCCGATGAAACAATTACTGCGTCATAGAAAGACAGGTTATACTTGTCTAATAAAGATAATGCCTTAAAAGTGTTATTCTCAGTGAGGCTGTCGACTTCTACTATATCCAGCATGTGTTTCAAGTGCTCGGTTATGATCTCTGTCTTAAGCTTATACTTCTTTACAAAAACATTTGAAATCTCGTTAAGCACCTGCGAAGAGACTACTATATCAGTATATTTTTCAAGGAGAAGTTTAACTTTCTCCTTTCTTTTTATATCTTCAGGATCATCTGAATCCAGAAACATGTATATCCACAGATTTGTATCAAAGAAATATTTATCTGGCATTTCTCTCTACCCTGTCAGGGATTATAACTTTATCAACAGGGATGGGATTCAAATGGATATAACCAAGAAATTTTTTTATTTTAGCTGTCTTCCCTGCACGTTTAGTCTGTAATTTGGAAGGTTTTAAATTTCTTAAAATTTCCTCAACCTTTTTTATCTCTTCATCATTCTCTGTTTCTATTGTTATTTTCATTGCTTTGCCTCCTGCAAACTTAATTGACTTTATTATATCAAAGATTATTGCACATATTATTCATAAAATTGCTACAGCAACCGAGGATAGAGTGTTTGAGCGGGGTTTTTTGTAAATAATCCGGGTTAGCCTGTTTTTTCGAGGAGCATGGATTGGACCATATCCGTTACGGTCCGGAAGTCGATCTTGCCGCTTCCCATTTTGGGGAGTTCCTTTAGGACGACAAACTTCTTCGGCAGGGAAATGTTCGGAAGCTGCTCCGACATCTGCTTTAATATCTTTTTCTCGTCTATTTTTTGAGTCACTGCAGCAACGATCCTTACGCCTTTCAGCGCATCCGGCACCTCTACCACGGAACAGGCGACATCGCCCGGAAGAAGCTTCTGAAGTACGTCTTCAATCTTTACCAGCGAGACCATCTCGCCGCCTATCTTTACAAACCTCTTCAATCTTCCCGAATGCCAGAGGAATCCGTCCTTGTCTATATACCCCATATCCCCGGTGTCGTACCAGCCGTGTCGTATACGCATAGAGGTCTCTTCAAAGTCGTGGAGATATCCCTTCATTACAATATCTCCCTTGACCAGAATCCGGCCAACCTCACCCGGACGGCATTCTTTGCCTGTTTCATAGTTTTCTATTTTTACATGCACGTCCGGCAGCACCTTGCCGACACTGGGCGGTCTGTTATGTTCCGGCGTGTTGAGAGAGATAACGGGAGACGTTTCAGTAGCGCCGTATCCTTCATATAGCGTAACGCCATGCTTTTCCAGAAACTCTTTTCTGAGGAGATCGGGACACTTATCGGCCCCGCTTACAATAAGGCGTATGCTCTTAAAATCACCGGCCTCTGATTTCCTCAGATAGCCCCACAGAAAGCTCGGAGTGCCGACCATGACGGTCGGCTTTTCTTCTTTCAGCACCGTGCATACCATTTTATAATCAAGCGGATTGGCATAGGCCACTATGGTCATGCCGAAATAAAGCGGCGTCCATAGGTTTACGGTCAGGCCGAAGACATGGAAATACGGCAGGTTCGCAAGCATAATGTCGTTATCATACAAATTGAGCATAGCGCTGAAACTTCTGATATTCGACGATATATTGCGGTGGGTCAGTTGCACGGCTTTAGGGTCCTTTTCACTGCCGCTTGTAAAGAGTATCACAAGGTTGTCGTCTTCATGCCCGCCGTGCACCATTTTCAGAAGCAGGGGCGCCGGGAGTTTTGATATGAGCGCGGCCTTTAATTTGTCGCTCGTTGAAACCCCTTCCATTATATCTTCAATAAAAATCATCCCTTCCACAACAGGGCAGTTGATCTTCTCAAGCAGCGCCTTGGAAGTGATGATCGTCCTGAAATTGCATTTCTTCTGAGCGTAAATAGCATTGTTTGCCGCGCCCGTTGAATAGTTGATCATGACGGGCGTCTTGCCGCTCATGAGAGTTCCGAGGACCGTCAGGGCGCACCCTGCAGAGGTTGGGACCATGATCCCGATAAACCCTTCGTCGTGTTTTTTTATTTTGTCTGAAAGAATAAGCGAGGCAATGAGGGCTTTTGAATAGGTAATGCGCTTGTCAGAGGTACGGTCAATAAACGCAAGTTTATTGCCGTACCTCTTTGCGATCTTTATAAATTGCTGATGCAGAAGCATTCTATGCTCCTACCCGTTTCTTTCTCTTTTCACCTCTAAAATCTCAGGATAACCTGTGCGCTCACAATATCTACAGCGGCGTCAAAGGTCCCTTTTAAAGCGCCTTTAAACTGGTCTTCTGCTGTTGCCTCCTTGTTGATCTCGGGGTCGTTGACAAAGAGATGCGCATAGCCGATATCGAAAGAAACCATATCCGACAGCCTGTAACCTGCGCCTAACGCCGCCCAGATGCGGTCTCCGTCAGGGACGCGCGGGGTACGGTATTTTGCGCTTTCAATTGCCGTAGTATCGTATGCCGTTCCGGCTCTAAAAATCCAGTTACAGCAAGGGGTATAGGTCACACCGAGAGAGTACCTGTAATTGTCCTGCCATTTTTCAGTGGTTACGGAGTCTTTCTGCCCGGGGTTGTCAAACTCAACAGCCAATTCTTTAAAAAGGCTCCAGTTTGTCCAGGTAAAATCCGCCATGACCGCCCACTGGGGATTGATCTTATGATACAAACTGATCGAGAGATTATCAGGCAATGTAAGGTCTGCTTCAATCCCGCCGTCCTTGAAAGCGCTCTGGAAAGGGGCCGGAACATGTGAAAAATCGACGTCGCCTTCAAGGTTCTGTTTTATTCTTGAACGATAGGCGATGCCGGCGCGGGTGTTCTTGTTTAATTCATAAAGCAGCCCGAAATTATAACCTATTCCCCAACTGTCGCCTTCCATTTCGGCAAAACCGTCGTTTGACTGAGGCGATAATCCGGGGATTTGCATCAAATAGCCGACGGTGCCGAAGTCAACCGCATTTGAAAGTATAGCCTTCAAATATTGCACATTCAACCCTGCGCCGACGCTTATCTGATCGTTTATTTTATATGCAACAGACGGATTGATGTTGACGGTCATAACGTCCGACTCGACAGCGTGGTAACGGCCGACCCAGGTTTTATTGTAATCGGTTGCAAGGCCGAAGGGCGCGTTTATGCCCATGCCGACGGAAAATTTGTCGCTGACTTTTCTGCTGTAATAGAGATTCGGGACCGCCTTGGTTACGCCGCCGTCTCCGCCGTTGCCTCCGGACAAGGCCGATCCTGTTACATGTTTTGAACCTTCATCGTGAAATTTCACGGAAGGCATAATGATATGAGAGCCGACTATTAACTGCCGGCCGTTAAGAAGCGTCATGCCTGCCGGGTTGTAAAATATCGTGGAAGCGTCCTCCGCGCTTGCAGCGCCGCCCGAGTATGCATTTCCCAGACCGCTCATGCTCTGTTCGATAAGCGCAAAGCCTGCGGCAAAAACAGACCCGGCAGAAACAAGAACAAGAATGAGTGTAATTAATAAAGCCTTCCCCCATGAAGATAATAACCCTTTTTTCATCCCTTTCCCTCCTGAATTTAATAAAATTATCGGCTACGTAGAGTTACATATATGAAAAATCAATGTCAAGAAAAATTTTTACGTAATCCTTCGGTTATGGGTTGAGAAATCCTCCCCTTCGCAAGGGGAGGTTGGAGGGGTTTTTGAAAATTAATTAAAACCACCCCAACCCCTCCTTGCAAAGGAGGGGATTAAACCCGTAACTGAAGGATTACGATGATAAAAATGATGTTGATGGAAAAAATTGCTGAAAATGCTAAAATATCAGACAACTTAACAGGAGGTACGGGAATTGTTTGCAACAAGTGATTTCAAGAAAGGTCTCAAGGTCGAGTTTAAAGGCGAACCTTGCGAGATCATAGACTTTCAGCATGTAAAGATGGGAAGGGGCGGGGCCATTGTCAGGACTAAAATGAAGAACCTCAAGACGGGCGCCGTGCTTGAAGAGACGTTCAGGTCCGGAGAGAAGCTGGAAAGGGCGGGGCTTGAAGAAAAAGCAATGCAGTATCTCTACAATCAGGGGGATGAATATTTCTTCATGGATATGGAAACATATGAGCAGATACCGCTTGCTATTTCCCTTCTTGGCGACTCGAGAAGTTTTATGAAGGAAAACATGACGGTTAAAGTCCTCTATCATAAAGACTCCCCGATAAGCGTGGAACTGCCGACCTTTGTTGAATTGGTAATCGCAAAGACGGCCCCTGCAGGATTTAAGGGAGATACGGCTTCGGGAGGCGGCAAGCCCGCAACACTGGAAACAGGGGCGGTAGTCAGAGTGCCTTTTCACTTAAATGAGGGAGATACCATTAAAGTTGACACAAGGACGTCGGAATACATAGAAAGGGTGAAATGATGGAACTTGAGGACCTGAAGGAACTCATCGAGCTTCTAAAGGACACCGACATCACCGAACTCCAGGTGGAAAAAGACGGCACCAAGGTAAAGATAAAAAGGGAGAAAATGCTGACCTCCCTTGATATGCCGGGACATAAGACTGCGATGCAGATGGAAAAAGCGGCGTTATCCGAGGCCGAGGAAGAAACACAGCGGCTTGCGACGGTTACTTCACCGATTGTAGGGACCTTTTTCCGTTCGCCAACACCTGAGGCGAATCCTTTCATAGAGATTGGAGCGCGGGTGGCCAAAGGCCAGGTTCTATGCATTGTTGAAGCCATGAAGCTTATGAACGAGATAGAAAGTGAAATCGACGGCGTCGTCATGAAAATACTCGTTGACAACGGACAGCCTGTAGAGTATGGTGAACCGCTGTTTCTTTTGGAGCCTGTTTAAGCGTAGAGTGCGGAGCAAAGGGCCTTGAGCATATAGAGTATTGATACCCCGGCTCATCGCTTCACACTCTACGCTTATTATTGAAATACTATGAAACTATTCAATAAAGTACTTATAGCCAACCGGGGCGAGATTGCCGTGCGCATTATTCGCGCCTGCAAAGAGCTCGGCATTAAAACCGTATCCGTCTATTCCGAGGCGGACAAGGAATCTCTTCATGTAAGGCTGGCGGATGAATCCGTATGCATCGGTCCCGCGCCTTCCGGCCAGAGTTATCTGAATATACCCGCGCTTTTGAGCTCCGCCGAAATAACAGACTCCGACGCCATCCATCCGGGCTACGGCTTCCTGTCCGAGAACTTTCATTTTGCAGAGGCGTGCACGACTTCAGGCATAACGTTTATCGGTCCTACACCGGAAAACATACGTATCGGCGGCGACAAGGCCAAGGCAAGACAGACCATGAAGAGAAAGGGCGTCCCGGTAGTCTCCGGCAGCGACGGCCCTATCCCTAATGAAGAAGTTGCTATTAAGATTGCCAAAAAAATGGGCTTCCCTATCGTACTCAAGGCGTCTGCCGGCGGCGGCGGTCACGGCATGAAAATCGTGCAAGAAGAAAAGGACATCGAGCAGGCATTCTTTATGGCGCAGAGAGAAGCCCTGACAGCCTTCGCCAACAGCGAGATCTACATTGAAGAATACATACCCGAGATGCGGCATATCGAAGTGCAGATCATGGCGGACAATAAAGGGAACACGATTCACCTGGGCGAAAGGGACTGTTCTATCCAGAGACGGCATCAGAAGCTTCTGGAGGAATCGCCGTCTCCTCTCCTGACGACGGAAAAGTTCAAGAAGAGAATCGGCGAACTCGGCGTAAAAGCGGCGAAGGCCCTTAAATATAGAAATATCGGCACCGTTGAATTCATTGTCGATAGCAAGGGAAACATCTATTTCATCGAAGTGAACACCCGCGTACAGGTCGAACATCCGGTAACGGAGGCGGTTACTGGGATTGACATCATAAAAGAACAGATAAAACTTGCGGCAGGTTTTCCGCTCGAGTTAAGACAAAATCAGATTCGACCTTATGGCCATGCCATTGAGTGCAGGATCAATGCCGAAGACCCTGAACGGTTTGTCCCCTGCCCCGGTAAAATCACCTTCCTTGTTCTTCCCGGCGGCCCTGGTGTAAGAGTAGACACGGCCATCTATCAGGGATATGTCATCCCGTCTCAATATGATTCTCTCATAGCAAAGCTTATCGTTCACGGCAAAGACCGGACGGAAGCGATTGCCAAAATGAAATGCGCCCTTGACGGGTTTATCATAGAAGGCATACATACGACCATTCCCTTCCATAAAAAGGTTTTAAACCACCCCGACTTTATCAGCGGAAATTTCAATACGGATTTTGTGGAGAAAATGAGGACCGGCGCACAGGAAAATAAGTGACCCCATGTATTTCGGCGGTCTCTGTTTTATTACCGATCATAATACAGGCGACCTCTCCTTTTTAGATATGACGCAGGCAGTATTAAGGGCGGGAGTCGGTTGGGTGCAATACAGGGACAAGAACGCTTCAAGACGAAAGGTCTATGAAGAAGCGATCAAACTGAAAGACCTTGCCGGGAAACACAATGCCGTATTTATAGTAAATGATTATTCGGATATCGCCCTTGCCGTTGACGCCGACGGAGTGCATCTCGGCCAGGATGACCTGCCTGTAAAAGAAGCCCGCAAAATCCTTGGCAAGGGAAAAATAATCGGCGTCTCCACACACTGCATCGAACAGGCGCTTGAAGCCGAGCAAGCCGGCACCGACTATATAGGCTTCGGGCCCGTATTTCATACCTCTACAAAAGACGCCGGAAGCCCGAGAGGGACTGTCCTGCTCGGAGAAATCAAAAATAAAGTAAGCATTCCAGTAGTGGCAATCGGCGGCATCAATCTTGAAAATATCCATTCCGTCCTTGAAACAGGAGTAGATGCGGTCGCAGTGGCGTCGGCGATATTGAAAGGCGATATTGAAGAGAATGCCGGAAGGTTTATGGAGATAATAAAAGCATTTTGAAATTATCAATTATCGATGAAAAAATATTGACAACATCGCAAAAAGTCTTTTTCATGGCTGTCATTCCCGAAGTCCTTAATCGGGAATCCATTCTTTTCAAGAACTTGCGCGCACCTGGATTCCCGCCTTCGCGGGAATGACGACTTTTTACGAGTTCATCAATATTGGTTCTTTCTAAAAAAGTTGAAGAACATCGAATGAGAAGAATGTCTGGATTCCCGCCTCCGCGGGAATGACGAAAAAATAAGCACTTACTAAGGAGGTCATAAGTAAAGCCACATGACAGTCCACGAAAAGCCTTTTAAAAAGGCATGTTATGAGCATCGTATGTGAGACTACTAATGACCGGATTAGTAAGAATGTCATTCCCCGACTTGATCGGGGAATCCAGGGTTTCTTCAACTTAAATACGAAATACACAAAAAATATTATGTTAATTGAATTTGATAAGGGTTACGACAATTTTACGGGTAAATTCATCCGTAAAAGCTTAAATGCATGGAAGCTCCCCTCTTGGGTTAAGGGGGATTGAGGAGGTTGTTATTATGAAAAAGATTTGTTTATTTTTTGCGGTTTTGTCTCTAATTGTTTTCGGCTGCCAGGCAAAGCAGAAGGATACGATAAAAATCGGCATTGCAGGCCCTATGACAGGCGACCAGGCAAAGATGGGCATGGATTTCAAGAACGGGGTTTCGCTTGCCGTTGAGGAGTGGAATAGCAAAGGCGGGGTCCTCGGCAAAAAGATCGATATGATAATCAGCGATGACCAGCATGATCCCAAGCAGGCTGTTTCCGTTGCAAACAAGATGGTCAACGAAGGCGTTGTTGGGGTCATCGGCCACTTTAATTCAAACTGTTCCATACCCGCATCCGATGTTTATAACAGGGCAGGCATTCCCGTGATTACTCCGGGATCAACCAATCCCCAATTGACGGATAAAGGTTACAAGGAAATTTTCAGGGTCTGCGGCAGAGACGATCAGCAGGGCAAGGCCGGCGCCGACTTTGTAAGAGACCATCTGAAATTAAAGGATGTCGCCGTATTGCACGATAAAACAACATATGGTCAGGGGCTTGCCGACGAGTTTAAAAAATCTTTAGGCGGCAAGTTAAACGTGGTCTATTACGGCAGCATTGTCCAGGGGGATAAAGACTTCAAGATGGTTTTGACGGCGGTAAAAAGCAAGGACCCGGAACTCGTATTTTTCGGAGGAATCTATCCCGAAGCGGGGCTCCTTGTTAAACAGGCAAAAGAGCTCGGGTTCAATGCGCCTTTTATGAGCGGCGACGGCACTATTGATCCTAAGTTCATAGAGATCGCAGGCGCTGCTGCAGAAGGGACCTACCTTACCTTCAGCCCTGATCCAAAGAATATACCTTCGGCAAAAGGATTCATCGAAAAATACCTGCCGAAATATGGGGAAATCGGGCCTTACTCAATCTATGCTTATGACGCCGCAAATATCCTGCTGAATGCAATTAAAGAGGCCGGTTCTACGGAAAGCAAAGCCGTTATTGAGAAACTGCACTCTATGGATTTTAATGTTGCGCTCGGCAATATAAAATTCGACGCAAAAGGCGACGTGACCGTATCGCCTTATGTCGTGTGGATTACAAAGAACGGAAAATTCGAGGAATACCTGAAACCGTAATAACAATAAGTTATCAATTTACATTTAGCAATGCAAAATTATCATCCGACACTAAAGCGCTTTAATTGATAATTGTTAATTTTAATAAGAATGTCATTCCCCGACTTGCTTGCCCGCCGTCTTTTTGGAGGGATCGGGGAATCCAGGGTTTCTTCAACTTAAATACGAAAGGCACATTTATATGGATATTTTAAAAGCCGTTAAAGAGCGGAGAAGCTTAAGGGACTTTCAGAAAAAAGATATTCCTGATGCATTGCTTGACAGACTTGCCGAGGCTTTGATATGGGCGCCGAGCGCCGGCAATCTGCAGTCAAGGAAGTTTTACTTTGTAAGGCAGCCTAATACAAAAAAGAAAATAGCTGCGGCAGCCCTGAACCAGAGTTTTATAGCCGAGGCCCCTTTGGTGATTGTCGGGTGCTCGGACAGCCGCATATCCGGCAAATACGGCGAAAGAGGCGTTTATTTGTATTCTATTCAGGATGTCGCCTTGAGTATTATGGGCATGATGCTTGTAGCTCATGAGAACGGCCTCGGTTCTTGCTGGGTCGGCGCTTTCAATGAAGCCGACATCCGCAAGATACTCGACATGCCGAACCATCTCAGGCCGGTAGCTATTGTTCCTGTCGGTTATCCGGCGAAAATTCCTTACCCTCCTCCGAGGGTATCAATAAAAGATGCAGTGGAGGTTATAAAATGAAAATAGCTGTCAATACCGGCGGGGGTGACGCGCCCGGCTTAAATGCAGTCATCAGGGGGATTGTCCTTTCGGCACATCAGAAAGGCTGGGAGGTTTACGGTATCAAATACGGGTATCGGGGTCTTCTGGATACAAAACAGATTGTCAGGCTCACCCCGGAGATCGTCTGGGATATAACGGATATAGGAGGGACGATACTGGGCACGGCCATAAAAGGCGATCCCTTCAAGTATGCCGTTTCGCAGCCTGACGGGACCTTTATTGAAACCGATATCTCCGACACTATTGTTTCAAATTTCAAAGCTCTCGGTTTTGACGCCCTTATCGCGATCGGCGGAGACGGAAGTCTTAGGATCGCCCAGAAATTTATCGAGAAGGGCATGCCCATAATCGGAGTGCCGAAGACCATTGATAACGACATCAGTTATACGGACGTCACTTTCGGATTTGATACGGCAGTAAATATAGCTACTGAAGCAATCGACAGACTCCATACCACGGCAAAATCACACGACAGGGTCATGGTTGTCGAGGTTATGGGCCGCTATGTCGGATGGATCGCATTGCATTCAGGCATTTCCGGGTCGGCGGATGTTATTCTGATACCCGAAATACCGTTTGATATCAACAAGGTCTGCAACAAGATCAGGCAGCTTGCGCTTCTTGGCAGGGACTATGCAATAGTTGTTACTGCAGAGGGAGCAAAGCCTGTCGGCGGAGATATCAGCCTCGTAGAAGAAAAACAGCCCGGAGGGGCGGAGGCCAGACTCGGCGGCATCGGCAGAAAAGTAAGAGATGAAATCGGGAAATGGACAGGCAAAGAAACACGCGACATCGTCCTCGGACATCTGCAAAGAGGAGGGGCCCCGACCACCTTCGACAGATTACTCTCCCTGAGGTTCGGCGCTGCAGCAGTGAGATTTGTCGAGGCCGGTAAATTCGGAATGATGGCTGCCTCGCAGTCTACGGAGATCGTTGCAGTCCCCATCAAAGAGGCAATCTGTCGGATGAAATCCGTTTCTCTGGATTCCGACGAAATCCTCACGGCAAGGGCCATGGGGATAAGTTTCGGGGACTGAAAAAAAGGGTTCAAGAATTTAAGGATCCAAGGGGCCATGTAGTTGCACAGGAATCCTTGAACCCTCGGACCCCTTGTATCATTTTTAGCCTATATTATTCATGAATTTCTTAATGTATATGACGGATATAGTATTTTTGCGGTTTTAAATTCTGTGGAGAGATATCGGAACAGAATTTTCCTCGGAGGGCGGCAGCCCGAGAATGAGCAAAAATAGTATGTCCGTCATAGATGACCAATTCATGGATAATATAGGTTAGCTGTTTCTTTCCAGTTCCTCTATCTTCTCCCTCATGTCCTCCGGCACGGGACTTGAAAACTCAAGGTATTCACCCGTGGCGGGATGCGTGAATCCAAGCATCTCCGCATGGAGCATTTGACGGGGGAATGTGATCTTTTGCTTTGACTTAATCTCGACCTCAACCTTCTTACCGTAAGTTACGTCCCCGAGCACCGGATGACCTATGGATGCAAAATGCACACGTATCTGATGGGTCCTTCCCGTACCGAGTTTAGCTTCTATCAATGTTGCCTGACCGAATCTCCGGACCACTTTCCACCGGGTAACAGCCTCCTTGCCTCTCCTTACCTGTGTTGACATCTTTTTCCTGTCGGATTCCGAACGCCCTATCTTCAACGATATCTCTCCCGTATCCTCTTTGAAATGCCCGTAAACAAGCGCGATATATTTCCGGTTAATTGTCCTCTGCCGGAATTGTTCTATAAGATGATAATAGGCTTTGTCACTGAGCGCCACGACCATAACTCCCGAAGTGTCTTTATCAAGCCTGTGCACAACACCCGGTCGTAAAGGTCCGCCCGGCGCTGCAAGCCTTACACAATGAAAAGCAAGCGCATTCATCAATGTTCCGCTGTCGTGTCCTGCTGCGGGATAGACAACCATGCCCGGAGGTTTGTTTACGACAACAAGATGTTCATCCTTGTAAAGCATAGTAATCGGGATCGGCTGAGGCATAAGTCCTTCACTGCTTTTCTCCGCAACATGAATGGAAATGACGTCATCCGGCTTGATCCTGTAATTTCGGGGTAAGGACTTTTCATTGACGAGCACCTCGCCCTGCTCTATGAGCTTTTGGATCTGCGAGCGGGTAATGCCGGCCTTCGCGGCAAGAAATATGTCGAGCCTCTCACCGGCCTCCGGAACAAGGACGTTTATATGCTGAAAAGACATGCTGAATTATACTACATTCCAGCCCGGGACGATTATTTTACGCCTGTAACAACATAATCACCGATGCATTCGAACGAATTTTTTTTCGTTACATATCTCGATATACGGCCGGTACATATTTCAAGGCAAGCGACTATAATTATCGTATTGTCCAAAATGTTTATCAAAGGCAAATGAGCTGCTCACCTTGAGGGATTTCATGACGGCAAAGCTTGTGCAGTCAGTAAAGCTGAAGTCCTTATCCGCGTATTGTTTGAAGATGGCAAAGGCAGTATTTTCAAGGAGTGGAGTGACATTGATAATCTCAATAATTCCGCTTTTTTTCAGGTTTTCCCGGAATGTAACAGATACATTATGCGAGATTTTTGCCCGAAAATAATTCATGGTTTCACAGATTACGAAGTTTGTCGTTATGAATTTTGTGCCTTTTTCGACGGAATCCTTGTAATAATTCCTGGCTGCAGTGTGGTTATCATCGTCTGCATCCGTTAATGCTATAAAGGCTCCGGTGTCGATGAAGATTCTCATTTCTTCTTCCCGTACAAGTAGTGGTCATGCTTTGTAGAACCATCCTTAATGCCGGATTTTGCAATGCCTATTACACGTTCAAAGGGATCTTTTGCAAGCTTCCCGGGCTGTACAGGGGTTGTGAGAGCGATTTCTATCGCTTCACGAATAAGCTGATTCACACTTTTATTTTCCTCTATGGCCTTGTACTTGAGTGCTTTTAAAACTTCTTCAGGCAGCCTTATATTGGTTGCGACATTTGCAGGCATAGCTTACCTCCCGTCTTTTCAGACTCTGTGATAGTATCATAATATCATGGTATGATTATGTCAAGGAAGCTTTTATCAATTTTAACCGGCTTTCACCGGCTCAAGCGCTTTTTGGCAGGCATTTGTCTTTATCCCCGCGCCGGACCCGAAATCGATGTCACGCACAGGCAAACGGGACGGATTGGTTCGGCAATCCGTGAGAATCCCTCCTTATTAATCCTCTCCCGTTGTGCTATCATTGAAATCAGGATGAAGTGTGTCCGGCCCGACTTATGGGTATTGCTATCTTATAATTTTTCACAAACCTGTTTATTAAGGAGGCTGCTATGAAGATCACCGTGAGCGTCATAAAGGCTGATATCGGTTCCGTGGGAGGCCACATTGCGCCTTCGGCAAGGCTGATCGAGACCGTAAAAAAGCATGTACAGGAAAAAGGGGCAGGATTTCTCATTGACAATTATGTGAGTTTCACAGGAGATGATATAGCGATCCTTATGACACATAGGTTGGGAGAGAGGAATGAACAGGTCCATAAACTTGCATGGGACGCCTTCGTTGCGGGGACCGCAACGGCCAAAGCACAAGGCCTCTATGGCGCGGGGCAGGACCTGTTGAAGGACGCCTTCTCCGGCAATGTACACGGCATGGGGCCCGCAGTCACTGAGATGGAATTCGATGAACGTCCCGGAGAGCCTTTTATGTTTTTCGCGGCGGATAAAACCGACCCGGGCGCTTTCAACTTTCCTTTGTACCTCGCCTTTGCCGATGCCATGAACACGCCGGGGTTGATGCTCTCGCCCAAGCTGGCAAAAGGATTCAAGTTCGTGATCATGGACGTGAATTATATCGAGGGCGACCGGGTTATCGAGTTGAACGCGCCTGAGGACATGTACGATATCGCCACACTGCTCCGCGACCCGGAGCGGTACGTGGTCGAGTCGGTCTGGTCGCGCGCAGCAGGAACGCAGACCGTATCCGTGGCAACGTCGAGGCTCCACAACATCGCGGGAAAGTATACAGGCAAGGACGATCCGGTGATGCTTGTCCGGACGCAGATGGATTTTCCCGCTACCGGAGAAGTCCTGCAGCCGTTCGCAGTCGGCCATTTCGTTGCAGGCTGCATGCGCGGATCGCACAACATGCCGATCATGCCGGTGAAGCTGAATACGACGATCAGCTACTTCGACGGGCCTCCGGTGGTGAGCTGCGCGACGTTCTGCATTCGCGACGGGAAATTAACGGAGCCCGTCGATGCTTTTGACCATCCCTTCTGGGACCGGGTGCGGGACCATGTGGCGGACAAGGCTATGGACATGAGGAGACAGGGGTTCTTTGGCGCCGCCATGCTGCCCATGAATGAGCTGGAGTATACGGGCATTATGGAAAAGCTTGCAGTCCTCGAAAAAAAGTTTGCGGTACGGCAGAAGTCTCCGGCTTCGTAGTATCGTCGGGCCTGTTTCAGATTTTAGCGGACAAAACGGAACCTTTTACAGGGCGGGTCAATCGGCTTTGTTCGTTATACTCGCGATGAGTTCTTTTATCCTTACCTTCTGTTCATCATGCAGGTCAACAAACATGATCCCCACCCCAATCCCCGGCTGGCAATACCGGACGTTTGCTTTAACTGTTAGCTTCTCTCTTTTAAAAGGGATGGTTACGTTAATGATACTATTCTTTTCAAAATTCTGGATTACACTATTAACCCGGCAACTAAACAGATCAATACTATGTTAAAATACATGCATGGAAAAGATCGATGCACGGACACTAAGTCAGGATGCGCAGTATCAGATTCGTAGGCAGGTAGTGAAACTGCGTCAGCG
>Ga0265296_1002897_pt1 | contig 16622 bp, 18 predicted proteins | sample MunlanPumphouse1_FD_189073 | JGI IMG/M metagenome (GOLD analysis project Ga0265296, IMG submission 189073) | Groundwater microbial communities from a municipal landfill in Southern Ontario, Canada - Pumphouse #1 | ecosystem: Environmental > Aquatic > Deep subsurface > Groundwater | place... | reverse complement strand
CTCTTTCTGGAGGAAAGCCGGTCCCGGTCAGGTGCACGGAAAAGGATCATTTCAAGCTTAATCCCGAAGCCCTTCTCGAAAAAATCACGAAAAAGACCAAGGCACTTATCATCAATTTCCCCAACAATCCAACCGGCGCAGTAATGACCGGGAGCGATCTGAAAGCGATCGCAGATATTGTGATCGATAAAGACATCCTGCTGATCAGTGATGAGGTCTATGCAGAATTGACGTATGAGAGTACCCACGTGGCAGCGGCAACGGTCAGCGATCTGTGGGAAAGGACAATCACGCTGAACGGCTTTTCCAAGGCGTATGCAATGACCGGGTGGCGTGTCGGGTACCTGTGTGCCCCCAGGGAGCTCTGTGACGCAGCTCTCAAGATTCACCAGTATATCATGCTCTGTGCCCCGGTAATGGGCCAGGTCGGAGCACTTGAAGCCCTCCGGTCCGCTGAGGAAGATAAGAACAGCATGGTCAACGAATACCGCCTCAGGCGCAACATGTTTGTTGCTGGTTTAAATCGTATCGGCCTGACCTGTCATGTGCCTGAAGGAGCGTTCTATGCCTTCCCCTCCGTTAAAGGAACCGGTCTTTCTGATGTGGAATTTGCCGAACGGCTGTTAAAAGAGCAGAAGGTAGCTGTGGTTCCGGGCAGTGTTTTTGGTGATGGCGGAGAGAATCACCTCAGGTGTGCCTATGCAGTCTCAAGAAAAGATCTCTCTGAAGCGCTCGGCCGGATGGAGACTTTTATCAGCGGACTCTGATCCGCGAATCTCTGCCCCCGTTTCTATCCCATTCTCTCTGCTCATAACAGGGTACAAGGAGATAAGGGATAGTTTATTTTGCACTTCAACCTATACTACATGAAACTAATATGAGCTGCACAATCATCGTTGGTGGATTTTTTGGGGATGAAGGTAAGGGCAAGATCGTTGCCCATATCGCTTTTAAGGATAAACCCGCAATCATCTCCCGCGGCGGTGTGGGTCCGAATGCCGGACACACTGTTCAAGTCGGAGATCGTGAATATGGTGTCCGCATGGTCCCATCCGGTTTTGTCTATAAGGATGCCAAACTTTGTATCGGGAGCGGCGTGCTCGTTGACCCCAGAGTCCTGAAATTCGAAGTTGATACCCTTGGTGTAAAAGGCCGGGTATTTGTAGACAAGCGTTGCGGGATCATCACAGAAGATCATATCGCGAGGGATAAGGGAAGCAACCACTTGGCAAAGACTATCGGGAGCACAGGTTCAGGATGCGGACCTGCAAACTCCGATCGTGTTATGCGGGTCTCCCCGCAGGCAAAAGACGTGCCCGAGCTCGCCGAATACCTGCTTGATGTCCCCATGGCTATTGATGCAGAATTGAAAAAAGGTAGCAATGTCCTGCTGGAAGGCACCCAGGGTTTTGGCATATCCCTTTACTATGGAACATATCCGTTTGTCACCAGCAAGGACACATCCGCCTCCCAGATTGCAGCAGATAACGGGGTCGGACCGACAAAGATCGATAATGTGGTCGTCGTGTTCAAGGCTTATCCCACCCGTGTCGGGGAAGGTCCGTTCAGCACCGAGATGTCGTTTGAAAAATCCGATGCAATGGGAATCAAGGAGTTCGGGACCGTCACCCACCGGAAGCGCCGTATTGGCGGCTGGGACGGGGAGATGGCCCGGTACTCTGCGATGATCAACGGATGTACGCAGGCTGCAATTACCGGTATCGACCGTGTGGACAAAGACTGCTTTGGTGTCAGGGACTATGCAAAGTTATCCAAGAAGGCAAAAGACTTCATTAAGCAGGCAGAAGAGGATATTGGCTGCTCTGTTGCCCTGATATCCACCGGTCCCGAAGTCACCCAGATTATTGATCTGAGGGATGAGTTGTAATGAGACGCTCCCTGATGGATATTCTCTGTTGTCCCGTCTGCAAGGGGGATCTTGTCCTTTCGGTCATTAAAGAGGATGACAAAGAAGTTCTGGAAGGCGGACTTCATTGTGCAGCATGCCGGGTGGACTATCCCATCAATGAAGGAATCCCCAATCTTCTGCCCCAGACTCACCAGAAATAAAAGGTGAAGGCATGAATTTCCCGTTGCCCTTTTTTATGTTGATCTCTGCTGGCACCGGGACTAATATTCCAGGTTTTGAAATCGATCTTAATCGCAGTGGGATCAACTCGATTGATCTGCCACGGGAGAAAATACAGGCAGTAACCGGTAACAACCTGCGGGTAAAATTCGTGAACCGCGGGGCCCCAATTCACATCACCGTCACGTCTTCAAATGCCAGCATGTTCACCGATTTTTTTCACGAGAACATGTATGTAGTCGACGAATCGGAACTGACCATCCCCCTATATTCTGATATCCAGGAAGGATTCTTTGATTTGGAAATTATCGCAGGATACGGCGTAATGAAAACCACCACCCGTGTGGAGGTGATCCATCCCCCACAAAAGATACCAATCATCTTGGAAGAATCGCCGGTCCAACCGGTTTCCCGTGGCCGCCCTCATCTCCTGATGGTTATGATGGGAATCGCACTTATTCTCTATACGGCCTGGCTCTATACCTCAATTGGACTGTTAAATATTGCCTCGTTCCTCATACTCATCGTTGGCGCTCTCTACATATGGTACCGTCAGCGATAGCGCTTGTCGCTCTAGTCCTTTTTGCCGCACTCCTGGTTGACCGGCTGATTGGCGATCCCCATTCAGCGTGGCACCCGGTTGCTCTTATCGGCAGGTTCATTGGTTGGTGGGGAAAGCCCGAATGCTACTCACCCAAAATCCAGCGGTTTATTGGAGTTGCCCTCTGGCTGGTGACCATTGTCCTTTTTGCTGCCCCGTTTTACTGCTTTGCAGCTCTCGCCCCGTGGTACATGTACCTGGTCATTGCCCCGTTTCTTCTGAAGTGCTGTTTTGCGTGGCGATCCCTGGAAGAACATACTCTTGCTGTCGTGGACGCTCTCAAGGATGGCATAGATACGGGGCGTGAAAAGGTCAAAGTGCTGGTCTCCCGCAACACGGCAGATCTTGATCGTGAACATATCCTCTCTGCCGGTTACGAATCTATGACTGAGAATCTCACAGATAGCATCATCTCACCGCTCTTCTTCTTCTGCCTGTTCGGGCTTACCGGCGCTGCAATCTTTCGGGCGGCCAATACCATGGATGCGATGTTGGGATACCGGGACGAGCGTGAGCGTATCGGATGGTGCGCGGCCCGGATGGATGATATCCTCAACTACATCCCGGCACGTGTGACGGTTCTTCTGCTCCTTATACACTTTTTCCAGAGAAGACGTCTTACCCCTGCACTCAAGGTAATGCGGCGAGATGGAAAGAACCGGCCCGGTTTCAATGGGGGGATTGTAATGGCGACGATGGCAGGGGGGGTTGGTATCCGTTTTGAAAAACCAGGTGTTTATACGATTGGGGATGGTGAACGGACGCTTGACGAGGGTGGAGCAGACATTCTGGAAGCAACAAGAATGGTCACTCTGATATTTGCACTCCTTGCCGTTGGTACTCTGTTTTTATTGGGATCATTGATCAATAGTACCGTCATATGAAACTCGAGGAACTGAGATTCGGTACCGAGCTCCTCAAGCGCGGCTTTGCATCCATGCAAAAAGGGGGCGTTATCATGGATGTGGTGAATGCAGAGCAAGCTAGGATTGCAGAGGAAGCCGGGGCCGTTGCAGTCATGTCGCTGGAGCGGGTGCCTTCAGATATCCGGAAGATGGGCGGCGTTGCCCGTATGGCAGATCCCCAGAAGGTTACTGAGATTATAGAAGCAGTATCTATTCCGGTAATGGGAAAGGTGCGAATCGGTCACTTTGTCGAAGCACAGGTGCTCGAAACGCTCGGTGTCGATATGATTGACGAGAGCGAAGTCCTGACACCGGCAGACGAACAATACCATATCGACAAGAAAAAATTCAAGGTCCCCTTCGTCTGCGGAGCCCGTGATCTTGGTGAAGCGTTGCGTCGAATCAATGAAGGTGCAGCAATGATCCGGACCAAAGGCGAAGCAGGTACCGGTAACGTTGTAGAAGCTGTGCGCCACATGCGAAACATCATGGGGGAGATTCGCATGCTTAAGGGAATGGATAAGCAGGAGATGATCGACTATGCCCGGGATATTGAAGCCCCGGCGGAACTGGTTATTGAATGTGCCGAGCGTGGCAGGTTACCCGTAGTAAACTTCTCAGCCGGTGGAATTGCCACCCCCTCGGATGCTGCGATGATGATGCAGCTGGGCGCAGATGGCGTGTTTGTCGGGTCGGGAATTTTCAAGTCCACAAATCCCGAGCTGATGGCAAAAGCGATTGTCGAAGCTGTCAACCACTTCAATGAACCCGAGGTTATTGCACGGGTAAGCCGAGGACTTGGCGACGCAATGCCCGGCCTCGATATTCACACCCTCAGGGATGATGAGGTGCTGCAGACCCGTGGACGTTAAGGTCGGGGTTCTCGCGCTGCAGGGCAACGTGAGCGAGCACATCGATGTGTTTGTGCTTGCACTCGACCACCTTGACTGCGGGAGATCTTCAGATGTGGTCACCGTACGCCACCCCGCTGATCTGGAAGGTTGTCAGGTCCTGGCACTTCCGGGGGGGGAATCGACTACTATCTCCCGACTTATAGACAAGAATCATCTCTATGAGCCAATCCAAAATTTCTCCGGTGGCATTTTTGCAACCTGCGCCGGGATGGTCCTGGTAGCGACTCATGTGGATGATGCCCGCATCAATTCTCTGAATCTTGTCGACATGACTGTGGACAGGAACGCATTCGGTCGCCAGAGGGAATCATTCGAAACCGATCTCCCTATCGAGAGCCTTGATGGGGGGCCGTTTCATGCCATCTTCATCAGGGCACCGGTTGTGACTCACGTCGGACCCGGTGTCACGGTGCTCTCACGGCTGGATCAAGGGATCGTTGCTGTTGAGCAGGGAAAGCACATGGCCTTGTCGTTCCACCCGGAACTGGGAGGCGATACCCGGCTGCACGAGCGATTTTTGAAAAAGAATGGTATTTAGCTGCATATAATCGGTTTACTCCCCTTTTTGTAGGGTAACCATCGTTTTTATATGAATATTTATTATCCCGCGCGTAGCACGTACCATAATGACTGTCAGAAAAACGCGCCGGAAAAACGATGAAAAACCGTTTCATGAAGCCGTGACCGATCTGCTCTTCTCATCAATGGCAAACCACGAGGATTTTGTCCTGACCTATGAGATCAACCCTTCCACTAATAAAAAGGAAATTCATGTGATGTCCGGGAAATTAATTTCCTCCGATCTGCTTGGGAAGCTTAAGGAACATGTCGCACAGCAGCTTGAAGAGGGAAGCGGACACCATATCCGGCAGATGGAATAAGGAAAAAAACTTTTTTGCCGATTATTATCAGGGAACAATCCCAGTGAGCCCCCTCTCTGCACGGCATATAGGAAGTTATCTTTCTCATCGGGTTACCAGTCTTTTTTCATGGCTTCTGCTTTAAGATCCTTTGGCATCAGCTCGATTGCATATCTTAACGCTGTCCGGGGCATCGCCTTCTTGTTTTTCATCACGTAATCGAACACATCTTTCTCGTGCTTCCGGCTCGCCTCTTTAAGCAGCCAACCGTAACCTTTCTGCACCATATCGTCTCCATCAGTCAACAAAAGGTCGGCAATTTCAATGGATTCGTTGAGAAACGTCCCGTGTTTGGCCGGAACGATAAGTGAGACCGCGGCAGCTCGCCGCATCCAACGGTTCTTCGACTGTGTCCAGCGCTTGAATTCGTCTATATATTCCGGGTATTGTTCGATGAAATCCCCCATCGTGTGGTTACAGAACCCGTCGCAGGAAGCCCAGTTGGTTATGTACGTGTCAATCCAGTGCCGGAACACCAGCAGGTCTTCCCGCTCATACCGGCCCGAGAGGGCATGGGCCCAGTTCGAGACGACGAACGACTCTTCTATGTAACCGGATTGGTACAGCTCCTCGCAGATCGCAAAGATTTCCGATTTCGACTGCCCTTTTACCACTTTCCAGTATTTCTTTGCAATAGCGATTACGGTTGCCGTCTTTATTCCGTAGCAACGGATTTCTTCTTTGAAGAACCGTTGAGAGGTCTTCTGGATCTCAGAGTCTGCATGGTTTTTTAGTTCCTTCCGGATTTGGGAAATTACCGGGTCCATGCAGAGAAATGAGTGGGAATGAGAGATAAGGGATGTGGCATGAGCGAGGTGAAAGTGACAGACAACAGATACTGTTGATATATTGATATGAAACGATGCTCGTGTATCTCTACAAAAAGGATTATTACCGGGATGACCGTCCGGTGCCCATCATCTCTTCTTCTTTACGGTTTTTGTTGAGCACTGACTCGCAGAGGTTTCATCAATATCGAGATAATGCGCCCCCCAGTTACAAAGCGCCTGCAATATCGGGATTAAGGTCTTTCCGAAATCGGTAATAGCGTATTCCACCCGTGGTGGTACCTCGGGAAAAACGGTCCGTGTAATTACACCATCCTCTTCGAGTTCGCGGAGCTGTTTCGTGAGCATCTTGGCGTTGACTCCCGGTAGTCCTTTTTGAAGCTCACCGAATCGCATCACGTTGTTCCCGAGAGCCCAGAGAATAAGTGGCTTCCATTTCCCACCAATCACCTCGAGTGCCGCTTCGACCGGGCAGTGGTAGGTCTTCCCATTCTTACTGTAGGTCATGGTTACTCCATTGAAAGTAAGTTACCATATTAACTGTATTTCCTATATATTCACTTAAGGCAGATTTTATCATAATGGTTCAGATTGCCCTTGCAGAAGAATAGTTTGCATGCTGCCTGCTTATGGCTTTCTGTCAGGAACCTCCGCATACCGCGGAAGTGAGGAAAAATCTATGGATAAGATACAGATCGGACAGAACTTTTTCATCCCGATGCCGGTGGTCCTTGTAGGGACACAGGTGAATGGAAAAGACAATTTCATGACCGTGGGGTGGTGTGCCCGGGCGAATGCGAATCCTCCCATGATTCTCTGCGGGATCGGGAACCATCACTACACTGCCAAAGGTATTGCAGAAATGAAAACCTTCTCGGTGAATATCCCATCTTCAGCTCTCCTTGAGAAAACAGATTACTGTGGGCTCGTATCCGGTGAGAAGATCGACAAGTCCCGTGTGTTTGATGTTTTCTATGGTTCATTGAAGACCGCACCGATGATCAGGGAATGCCCGGTCACGCTTGAATGCCGGCTTGTCCAGAGCGTTCCCCTGCCCACCAACACGCTCTTTATCGGAGAGATTGCCGGAGTCTATGCTGATGGCCGCGTGGTGACGGACGGGAAACCGGATTTCCCGGCGATTGAACCGCTTTTCCTCACAATGCCCGATAACCGCTACTGGAAACTCGGGGAGTACGCCGGGGATGCCTGGAGTGCCGGAAAGAAGCAGATCAAGGAGGAATGAGATGATAAAAGTCGTTGCATTCAACGGGAGTCCTCGGAAGGATGGAAACACTTCCATCTTAATCCGGCATGTCCTTCATGAGCTTGAAAAAGAAGGGATCGAAACGGAAACCGTGCAGATTGGCGGGAAGAAGATCCACGGCTGTACTGCCTGCATGAAATGCTTCGAGAACCGTGATCGGCACTGTGTCATCAATGATGATATAGTAAATTCCTGTATCGATACGATGAATGGGGCCGATGGGATTATCCTTGGATCCCCGGTGTACTTTCTGGATGTCACCCCGGAGATGAAGGCACTTATCGACAGGGCCGGGTTTGTCTCGTATGCCAACGGTCATCCCTTCAGCCATAAGATCGGGAATGCCGTTGTTGCCGTAAGACGCACCGGAGCCAGTCGCACCGCCGACTCACTGCTTCATTTTTTCCTCGCCAATGACATGATCGTTCCCGGCTTTCCCGCAATCGGTGTCGGGCGGGAGATTGGTGATGTTGAACGCGATGAGGAAGGAATCCAGCTGGCGAAAAGAGCCGGGCAGAATATGGCCTGGCTCCTGCGGATGATGAATCATTAAAATTCTTATACGAAAATACCGGAACCTGCTGATAACCGGATATACAGGATACAGGTAGGAGAAATCTGAACATGACTACGATATTTGTTGACCTGGATCTCTGCACTCGGTGTGGGATCTGCTCTGTTGTATGCCCGATGGCGATCGTTACCCCCGCCGATGAGAACACCCTGCCGCTTGTAAAAGAGGAAGCGGCCGGGAGGTGTATCCAGTGCGGGCACTGCGAGGTCTCCTGCCCATCCCAGGCACTTCTCCTGAACATTCGCCCGGATGAGAAGGTTCTCCTTTCTCCCGGTGCCGGGGCAATCGCTTCTGGAGATCTGGAGATATATCTGAAGAAACGCCGGTCCGTGCGGCACTTCACTTGCGATCCCGTGTCAAAGACAAAGATAGAGCAGGTGCTTGACATCGCCCGGTACGCCGCATCGGGAGGAAACGGGCAGCCGGTACAGTGGCTGGTTGTCCATGATACGGCGAAAGTGAAAAAGATCGCCGGTTTCACCGCTGAATGGATGAAGAGCCTTTTGAATACCGCTCACCCGATGAGCGGTTACGTTCCGATACTGATCAAATCCTGGGAGAGCGGAAATGATGTCATCTGCCGGGGTGCCCCGCACCTGCTCTTTGCCCACATTCCGGAAGGTAACCCGGTTGCATCTACCGATGCCATCATCGCTCTCACCCATTTCGATATTGCTGCCCCGGCGTTTGGTATCGGAACCTGCTGGGCAGGTTTTGTGGCCATGGCTGCTAACATCTATGAACCGCTCCAGAAGGAGCTCGGCCTGCCTGCGGGACGGAAATCTGCCTATGCGATGATGTTTGGCCACCCGCAGTACAAGATCTACGGGATCCCCTGGAGAAAGCCCCTTGAGGTAATGTGGCAGTAACTCATACCGGAAGGAAGAGGAAAAATCATGGACATATTTGAAGTGATACACCTGCGGCGGGCAGTGCGCCAGTAAACTCGTGATGCCGGCTCCTGTTTTCCCGGTGAGCTGGCAAGAGTCTCAAGAATTTTAATGTAGTTCAGATTTACTGCAACACACTGTGCAGGTATCTTTGGCACGGCGAGTTTCGTATTCAATGTCTCTTTCTTCCGTCCGGTATTTCCCTGCCGGATATCTGTGCAGTATTTACAGAGGGCAATCTTTTTTTGAATGATATGAATATTCGTATTAATATAACCCGATTACACTCTGGAAATTTTTAGACCAGAGGAGAGATCCTGTCTTTTTACTCTCCTCTTTTTTCCTGGTGGAAATGTATCTTTTTCATTCCGAGCATTTTCCGTATCTTTCCCCAGAGTGATAATGGTGGCAGCTTGCAGAATGGCAGCATACCTTTTGCCGCACGACTGGCCTCGCACTCATCGCATAGTGTATGCCGTTTACACGTTATATTCGGGCAGGGGCAATCTTTGCGGATTGTCGGAGACATATTAGTAAAACACTGAATTGTTCAGTGGTTTAATGATTTTGTAAAAGCGGAATTCAATCTCCAATAACCTTTGGACTCCCGGTATTTTATTAATCCGTGTGAGGGAAAAGGAACCGGTTAGAGTTTCATCTTCTCCGGTAGATCCCGTGCCCATGCAGCAATCACGTTCCAATGACGGAAGTCACCGGCAGGGATCTTTGCCATCTCCAAAAACTTACGCATCACAAAGTTTACTTTTGCAGGATCAAGCTTTCCGGCAAACAGGACCGACTCCACAGGTATGACTGGTTCGAGTGACTTTTTCAGGGCCGCCATGGCCATCTCAACTGCGGTGGGATCCGGACTCTTCGGTGCAAGCCCAACTGCAAATGCGGCGACCGGTAGTTTCACGAGCTGTTCACGGTTTTTTCTGACAAATTTTCCGACAGAACCATCAACACTTCCCATATAAAGCGGACCTCCGATAACGATCGCATTGTAGCTTGCGAGATTTGAGACTGTTTTAATCTCAGCGACATCAGCAGCGAGTCCAGTGTTTGTCAGTTCCCTGCCAATGGCCTGTGCAATTTCTGCAGTTGACCCGTTCCGTGTTGCATAGGCAACGAGTATTCGTGCACTCATGGTGATCTCTCTAAAAAACTGTTACCTGTTGCTCTATAAAATTCAAGAGGACTCATTGGTTTCAGGTTAACGCAAACCAGAAGGTCATTCAAAGAAACGGGAGATGGATCGGAACCAGGCATCTCTCTAACCGGTATCCCCCGTTCAAAAGCGAGAGCATTTTATGAAATCCGCACAAAGGGTGTGTAGAGTGTTTTTACCATGGCAACCGATCCCGTCTGTCTTATGATAGTTGATGAAGAAGATGCGAAAATCACCAGCACCCATAAAAACCAGAAATATTACTTCTGCTGCAACTGGTGCAAAAAGCAGTTCGATGAGAACCCGAAGCGCTATTCCCGGATATCCAATGATGTCTCGGTGAACTTAAAAGAAGTGAGATAAACGATAGTAATCGGGTAATAATTTTCGCAGATGTGATATGCGGTCTTCCGAATCCTGGCAATAATCAGTATCGGGGAAAATCCGGGGATGGATATCATTTTAAAGCCACGCGTGCAGATACAGATAAAATAGTCCATAGGCTAAAGCGTTCGAGATTTTTTTATGAAACCCGAAGATGATCCCTGGCTTAAAAACGCCCATAAAAATGCAGAACATCTGGATCAGGAAATTAAAAACCTGGTCTCACTAACCATTCCGATCCGAGAGAACCGCCCGCTCATAACAAAATACCAGGATTTCTGGAACAAGGTAAAACAGATTACCGCGTTATTCAAAAAGTTAAAACCCCTCGCCCAGAGTGACCGGGATCTGCTCTGGAAACAATTCAATACCATTTGCTGGGAAGTCAAGGAGAAGCAGAAAACTGAATATGGGTCACTGGAATCCCTGTCGCAGGGTCATTTTGATGAAATTATGAAGCTTGCGGAACTGGCACAACTTCCCGTAAATACCGCTGCATTAGAGATCCATGAGATGGTGGAACGCGGGCAGGCTCTTAAGAATGCAGGTGACCTGCTGGGAAAATTCAAGCACGAAATGATTGCAAAACACAAGAAGACCTGTTTTGATCATATCCAGAAGATCCGCAAAACCCATGATGCTGCTTGGGGATCAGTAAAAGCGGGAAAGCCCCGGCAGCAGTCGGAAACAGAATCCCGTGTCCGGAAGAATCTCGAGGCCAATTATGAGCGTTACCGGAAAGCGGCGAGTGCGTTAGAAAATTTCCAGATTGGCAGGGGTCATATACAGGCATTTCTTACCACGTGTGAGATCCCTGAGAAGGTTGCTCTGGCAAAAACCCAACTCGCGGAAACCGAAGCCCGTATCAAGGATATTGAGGACGGTATTCTGAAACTGAAAAAATGGATTGCAGAAGATGAACGGACACTGAAAGGGCAGTAGACACTCATTTCGACTATTCACAATCCGATCGAATGACCGTTTTTCACGGTCAATACTGCTTTTTTTTGTCCGGTCCTCATTATTCAGGGAATTATGTGAGATCCGGTGTACTTGCGACACCCCGTTTTTTCATCCGTGCTGAATAGACGTACAATGCCAGCTCGCCATCCGGGGTGATGCAGTAGAGTTTTTCCTGATCATTGTCCGGATCGGTCTCCTCCCGGATCAGATTCCATCTGATCAAAGTAGTAATAAGCCGGGAAAAGACAGTCGGAGACAGATCCTGTCCAGCAGATCCCTCATTCCCATCCCGAACCGATATCTGCCATATTTTTGTCTCGTTGAACAGCGTCTCTTTCGGTACCAGGGTAATCGTTCTTTTCCCGTGTTCCTGTCCCCGGAAGAGAATTGTGAGGATAACGAGATAGTACGGATTTGCCGGCAGGTTTTTTGTAGGAAGTGTCGGAACCGGTACTCTTCGTGTTGGGGAATTTCCAAATGCGTAATATGTGTCGCCCTCTACCCAGAGCGACATCGAAAACAGGCCTAGCGAGAGACGTTTTGAGCCAGCAGAGATGTCAAACGAATACCGGGCATCCGGATGATCGCTAAATATCCCAAGTATCGGATCGCGAATGGCATTGAACGTCGCAGCATCGATACAGACCAGTGCACAGGAAATATTCCGGGAAAGGGAGATTGAATTTACCGCATCGATTGCGTCGCGGATGGCAGATTTCCACATTCTTTTCTGGTTATCATCCCGGGCCGAGTTGGTATAGACCTCTTTTTCAGCAAAGATGAACGTGTGTGTAACGGACCGGAGATCTTTAAGAACAGCAGGATACGTTTTATGGATACTCTCACCCGCACTTATGATGAGGATGTGTTCCTGCGAATCCATGAATAGTATCCGGATTTGGAAGATAAATGGCTGCCCAGTCCCCTTATCCCATCCGGTTCGGTTACTAAAAGGCAGTTCTATAGCCGGAGCCACCTCATGACTAACCTCAGTAAATGATCCTCAGGAAAAGAAAATCAAATCGATTAATTAAATTAATCAAAATAGTACATTTACAATACCTGTTGAGAAATTTTTATGTCAAACGTGCTTTATGTCGATGATGAGCCTGCTCTTCTTGATCTCGGTAAAGCATTCCTTGAAAAGTCAGGACACCTTCGTGTCGATACGGCAACTACCGTTGAAGATGCACTTCACCAGATCAAATCAAAAAAATTCGACGCGATCATCTCTGATTACCAGATGCCCGATATGTCGGGCATTGAGTTTCTCCGTCATATCCGTTCGAAACAGAACGATATACCGTTTATTCTGTTTACCGGCAGGGGCCGGGAAGAAATTGTTATTGAAGCCTTAAACAGTGGTGCCGATTTCTATCTCCAGAAGGGTGGAGAGCAGAAATCCCAGTTTGCTGAACTTGAACATAAAATAAATAATGCTATTGATCGGAAACGGACGCACGACGCGTTAAAGGAATCCGAGCAGCGCATGTTAGATATCATCAATTTCCTCCCCGATGCGACATTTGCAGTCAACCTTGAGAATCAGGTCATCTCCTGGAACAGGACGATGGAGGAGATGACCGGAATACCAAAAGATGCGATCCTTGGAACAGGGGATTATTCCTATGCAGTTCCGTTTTATGGGAAGAAACGACCGATTCTGATTGATCTGGTCCTGAAAAAAGATAAAGGCATTGAAAAAAAGTATCCGTATCTGAAAAGAAACGGGGATAAAATCCTCTCAGAAATATGGAGTCCGGCTCTGTATGGCGGCAAGGGGGCTCATGTAGGGCTCATAGCCTCTCCACTCTATGATACCTGCGGTAATGTGATTGGTGCGATAGAATCTATCCGTGATATCACCGATAAGAAAGACGCTGAAGAGAAACTAAGGAATACAAACGACGCTCTGAATGCCGCTTACGAGCAACTGACGGCAACCGAAGAAGAGCTGCGGTCAAACTACGAAAAGCTCGGTAAAAACCAGCAGGAACTGAACGCCTCGTATGAACAACTGACAGCAACTGAAGAGGAACTGCGTTCAAACTATGAAGAGCTCAGTCGAAATGAGCAGGAGCTTCGGCTCAGTCAGGAACGGTACCGGAACGTGGTGGAGGACCAGACCGAATTCATCTGCCGATTTACTCCGGATGGCAGGCTCACGTTCGTAAACGACGCTTATTGCCGCTACTTTGGCCTGGATAAAAACACCTGCATTGGACAGCGGCATACCGTAGTGATCCCCAAGGAGGACCTGACCCAGATGAAACAGCATCTCTCAGCGTTCTCCATTGAAAACCCGGTTAGTATAATTGAACATCGGATTATTATGCCATCCGGGGAAGAGCGGTGGCAACGCTGGAGCGATCGGGCAATCTTTGACCAGAATGGTCGTGTTGTTGAATACCAGTCTGTAGGAAGGGACACGACCAGCAAGATCCTGGCTGAAGAAAAACTGATGCGTAAAAATGAGGAACTGAATGCCGCCTACGAACAACTGACAGCAACCGAAGAAGAACTGCGGTCAAACTATGAAGAGCTCAGTCGCAACGAGCAGGAGCTTCGGCTCAGTGAAGAGCGGTACCGGAACGTAGTGGAGGACCAGACTGAATTCATCTGTCGGTTTACTCCGGATGGCAGGCTCACATTCGTAAACGATGCTTATTGTCGCTACTTTGGTCTGGACAAGAAGACTTGCATCGGACAGCGGCATACCGTAGTGATCCCCAAGGAGGATCTGACCCAGATGAAACAGCATCTGTCAGCGTTCTCCCCTGAAAACCCGGTAATCATAATCGAACACCGGATTAGTATGCCATCCGGGGAAGTACGATGGCAGCGCTGGAGCGATCGGGCAATCTTTGACCAGAATGGTCGTGTTGTTGAATACCAGTCCGTGGGAAGGGACACGACTGATAAGGTCATCGCGGAAGAAAAACTAAGGAGCACCAACGAGGAGCTTTATGCTGCCTACGAACAACTGACAGCAACCGAAGAAGAACTCCGCAAGAACTACGATGAACTCGATAAAAGCCAACAGAAGCTGAATGCCGCCTACGAACAACTGACAGCAACTGAAGAAGAACTGCGTTCAAACTACGAAGAGCTCAGTCGCAACGAGCAGGAGCTTCGGCTCAGTGAAGAGCGGTACCGGAATGTGGTGGAGGACCAGACCGAATTTATCTGTCGGTTCACTCCTGATGGCAGGCTCACGTTTGTAAACGATGCTTATTGTCGCTACTTTGGTCTGGACAAGAAGACTTGCATTGGAAAACGGCATACCGTAGTGATCCCTCAAGAGGACCTGACCCAGATGAAACAGCATCTGTCAGCGTTCTCCCCTGAAAACCCGGTAATCATAATCGAACACCGGATTAGTATGCCATCAGGGGAAGTACGATGGCAGCGTTGGAGTGATCGGGCAATCTTTGACCAGAGTGGCCGCATCATAGAATACCAGTCGGTGGGAAGGGATACGACCAGCAAGATTCTCGCTGAAGATAAGCTGAGGCGCACAAACGAGGAACTGAATGCAGCATATGAACAGTTGACTGCAACCGAAGAAGAACTTCGCCAGAATTATGACGAGCTCGCAAAGAGCCAGCAGGAACTGAATGCGGCGTATGAACAACTGACAGCGACTGAAGAGGAACTACGGTCAAACTATGAAGACCTTAGCCGAAACGAGCAGGAACTCCGGCTTAGTGAAGAGCGGTACCGGAACGTGGTGGAGGACCAGACCGAATTCATCTGCCGGTTTAAACCGGATGGAACCCATCTCTTTGTCAACGACGCATACTGTCGCTATTTCGGAAAAAACCGCGACGATATTATCAACCATTTTTTTACCCCGGATGTTCCAGAAGAGGACCGTTCTCTCTTAAAGGCCCATTTTGCATCATTCAGTCCGGACCACCCGGCACATACTATTGAACACCGGATCATTATGCCCTCTGGTGAAGTTCGCTGGCAACAATGGTCAGATCGGGCTATCTTTAATGAAAAGGGCATAGTGACTGAGTACCAATCTGTGGGAAGGGATATCACCGACCGCAAACGCACGGAATACGCATTGAATGAGGTGAATATAAAACTCAACCTGCTGTCCAGTATAACTCGGCATGACATCCTTAATCAGCTTACGGTACTTCAGGGATACTGTGGGTTAATCGAAGGAAAAACAACGGATACGATGACCAAAGAGTGGATTTCAAAAGCTGCACAGGCTAGTGACGTTATCCGCAGCCAGATTTCGTTTACCCAACATTACCAGGATCTTGGCATGCAGAAACCCCTGTGGCAGGATCTATCTCTGACTATCATGATTGTCTGTCAGAACAACGGTTTTTCCCAGGTCTCAATTGATGAAAAAATGGCTGGTATTGAAGTATTTGCAGACCCCCTGCTAAAAACAGTTTTTTACCATCTTTTTGAAAATGCAGTCATGCACGGGGGTAAAATGACCTGGATTAAAGTATATGGAAAAGGCACTCCAGAACATTTTACCCTTATTGTTGAGGATAACGGAAACGGAATCAGTCATAATGATAAAAAAAGTATTTTCCGGAAAGGACACGGCCAGCATACCGGTCTCGGTTTGTATCTCGTACGGGAGGTGCTGTCAATTACCGGTCTTACGATCGATGAAACTGGCGAACCCGGGAAAGGGGCCCGTTTCGAGATCCATGTTCCTGTGGGTATGCACCGGAAATCCTAAGAACATATCATGATCCGGGTGTGTCCGCCAGCACCATCCGGTTAGAAAGAAAAAGCCTTTATCGTAAACCTCTTTTCGTGTCATCCAACGAGGAAAACGTTTTTTACCCATCAAATTGCTCATCAGCGCACATCTCAATCAATGCGGAGTCCGGGCTTTTTTAGGATATGAGTAAAACACTCGAAAAAAAAATATTTTTAAATGAACAGCGGCGCGAGCACGAGCGTCAAGGTCGCAAGGAGCTTGATGAGCACGTGGAGCGACGGGCCGGCAGTGTCCTTAAACGGGTCGCCGACTGTATCTCCGATAACGGCTGCCTTGTGGGCCTCGCTCTTCTTGCCGCCATGGACACCGGTCTCGATGTATTTCTTGGCATTGTCCCATGCACCACCACTGTTGTTGAGGATGAGTGCCATCAGGATACCGGTGATGGTTG
>Ga0265296_1002896_pt1 | contig 16623 bp, 16 predicted proteins | sample MunlanPumphouse1_FD_189073 | JGI IMG/M metagenome (GOLD analysis project Ga0265296, IMG submission 189073) | Groundwater microbial communities from a municipal landfill in Southern Ontario, Canada - Pumphouse #1 | ecosystem: Environmental > Aquatic > Deep subsurface > Groundwater | place... | reverse complement strand
TCGTGTAGGGGAACTCGTCCTTCGTCGGCAGCACCGCGTGCAGCGCACGCCATGCCAGCTTGCCATGACCGATGTCGCGGCGGCTGGGCGCCCCGAAACGGCCGACTTCGCCGACCGAATAGGGCGGGAAGTTATAGTGCAGCATGAAGTTCGAGTACGACAGACCATTCAGGCCGTCGATCATCTGCTCGCTGTCCTTCGTGCCCAGGGTACAGGTCGCTATCGTCTGCGTCTCGCCGCGGGTGAACAGCGCCGAGCCGTGCGCGCGGGGCAGGAAGTGCGTTTCGGCAACGATCGGACGAATCTGCGTCGTGGTGCGTCCGTCGATGCGCTTGCCGTCCTTCAGGATGGCGCCGCGCACGATTTCGGCTTCGAGCTTCTTCATCAGCTTGCCTGCGGCCATCTGGTCCTGCGGCGCGGCGTCGGCAAAAGCTTCCTTGGCCTTGGCGCGGGCCTCGTTCAGCGCGTTCGAGCGGGCCGACTTGTCGGTCAGCTTGTACGCGGCGGCGATGTCCTTGCCGATCAGCTTCTTCAGCTTGTCCTTGGCAGCGGTCAGGTCGGCCTGTTCGGCCATGTCCCAGGGATCCTTGGCAGCCTGTTCGGCCAGCTTGACGATCGCCTTGACCACATCCTTACACGCATCATGCGCGAACAGCACGGCGCCGAGCATGATCTCTTCCGACAACTCATTGGCTTCGGATTCGACCATCATCACCGCGTCGTAGGTGGCGGCAACGACCAGATCGAGGTCGCCTTCGGCAACCTGCGCGTCGGTCGGGTTCAGGATATATTCGCCATCGACATAACCGACGCGCGCGGCGCCAATCGGGCCCATGAAGGGGACGCCCGAAATGGTCAGCGCAGCCGAAGCGGCGACCATCGCAAGAATGTCGGGCTCGTTATGGCCGTCATAGCTCAGAACCTGGGCAATGACGTTGATCTCGTTGTAGAAACCTTCGGGGAACAGCGGACGGATCGGACGATCGGTCAAACGCGAAACCAGGGTTTCCTTTTCGGTCGCGCCGCGTTCGCGCTTGAAGAAGCCGCCGGGGATGCGGCCTGCGCCCGAATATTTTTCCTGATAATGGACAGTGAGCGGGAAGAAATCCTGCCCTTCCTTGACCGTCTTGGCGGCGGTGACCGCGGCCAGGACCATCGTTTCACCGAGCGTCGCGATAACCGCGCCATCGGCCTGACGGGCAACCTTGCCCGTTTCGAGGGTCAGCGTTTCACCGCCCCACTCGATCGATACTTTTTTCACGTCAAACATGGAGTTTCCTTCGCCCGCCTGGCCCAATGCCGGGCGGGGCCTCTGATTCCGGGTAATCCGACCCGGGGCGGTGCGGGGCGTCTGTGGCCCCAATGGCGGCCCCACCGGATGCGGGGCGGCCCTGTGGTCCGGCGAATTTGCACGGAGCCAATATGACAGCGGCCCCGGAAAACCGGGGCCGCCAGAAATTCTTACTTACGCAGACCCAGCTTCGCGATCAGTGCCTGATAGCGCGCCTCGTCCTTCTTTTTCAGATAGTCGAGGAGGCTGCGACGCTTGTTGACCATCATCAGCAGGCCGCGGCGGCTGTGATTGTCCTTGTGGTTCGCCTTGAAATGACCGGTCAGGTTATTGATGCGGTCGGTCAGGATTGCGACCTGCACTTCCGGCGAACCGGTGTCGCCCTTGCTGCGGGCGTTTTCGGTGATGACTTCGGTTTTGCGCTCGGCGGTAATCGACATAATTTCATTTCCTCGAACATCATGGCTTAAAGATTGAAGCCGCGCACGACCTTCAGCGTTCCCGCCAAAGCCTCGATCAGGGCGATCGGACGATTTTGATCGTCCCGTCCCCAATAGAGCCCGTCATCCGTAGCTACCCCGGTCCAGACACGACCCTGACGGATCGCCCCTGCCGCTTCCGGGGAAAGGTTCAGAGCCGGGATGTCGACCAGCCCTGCCTCGAGCGGCAGAATGACTTCTGATTGCGCGGCGCCTTGGCCGAATGCGTTGAGTTTGTCCAGCGAAATCGCCTGTTCCAGATCGAACGGCCCGGCCTTGGTACGGCGCAGCATCGTGACATGGCCGACGGTGCCGACGGCCTGCGCGATGTCGCGCGCGAGCGAGCGGATATAGGTGCCTTTGGAGACGTGGGCGATGAGGGTAATGGAGTCGAGCCGCTCCTCGCCATCCTCGTCACCCCGGACTTGATCCGGGGTCCATTCCGCCGACGCTGCAATGGATGCCGGATCAAGTCCGGCATGACGCAGCGAGAAAATGGTCACCGCCCGCGCCTTCATCTCAACCATTTCACCCTTGCGCGCCAGATCATAAGCCCGCTGCCCGCCGATCTTGATCGCCGAATAAGCCGGCGGCACCTGCTCGATCGGCCCGGTGAAACGCGGCAGAACCGCTTCCACCTCAGCCAGCGTCGGCCGCACATCGCTGCTCGCGACAACCTCCCCCTCGGCATCGAGTCCGTCGGTCTCGGTCCCGAACGCGATCGCGAACGCATAGATCTTGCTCGCGTCGAGCATCCGTCCGCACAGCTTGGTCGCCTCGCCGAGCGCGATCGGCAGCACCCCCGACGCCAGCGGGTCGAGCGTTCCGCCATGGCCGACCTTGACCTTGCCCAGCCCCGCTTCGCGGCACACGCGCTTGACCGCGCCGACCGCCTGCGTCGAGCCGAGCCCCAAAGGTTTGTCGAGAATGATCCAGCCGTTCAGCGGACGCCCGCCTGCCGGTCTGCCCATTCGTCCGCCAGCAGCGACCAGAGCCCGGTGTCGCGCGTATAGCCCGTCCAGGTGACGCGCTCGGACCGAAGCACGCCCTCTTTGACCGCGCCCAATTTTGCCACCGCGGCCTGACTGCGCGCGTTGCGCTCATCGATGCGGAACTCGATGCGGCGGATGCCGACCGCAAAGCCATGGTCGATCATCAGCTTCTTCAGCCGTCCGTTAAAACCTGTACCGCGCGCATCGGGGTGGATGAAACTGTTGCCGATTTCAACCGTCTGCGCCGACCAGTCGGGACGCAGCCATGCGGTCATGCCGACCATTTGATCATCGACAAAGATTGCATAGGGCATGCGGCCGCCGCGCCCGATCAGCGCGTCAAAGCTGGCATCGAAATGGCCGGGACCAAAGCTCGATGAGTAGATAGCCCAGATTTCGCTGTCGGCAGCGCAGATTGCGCGTAGGTCTTCTCGATGGGCTTCGGCCAGCTTGGCAAGGTGGAGGTCACCGTCGGCAAGCGCGACATAGAGGCGGTCAAGCATGGCGCAGCGCTTCCGCGGCTTCGCGCCGCTTGGCCATAAAATGGCGACGGCACATCGCGACATAACGGTCGTTACCGCCGATCTCGGTCTGCGCCCCCTCAACCACCGCGCGGCCATTCTCGTCGACGCGCAGGTTCATCGTCGCCTTGCGCCCGCATTCGCACACCGCTTTCAGCTCGACGAGCGCGTCGGCGATGCCGAGCAGCGCCGCCGATCCGGGAAACAGCTCGGCCGAAAAATCAGTGCGCAGACCATAGCAAAGCACCGGGATACCGCTTTCATCGGCAAGCCGCGCAAGCTCGAGCACCTGCGCCCGGGTCAAGAACTGCGCCTCGTCGACCAGCACACAGGCGAGCGGGCGTTCGGCGTTCTCGGCGTTCACCGCCGCCCACAGGTCGCTGTCGGGATCGAATTTATGCGCCTCGGCTATCAGCCCGATGCGGCTCGTTACCTGTCCCGCGCCATAGCGATCGTCGAGCGCTGCGGTCCACAGCATCGTTTCCATGCCGCGCTCGCGATAGTTGAAATCCGCCTGGAGCAGCGTGGTCGATTTGCCCGCGTTCATGCTGGCATAGTAGAAATAGAGCTTGGCCATGTGGGTGCTGCTAGCCTCTCCCCTTGGGAGAGGCAATCGCCCCCTCTTCGTCATCCCGGCGAAGGCCGGGATCTCACCCTCTCGCCACGACGCGGCGGCGAGATCCCGGCCTTCGCCGGGATGTCGATTTCCTTGAAGGCCGGATCGCTTGACTCGCCCCGCGCCGCTGCCATGCTGCGCATCAAAGACGCAGCATAAACAGTGGGGAGAGCTGCCATGCGGCTGATGCCGGTGACCGACGCGATGTTTCTCGTCGCCGAAACGCGCGAGACGCCGATGCATGTCGGCGGGGTCAATCTCTACACCCTGCCCGACAAGGTCGACGAGACCGAGTGGCTGAACGAGATGCTCGCGCTGCTGCGCCAGCAGGAAGGGTTGCGGCGACCGTTTTCGGAAGTGCTGAAGCTCACCCCGCTTGGCCAGTACGGCCCGATCCGCCTCGTCCCCGACAAGGACATCGACATGCATTATCATGTCCGCGCCGCCGCGCTGCCCAAGCCGGGGCGCTATCGCGAGATGTTCGAACTCGCCTCGCGCCTGCACGGTACCTTGCTCGACCGCACCCGCCCGATGTGGGAAATCACCCTGATATCGGGCCTGCCCAACCGCCAGATCGCGACCTATTTCAAGATCCACCACGCCTTCATGGACGGCGCCAGCTCGATGCATTTCACCAATGCGATGCTGAGCAATGACAAGAGTTACAAACCCACGGCATCGCCGATGTCGGTCGAGGTCTATGAAGCCTATAAGCGCAAATTCCCGACCGCGAAAAAGCCACCGACGCCGAGTATTACCGATCTGAAAGCCATCGGCGCCTTCCTGAAGGAGCAATGGGGCAACAGCGTCGGGGTGACCAAGGCGCTCAACCAATATGCCGCGGCGATGTTCGGGCTGGGCGGCGGCGATCTGGCGACGCCATGGGGCGGATTGCCGCGCACCAGCTTCAACCGCAACATCACCGGGGCGCGGCGCTTTGTGGCGCAAAGCTGGTCGCTCGAACGCGTGCGCGCGATGGGCAAGGCGTATGACGGGACGATCAACGACGCCGTGCTCGCGATGTGCTCGGGCGCGATGCGCAAATATCTGCAATCGCTGAACGAGCTGCCCGACAAGCCGCTGAAGGCGATGGCGCCGGTGTCGATCCGCGCGAAAGACGATATCGATTCGGGCAATTCGGTCGCGGCGGTGACCGCGAACCTCGCGACCCACATCGACGATCCCGCGACGCGCATGCGGACGATCCAGGCGTCGATGAACGCCGCCAAGGCGCAATTGCGCGAAATGACCGCACAACAGATCCAGATCTATACCGCGATCACCCAGATGCCGCAGATGCTGACCGCGCTGACGCGCACCGCTGACAAATTCCCGGCGTACAGCGTCACCATCTCGAACGTCCCCGGCCCGCGCGAGCAGCTGTACTGGAACGGCGCCCGCCTCGACGGCATGTATCCCGCCAGCATCCCGGTCGACGGCATGGCGATGAACATCACCCAGGTGTCGAACAACAAGAATATCGATTTCGGCATCACCGCCTGCCGCCGCAGCGTGCCGCATGTCCAGCGGCTGATCGATTATCTGGAAGATGCCTTGGTCGAGTTGGAGGAAGCGGCAGGGATCAAGGGGAAATAGGCGCCCGCGACCGGTACATCTTAGCTTTTTACTCCGTCGCCGCTGCCGCCTAAATACCGCGCGACACCAAGCGAGGGGGATCCGATATGCTCGGCAAATTCGATGCACTGGACCGGATCGTCCAGTTATTGCTGCTAATCGCCGCGGTCGGTGCGATTGCCAATGGCGGCTTCATGCTGATCGATCCGCTTGCATGGTATGTCTTCATCCCCACCGTCATCACCACCGGCCCGCCGAACGCGCATTTCATCCGCGACATCGGACTCGCCTATGCCGGTTCGGGCCTGATCCTGCTCTACGCCGCCGGGCATCCGATCCTGCGCTGGCGCGCTGCGGTCGTCGGCGGGCTATGGCTGACGCTGCACGGCCTGCTCCATATCTATGAAGTGATCGCGGGCATCTGCGGCCCCGCGACCTTCTGGGCCGACGCACCGGGCGTGCTCGGCCACCCCCTGCTCGTCATCGTGGCGCTGACCATCCTGTTTGTGCGCCAACGGATCGCTCCCGCGGGCATCCCCGCACGCCTGTTCGCACAGGCGGCCGACAAGGCGACTGGCGGCAACAGCCCCTATCTTCCCGACCTGGTCGCCGCGCCCGGCCGCGCCGCCGAAAAATTCCAGCATTTCATGCCCGTCACCGCGCACCGCCACGCCGCGCCCGCCGATGCCTTCCACGCCGCGCGGATCGGCGCGACGCTCGCCGCCGATTGCGGCCCGTGCGCGCAGATCGCAGCCGAGAGCGCGCTCGGCGATGGCGTCACGCGCGATGTCGTCAACCGGCTGCTCGCCAGCGATCCCCCCGCCGATCTGGCCGATGCTTTCGCATTCGGGGCCGCGATCGCCCGTCATGACGCCGCGGCAGACGATCATGGGGCGCGGATCGAAATGCTCTACGGGCGCACCATACGCTTCGAAATGGCGCTGACCGCCGCGACCGTCACCGCCTATCCGGCGCTCAAGCGCGGCCTTGGCTTCGCCAACAGTTGCGCGCTCCACAAGCTGGAGGTTTGACAGCGACGGCGGTCCGCGACACAGCACCACCATGACCGTCACGATCCGCCCCGCCACGCCCACCGACCTGCCGCTGATCGCGCAGTTCATCCGCGATCTCGCGGACTATGAAAAACTCGCGCACGAAGTCCGTTTCAACGAAACCAAGCTCGGCGAAAAGCTGTTCGGCCCGCGCCCTTATGCCGAGGTCGTGATCGGCGAACTCGACGGCGAGCCGCAGGGCTTCGCCCTCTTCTTCCACAATTTCTCGACCTTCGAAGGGCGCCCCGGCCTCTATCTCGAAGATCTGTTCGTGCGCCCCGCCGCGCGCGGATCGGGGCTGGGCAAGGCGCTGCTCGCGCATCTGGCCCAGCTGTGCGTTGAACGCGACTGCGCCCGCCTCGAATGGAGCGTGCTCGACTGGAACACCCCCGCGATCGGCTTCTACAAAAACCTCGGTGCCAAGCTGATGGACGAATGGACCGTCATGCGCGTCGATGGCGACGCGCTGGGCGCGCTGGCCGAAACCGTCTGACCGGCACCGGGTAGCGCCTACCCCCTCTGGCCGTTTGCCACGACCGACCGGTCATGCTCTCCTGCGCCCGGGCCGCACCGGGCTCGCATGGTTGCGAGCGAGTCGTTCCTCCTCAACGGAGGCCGACGACAACAGGGGAAAGACCATGCACAGCAAGTTGTATGCCGCTTCGGCGGCCCTTTTCGTGATGGCAATTGCGCCGCTTGCCAGCGCCCAGATGCCGACCTGGTCGGCCGAACAGACCGAAGCGTGGCAGGTTGTCCAGCAAAGCTGGGCCGACGATGTCGCGCAGAACGGCAAATGGCCCGCCAACTATGCCGACCCGCAGATGGTCGTCTGGTCATCCGAATTCGCCGCGCCGCGCGGCAAGGATTCGGCGGTCCGCTGGACCAAGTTCCAGAATAGCCAGGGCAAGGTGATCCAATATGAGCTGAGCCCACAGTCGATCTCGCTGAGCGGCGACACCGCGGTGGTCACTTACGCGCTGACCATCGTCAACCAGCGCGGCACCGAAAAGCCCGACTGGGGCAAGGAAGCGATCGTCGAAACACTGGTGCGCACCACGACCGGCTGGAAATTCCTGTCGTCGACGAGCTTCGCGCTCGGAAAATAAGGGGCGTCGCGGCGGCTGGCGCCCGCCGTTTCCGCTTGCCGGAACGGCCCTAACGGCTCGCGCGGGGCCGCCGCCGTTCCATCGGCCAGCTTGGCCTATGCGCGTCGGACAGACGTTTGGCTTCGTCCGGCGCCACGCCAAGGTCGGTCAGCACCCGCACGAGCGCCTCGGCGGGCGCGACGGCGATGTCGGGCTGCACCCCGTCGCCCTCCCAATCCTTGCCGGTGATCGGGTCGTAGGTACGGCCGACCGGGATGAAGGCGCGATACCCCCCGCCCAGATCTTCGCCGCGGCCAAAATGATTGGCGCCCGCGGTCGGCGCGCCGACCAGCGTCCCGCGGCGCGTATGCTTCATCGCCAGCGCAAAATGTTCGGCCGCCGACGCGCTGGCACCCGACGTCAGCACATAGACTTTCGCGTCGCGTAGCCGCACGTCGGTATTCGGCGTCGCCCAATGTTCGCGCGTCACCATGTCAGCGTCGCCCTCGGCCGGCCGCATCGACGACAGCCCGGCAATCGGCGACCCCCCACGCGCATCGACCGACGCGCGCGTCGCCATCGTCACCAGCCGCGTTTCCTTGTCGAACAGCCACGGAAAGATGACATCCATCTGATCGAGCCCGCCGCCATTATGGGTCCGAATGTCAAAGATGATCGCCTTGGCATCGGCGTGATCGGCCATGAATTTTGCGGCCTGCGCAGTGACATCGGCATCCATCGGAAAAACATTGAAGCGCACGAAGGCTATCCCCGGTGCAATCCACCCCGCCTGCTCGACGGGTACCTTCGGCGGGCGCGGCGTCGATGCCGCCCCGCCTGCAACGGCGCCGGCAGACGCGGCCGCTTCCGGGGCGCGCAACCGCAAATGTCCGTCGGGCGACACCGCGTTCAAATCCTGATCGATCGCCTGCCCCAGCGCCTCACCGGTCAGGCTGGCATAGCGTCCCGCCGCAATACCCGCACGCAGTGCGGCGGCGTAACGCTTGCCGGTTTCGGGATAGACATAGTCGCTCTCGAGCAGCGCCGCATAGGTTTCTGCAATCTTGTCGGCACTCACCTCGTCCGCCGCCAGCGCCGGCGACGACGCCATCATCGGCGCGGCTATCGTTCCGGCGGTGAGCAGCAGCGCGGACAAAATATGGGAAGCGCGAATCATCCTGGTCTCCAATCCAACTCCGGTTCGGACCCAAGTGTATCACATCAACAATACAGATCAACTACATTTGTAGTCGATAGCCAATATCAGCGTTTGCGCGCGAACCAGACCAGGAAGATGCCGACCACCGCGAGCACGACGCCGTTGCGCGTCCATGTCGTGTCGCCCAGCATGAAACTGCTCGCCGGCCAGCGGACGATATTGAGCCCCTGCAACGCCCACAGCCCGCCGACCAGGATCATCGCGACCCCGACGATCGCGAGAACGCCCTTTAATGCACCCATGATCTTCTCCCCCTATTGGCGCTGCAATCCGATCAATGGCCGCAGCCAGCCGATGCTGCGCCCGATCGCATAGAAAAGCCAGCACCCCGTCACCGTCGCCGCGAGCAGGATCAGGAAGGACGGCAGCGCGGCAACATTGGCCTTGAGCAGATACCAGCCGACAACAACGATAATCGTCTGGTGGATGATGTAGAATGGGAACACGGCCTCGGCGAGCATCGCGCGCCGCAGATGGTCGTGGTTCCCATAGGTGTCGGCGACGCCGATCAGCGCAATAATCGTCGCCCACCCCTGCACCTGCCGCGCCAGATGATAGAGCAGGATCACCCAACCGGGCGCACGGATATCGCCGGGCCAGGTCCATTCGACCCAAGCGATCGGCGCAAAGGCGAGCACCGCCAGCACCGCGGCAAGCTTCCAGCACCGCGCCACCGCCTCGAACAGCACCGGCCGCACACGCAGCAGCCAGCCGATCGTGAAGGCGACCAGATAGTGAAGATGCGACGGGCCGTCGTCGAACAGCGCATGCGTCTCGTCATGGTCGGGAAAGGCCAAGTAAATCGCGATCCACAGCAGCATCGGGACGATGAGCAGACCCCATCCGCGCAGCAACCGCGCCGCGCCGTCCGAAATCCGCGTTCGGACCGATGCAGGGACGACCGCGATCACCAGCGCCGCCAGCATCGTGTAAACCCACAGATACACGACAAACCACAGATGCTGCCAGGTCGGCAGCGCGATGCCGTCGATGAACTGGAAACCGAAATAATCGTGCCGCCAGAAATGCAGGAAGCCATGCGGATAGCCGTGCTGCCCCGCCAGATCGATCCACGGCTGCGGCGGAATGATGACGATCACCGCAAAGATGAGCGGGACCAGCAACCGCGCGCTGCGCGACCGCGCGAACGCACCGCTCCCGCCGAGCTTCGCAAACAGCGCCGCGCTCGCATAACCCGACACGAGGAACAGCAGCGCCAAGCGCCAGCCGTTTGTCGCCAGCATCGGGATTGTCACCCAATCGAGCGGCTGTGCGATCTTCACATGCCAGCCCCACGGCACGAAATACATGCCGATATGATAGAGGATCAGCAGCGCAAAAGCGCCGATGCGGAGCCAGTCCATGCCGTAATGGCGTTGCGTGGTCATATGCCCTTCCCGATCCATCCCCTCCCGCAAGCGGGAGGGGCAACGAGGCTTGCCAGCTTGCTGGCTAGCCGCGGTGGGGTGGGCTGGCAACGCCGCGCCATATGCCCACCCCGCTGCGACTAGCGCCTGCTACGCAGGCCCAAGTCTCGCTGCCCCTCCCGTAAACGGGAAGGGAATTAGCTATTTCAGCACCCGCCACGCCAACTCCGCAAACTCACAAAGCAGCGGCCGCGTGTCGCGCGGATCGATAATATCTTCGACCCCGAATTTCTCCGCCGTCCGGAACGGCGAACGCACCCGGTTGAGCCTTTCGCGGATCGCCTCCAGATGCGCCGCCGGATCGTCGGCCGCCTCCAACTCGCTCTTGTACGCGACCTCGACCCCGCCCTCGATCGGCAGGCTGCCCCAGTCGCCCGATGGCCACGCAAAACGATACTGAAACCGCTCGGCGTTCGACATCGCGCTCCCCGCGATCCCGTAAGCCCGCCGCACGACGACCGACGCGAGTGGCACCGTCGCGCGGTAGATCGCGTTCATCGCCTGCACCCCGTACCGGATCGTCCCCGTCCGCTCGGCCTCGCCGCCGATCATGAAGCCGGGGTTATCGACCAAATGGACGATCGGCAGCCGGAACTGGTCGGCCAGCTTGACGAAGCGCTCGGCCTTCTCGCTCGTTTTCGCGTCCCACGACCCGCCCAGATACGACGGATCGCTCGCGAGCACGGCGACCGGATAACCGTCCAATCGCGCAAAGGCGGTGATCACCGCCCGCCCCCAGCGCGCACCCATCTCGAAGACGCTGCCGCGGTCGAACACCGCGTCGGCGATCCGCCGCATCGCATAGACCTGCTTCGCCTCGCGCGGCACCGCCGCCAGCAGGCTCTCCTCGCGCCGATCGACCGGATCATTGCATTCGGTGCGCGGCGCGCGGTCGTGGATCGACGAAGGCAGATACGAGAGGAACCGACGCGCCGCCGCAAACGCCTCGGCCTCGCTCGCCACCTCGTCGTCGACGACGCCATTGCGCGTATGCACATCGGTCCCGCCCAATTCCTCGCGGTCCAATGTATCGCCGATCGCCGCCGCCACCGCCGGCCCCGCCGCGAACAGCTGCGACAGCCCGCGCACCATGATGCTGTAATGGCTCGCGACGACCCGCGCCGCGCCCAGACCCGCGGTCGGCCCCAGCGCAAGCGCGACAACCGGCACCGTATCGAGGTTCGCGATGATTTCATGCCACCCCGGCACATGCGGGATATAGGTGTAGCCCATATCCTCCAGCGTTTTCACCGACCCGCCGCCGCCGGTGCCGTCGATCATGCGGATCAGCGGCAAGCGATATTCATGCGCCATCGCCTCGCACTGCACGAATTTGCGATGCAGCGCCGCATCGGCCGCGCCGCCGCGCACGGTGAAGTCGTCGGCCGAGGCCACCACCGGTCGCCCGTCGATATTCGCGCGCCCAAAGATGAAATTGCTTGCGGCCAGATCTTCCAGCTCGCCGTCCTGTCCATATTTGCCGCGCCCAGCGATCTTGCCGATCTCGCGAAAACTGCCCGCATCGACGATCCCGGAGAGCCGCGCCCGCGCGTCCATCTTGCCGCGCCCATGCTGGCGCGCGACCTTTTCTTCCCCACCCATCTTATCGGCCATCGCGCGGCGCGCGGCGAGTTCGTCGATCTCTTTTTTCCAGCTCATGGCGCGAAGGCTATCTTACGTTGACGGAAACGTCATCCGAAACCTATCGTCGGAAAATGATGCGCCCGTTCACCCTCGCCTTCGCTGCGCTGCTCGCGATTTTGCCAGCCGCTGCCGCTGAAACCCGAACGCTCCCAGGCGTCGACGACGCCTATAAAAGCACCGCGTTCCTCGCCGACCCGATGCCCGCGATCGACGCCGCGCTCGCTGCCGCAAAGCAATCGGGCAAGCGCATCCTGCTCGTGATGGGGACGGGCGGCTGCCATGACAGCGCCTGGCTCGCCAACCTGATCGCGACCGACCGCTTCGCCTCCGTCCGCGATCGCTACGAGATCGTCTATGCCGACATCGGCATGCCACACGTCCGCGGCCTCGGTCGCAACCCCGACGTCCCCAAACGCTTCCGCTTCAAGATCAAAGGCACCCCGACCGTCGCGGTGCTCGACGCCAACGGCAATGTCCTCAACCGCAAGGCCGCGCCCAAGTGGCGCAACGCCTCCAGCCGCAGCGACGACGAAATCTATAACGAACTGATGCAATAGGGAGAGACGCATGGCCGACATGAACCTGACGGGGCGCGTCGCGCTCGTCACCGGCGCCTCGCGCGGGATCGGGCGCGGCATCGCGATCGGACTGGCAGAGGCGGGCGCCGACGTCGCGGTCAACTACACGCGCGGCGCGGACGCCGCCGCCGAAACCGTCGCGGCGATCGAAGCGCTCGGCCGCAAGGCAAAAGCCTATCAAGCGTCGGTCACCGACGAGGCCGCCTGCGCCGCGATGGTCGCCGCGGTCGAAGCCGACTTCGGCCCGATGTCGATCCTGATCAACAACGCGGGCATCGCGAGCCGCGGTCGCGCGGTCGCCGACACCAGCCCCGAGGAAGTCGACAAGCTCTTCGCCGTCCACGCCGGCGGCCCGCACCGCCTGTCGCGACTCGCGCTGCCGCAACTGCGCACCCACAAGCGCAGCGACATCATCGTGATTTCCAGCATCGCGACCTACACCCACTCGCCCAACGGCGCGCCCTACACCATGGCCAAGGCCGCGGGCGAAGCGCTGGCTTATGCCCTCGCCAAGGAAGAGCTGGCCAACGGCGTCCGCGTCAACATCGTCGCCCCTGCGCTCACCGTCAGCGACATGGGCGAAAAACTGTCGCGCGCGATCACCGGCCAGGACGACATCCAGCATCTCGCCGCCAAAATGCCCTTCGGCCGAGTCGCCGTCCCCGCCGATGTGGCCGCCGCGGTGGTGTGGTTTGTGAGCGACGCGAACAGCTATTGCTCAGGGCAGAAGCTCAATATCGACGGGGCCGGCATGGCGACGTTCCGATAAAAACAATCCTCCCTGTCGCGCAGCGATGGGGAGGTGGCAGCGCGAAGCGCTGACGGAGGGGCTTTGGCGCGACCGTCGCGCCCCCTCCACCCCTCGCTTCGCGAGCGGTCCCCCTCCCCATGGCTACGCCACAGGGAGGATGTTATCCTTCTCCCCGAAGGGAAGAAGGCAAGGTACAGCCCCACCCATGCGCCCCGATTCGCCCTCCCCCGTCATCCCGTTCCTGATCGCCTGCGCGGGCATTGCGACCTTTTCGGCGATGGATGTGCTGATGAAGGGGCTGTCGATCGACATCGGCGCTTACAACGCCGTGCTGTGGCGCACCGGCGCCGGGACGATCCTCAGCGGCGCAATCTATTTCGCGAGCCGCCCGGCGATGCCCGACCGCGCAACGCTGCGCATCCACGCCATCCGCTCGCTGTTCGTCGCGGGGATGGCGGTCAGCTTTTTCTGGGCGCTGGCGCGGTTGCCGATGGCCGAGGCGATCGCGATCGCCTTCATCGCCCCGCTCGCCACGCTCTACATGGCGGCGATCTTTCTCGGCGAAAAGATCGGACCGCGCTCGATCATCGCATCGCTGCTCGGCATCGCCGGGGTGATCGTCATCGTCGCGGGCAAGCTCGGTCGCGGCGATTATGCGCCCGAAGCCCTGTGGGCGGTCGCGGCGGTCGTCGGCTCGGCGCTGCTCTACGCCTACAACCTCATCCTCGCGCGGCGGCAGGCCAAAATGGCCGAACCGATGGAGATCGCCTTTTTCCAGAACGGCTTCGTCGCACTGATCCTCGCGGTGGGCGCGCCTTGGTTGCTCGCGGTCCCCGGCAGCGAACAAGCGATCCCGCTCGTCGGCGCCGCCTTCCTCGCCGTGACATCGCTGCTCCTGCTCAGCTGGGCCTATGCCCGCGCCGAAGCGCAGATCCTGGCGACCACCGAATATACCGGTTTCCTGTGGGCCATGCTGTTCGGCTGGATGTTCTTCGACGAAGCGGTGACCTGGCCGACGATCATCGGCGCGGTGCTAATCGTCGTCGGTTGCCTGATCGTGGCGCGGAAAACGCCGCAACTCGATCCGATTGAGCCCGCGGCGGCTTAACCCCCGACCCCTCCCGCAAGCGGGAGGGGAGAAGCTAGACCGCAGCGCGCGAAAGTCGATCGTTGATCGCCGCACCCAAGCCCTCGACGGGAATCCTCGCCACCGCAATCTTCGCCTTCGCGCTTGCGGCCCCCGCATGCAGCGCATCGAATAAGCGCGCCGCCGCCTCGGTCAAATCGCTCGCTTCGCTCAGGCTATAGTCACCGACCACCGCCCCGAACCCGATCCCAAACTCTTCGTCCGCAAAATCGGTCGCCCCCAATCGCACCGGCTTGCCCGGCGCATAATGGCTCGCCAGCATCCCCGGCGCGACAATCTCCGATCCCGTCACGCCCATCACCGGCAACCCGCTCGCCTCGGCCAGCATCTCCGTCGTCACCGGCCCCGGTCGCAGCACCTCAACCGCACCGTCCTTCACCCGCGCGATCGTCGATTCCACCCCCGCCGTGCAGGGACCATCATCGATCACCAGCGCGATCCGGCCGTCCAGCGTCGCCAGCACATGGCTTGCCTTGGTCGGGCTAACCCCCCCGCTCGCATTGGCGCTCGGTGCGGCTAGCGGCGCGCCGGTCGCCGCCAGCAAAGCCTGCATCGCGCGATGCCCCGGCACCCGCAGCGCGATCGTGTCGAGCCCCGCCGTCGCGATGCTCGCCACCGGGCAGTCGGCGCTACGCGGCACCACCAAAGTCAGCGGCCCCGGCCAGAACCGCGCCGCCAGCGCCCGTTCGCCTCCCCCGAACACCCCCAGCAGTTCCGCCGCCGCCACATCGGCGACATGCACGATCAGCGGGTTAAAATCAGGCCGCCCCTTCGCCGCATAGATGCGCGCCACTGCCTCAGCATTGCGCGCATCGGCGGCGAGCCCATAAACCGTCTCGGTCGGCATCGCGACCGGCTGGCCATCGGCGACCAGCGCCGCGGCGCGCGCTATCGCATCCGTGTTAAACCGCCGTACCTCGGTCGCCATGTTCTCGTTCGTTTGACCCGTCGCCATGCCGCGCTATAGCCGCGCCGAGCACAGAATCGCCAGCAAAAGCGGGGACGAGATGACCTATACGCCGCCGACCACCGAACAACTCTTTGTCCTCGGCCATATTGCACGCATCGACGCGATGGCAGCGCACGACAAATTTGCCGCCGCGACCCCCGACATGGTCGAGGCGATCGTCAATGGCATCGGCGAGTTCGCGGCCGAGGTGTACGCTCCGCTCAACCGCGTCGGCGACGTCCACAACCCTAAGTGGGAAGACGGTAAGGTCACCATGCCCCCCGGCTTCAAGGAAGCGTACAAACAGTTCGTTGGCGCGGGCTGGGGCAGCATCGACGGGCCCGAAGAATATGGCGGGCAAGGCCTGCCCTTCACGCTGGCCACCGTGATCATCGAGGCGCTCGGCACCGCCGACATGGGCTTTACCCTGTGCAACATCCTGACCCCCGGCGCGATCCACGCGCTGATGGCCTATGGCACCGAGGAACAGCGCCAGACCTGGCTGCCCAACCTCGTGTCGGGCGCGTGGAACGGCACGATGAACCTGACCGAGCCCGCCGCGGGCAGCGACGTCGGCGCGCTGCGCTCGACCGCCGAACTGGTTACCGAAGGCGAGCACGCCGGACTCTACAAGATCAAGGGCCAGAAAATCTTCATCACCTTCGGCGAGCATGACCTCACCGACAATATCGTCCACCTCGTCCTTGCGCGCACCCCGGGCGCGCCCGAGGGGACGCGCGGCATCTCGCTCTTCCTCGTCCCCAAATACCGCCTCGATGCCGACGGCCACCCCGCCCACTCGAACGGCGTTCGCTGCGCCTCGATCGAGCATAAGCTGGGCATTCACGGCTCACCGACCGCAGTGATGATCTATGGCGAGGACGAGGATTGCCTCGGCGAAATCGTCGGCGCCGAAATGGGCGGCATGCGCGCGATGTTCGTGATGATGAACGCCGCGCGTCTGCTCGTCGGCTGTCAGGGTGTCCAGATCGCCGAACGCGCTACGCAGCAGGCGCAGCGCTTCGCCGCCGAGCGCGTCCAGTCGGCGCTCGCGGGCGGCACCGATCGCAATCCCGTCACCATCGATCAGCACCCCGACGTGCGCCGCATGCTGTGGCGGATGCGCGCCCAGACCGAGGCCGCGCGCGCGCTGACCTATTACGCCGCGGCGCAGACCGATTTCGGCAAATTGGGCGACGAGGCCGCCGCGATGCGCGCCGAAATCCTGATCCCGCTGGTCAAGGCGCATGCGACGGACATCGGCTGCGAGGTCGCCAGCCTCGGCATCCAGGTCCAT